>OLXC01000746.1_pt1 | contig 11467 bp, 10 predicted proteins | sample 1673851 | NCBI WGS metagenome assembly OLXC01 (sample SAMEA103958130, study PRJEB25191) | human gut metagenome | biome: human-associated habitat [ENVO:00009003]; feature: intestine environment [ENVO:2100002]; material: feces | place: Germany | collected 2013/2015
AACTTGCGCAGCATGAACTCGTCCAGCATCGCGGACTGGAACAGCGGCTCTTTGTAGCCAAAAGCTTCCCGGATGAAGATGAGGGTCACGATGGTCTGGCGGCCCGGGTCGAACCGGAGGGTGTAGAGGGTGTCCAGCGGCTGCTGGGTGGGCTGATGGAGCGTCAGGTGGAGGGTGAAGCCGCCGTCGTTCTCCCGGCGGCACTCGTAGGCGAAGACATCGTCCGGGCTGTGCTGGTCCAGCCGGTCGAAGCAGTCGTCCAGCGGCAGGTCGGTGCGGAACTCGGACAGGCCGCTGGGGCCGTACTGGCTGCGGCGGTTCTGGTCTTTCTTAGACAGCAGAAATACGATAAAGCCCAGAATGGCCGCGAGAAGAAGGATGGAAAAAACAGCGTTCATGTGCGCCTCCCGATGGAATTTGTGTCGAATTTTCCTTATTGTAACACAACACGCCCCAAAATGTGTTATAATATTTGAAAAATTCCAAAAACTGATGGGGGAGCCTGCGCCCTTTCTGCGGGCGGGAGGGACGATATGAAACTCAAATTCACGCGAAAGACCTGGTATTTCCTGCTGCTGGTTTCCGCAGCGGCCTCCATGCTCAACGGCTTTGCCGTCCTGAGCGGCACCAGCTTCGGCCTCATCGAGCAGATCGCATTCGCCGCGGCGGGCATCGCGGCCCTTTTCCTCGCGGCGGAAAAAGGCTCGGCAAGCTGGGAAAAACGCAACTTCACCGGCGTGTTCGTGCTGCTGATGGTGAGCTACATGGTCAACGGCTGGGCGGGCTACCTCTGCTCTGCGCTGGCGTGGCCGCTGCTGCTGAGCACCGAGTATAAGCGCGGCATGGCCATCCAGCGCCAGCTGCAGCTGGTGGGTGCCGCCGAAGCGCTCCACCTGTTCTTCCTGCTGATGGCGAAATACGGCGGCATGGCCGCGCTGGGCTTCTGGACGAACCTGCTGTGGGTGCTGCTGGCCTGCGCCCGGGGCTGGGCAGCGCTGAGCCTCTATAAGATGCAGGAGGACGCATGACCCAGCGGCGGAGAAGACGCCACGCCCGGCGGGGCCGGTTCGGGCGGCGGGCGTTCCTGGCCGGGGCCGGCTGCGCCGCGCTGGCCGGGGCAGCGGTGCTGCTGGGCCGGGGCCAGACGGCCTCGGCGTCGTCGGTGCCGACGACGGACGAAGCAGAGCCAAACGCCGCCCTGCCCTCGGGTGAATGGCGGGCCGTCTGGGTGAGCTATCTGGAATGGGCCGGGATGGACTTTTCCTCCGAAGAAGCCTTCCGTGCCGGTGCGGCGGAGCTGATGGACAACTGTCTGTCCATCGGGCTGAACACCGTCATCGCGCAGGTGCGGCCTTTCGGGGACGCGCTTTACAGGAGCACCCTCTTCCCGTGGAGCCATCTCTGCACCGGCGAGCAGGGGCAGGACCCCGGCTTCGACTCGCTGGACGTCCTCATCACCGAAGCACACAGCCGGGGCCTTTCGCTGGAAGCGTGGGTGAACCCCTACCGCCTCCGCTCCTCGGCGAAGATGCCGCCCGCACTGGCGGAAAATAACCTTGCCAATGTACATCCCGAGTGGGTCTGCGCCGTGGGCGAGGGGCTGTACCTGAACCCGGCTATCCCGGAAGCCGCAGACTATGTGGTGCAGGGCGTGGCCGAGCTGGTGCAGAACTACGCTGTGGACGGCATCCACTTCGACGACTATTTTTACCCCACGACAGATGCTGCGCTGGACGCGGCCCAGTTCGCCGCCAGCGGCGCGGGGGATCTAGCCGCATGGCGGCGGCAGAACGTCACCGCGCTGGTGAAAGCGGCCCACGACGCCGTCAAAGCCGCCGACGCTACCCTCCGTTTCGGCGTCAGCCCGCAGGGCAACCCCGACAACGACCTCGGCCAGCAGTACAGCGACGTGAAAGCATGGCTGGCCGCCGAGGGCGAAAACGCCGTGGTGGACTACCTCTGTCCGCAGATATACTGGGGCTGCGGCTATACCCTCCAGTCGGGCAGCACCCGCTTCGCCTTCGAGAACATCGTGCCGGAGTGGCTGGCCATGCCCAGGGCGGCATCCACGGCCCTCTACTTCGGGCTGGGGGCCTATCGCATCGGCGAGGGCGACGGCGGTGCCAACGAGGACAGCCAGAGCCAGTGGTGTACGGGCAGCGCTCTTGCCCGGCAGGTGGAACGTCTGCACAGCCTCGGCGCGGGCGGCTGGGCGCTCTACCGGTACGATTCGCTGTTCCGGTCAGCCCAGCCGGAGCTTGCCGACGCCGAACGTGCGGCGCTGGCCGCTCTGACTACAGCCTGAACTCTTGTATGGAAAAGCAAAATGCGGTATACTATATAAATCGTGTAAAACCTCGTGTTAAAACAAAATTTGAGGATAAAAGATCATGAAAAAGATAAAGCGAATCGTCCTGCTCGTCGTGGCGGTGCTGGTACTGCTTGTGGCTGCGTCCGGCGTCAAGACTGTGCTGGACATGAAGAACAGCGCGGACAATGAGGTGCAGGAAGAGGACAGCACCCGCTGGGCCGAACTGACCAGCGACCCGCTGAACCTCGAGGGCATTGCTGACGCCTCGGCCAAGTATGCCTCGGCGGCGGTGAATGGGAGCCTGAACCTCGTGTTCAACGGCATCTGGAGCCGCCAGACCGATTACTTCACTGTCCCGGGCGGCAGCCTGACCATCACCGGCTACGGCACCGCCGAGGGTACCCAGCGGTACAAGGTGTCCGTCTGGCAGAAGGTGGCCGGCGGCGCACAGTACGTCAACGGAAGCACCTATTATATCAAGACCGATGGTCAGAACTACCGCTGCGTCATCTCCGGGCTGGACCCGGCGGCCAGCTACCGCCTGACCATCTCCTACGATTCCAGCCGTTACTACCTCTATGGCGGACTCAAAGTGGAGGGCATAGGATGAAGACACAGACCAAACATTCGCTCATGCTGATGCTCTGTGCCTTTATCTGGGGTACGGCTTTCGTAGCCCAGAGCGCAGGCTCCGGCATGGGGGCCTATTCCTTCCTCGCAGGGCGCAGCTGGCTGGCTGTCCTCGTGCTGATCCCCACCGTGTTCGCCTTCGACGCCGTGCGCAAAAAACAGGGCCAGCCCTACGGCTGGCCGAAAGAGAAGTCGGAGCGCAAGACCCTGCTGGTGGCGGGCCTCGTCTGCGGCACCTTCCTGTTCGCGGCCTCAGCGGCTCAGCAGATCGGCATCACCATCAACCCGTCCACGGCCAAGGCCGCGTTCCTGACGGCCATGTACGTCGTGCTGGTGCCGGTGTTCGGCCTCTTTCTGGGCCGGAAGGGCAGCGCTCAGCTCTGGGTCAGCATGGTCATCGCCGTGGCGGGCCTGTATATGCTCTGCATGAAGAACGGCTTCGGCGGCATTGAGACCAGCGACTGGATACTTCTCAGCTGCGCCGTGCTGTTCAGCTTCCAGATCATGTCCATCGACCACTTTTCGCCGCTTGTGGACGGTGTGCGGCTGAGCCTCATCCAGTTCATCGTGGTGGCTGTGGAGAGCTCTGCGGCGGCGCTGATCTTCGAGACGCCCACGCTGGCAGAGTATGGCGCAAACTTTCTGCCTGTGGTCTACTGCGGCGTCATGTCCAGCGGCGCGGGCTATACGCTTCAAATCCTTGGCCAGAAAGATTTGAACCCCGCCATCGCCAGCCTTATCATGTGCTTGGAAAGCGTATTCAGTGCACTGGGCGGCTGGCTGCTGCTGGGCCAGAACCTTTCGATGCGGGAGAGCGCAGGCTGCACCCTCATCTTCGCCGCCGTTGTGCTGTCTCAGCTGCCCTTTGCGGAACTGCGCAGATGCAAAAAGGGCGCGTGATGCTGCGAGTGGCCGGGGGCATCCCCTATGAGCTGACGCGGGGGCGGGTCAAGCGGCTCAACCTCCACGTCCGGCGGGACGGCACCGTGGCCCTCAGCATCCCCCTGCGCACGACGATGGAAGCGGCTGACGCCTACGTCATCGCCGAGGCGGAGTGGATACGGGCCGCACAGGCCCGGCAGGCCGCCCGCGAAAAGCGGCAGGAGGAACTGCCCGACAAGGCGGCCGCCCTGGCCCACTTCACGGCCATGAGCGACAAGGTCTACCCGGCCTTTGCCGGGGTACTGGGCGGGCAGAAGCCCACCATCAAAGTGCGCAGTATGACCAGCCGCTGGGGCGTCTGCCACATGGCGAAGCGCCAGATCACCTTCGCGCTCCAGCTCTACAATATGCCCGAGGCGGCACAGATCTATGTGGTAGTGCATGAGTACTGCCACTTTTTGCAGCCCAACCACAGCCCGGCTTTCTGGGCCGAAGTGGCGAAGCTGATGCCGGACTGGAAAGCCCGGCGGGATTTATTAAAATAGGAGAGAGAATCTTTTGGAAAGCGAAAAGACCTCCGGCGGCGATAAATATTCGAAGCTCGCCGGCAATACCATCATCTTTGCCATCAGCAGCTTTTCGTCCAAGCTGCTGACGCTCATCGTCCAGCCGTTCCTGACCTACGCGATGGCCGAGATTTCCGACCTCGGCCTGTCGAAGATTTTGAGTCAGTACGCCAACCTGCTCATCCCCTTTGTGTCGATGGGCATGTCCAACGCCATCATCCGCTTCGGCCTCGATAAGGGCAACAGCGAAAAGCAGGTGTTCACCAACGGCCTGCTCACCATCCTCGGCGGTTTCGGCATCCTCGTGCTCTGCTGGCCGGTGGCGCAGTTTTTGCCCGATATGGCTCAGTACGGCCTGCTCATTTATATTTATGTCCTGATGAGCTGCCTGCGCACCCTCTGCACCCAGTTCGTGCGCAGCCGCCAGTGGAACAAGCTGGTGGCCGTGGACGGCATCCTGTGCACCTTTGCCACCCTGATGTTCTATGTGCTCTACCTTGTGGGCTTCCACTGGGGTGCCAACGGCTACCTGCTGGCCATCATCAGCGGTGACCTGGTCAGCGTGCTCTTCCTCTGCATCACCGGCAGGCTGTGGAACTATGTGGAGCTCAAGGGCCTGAACCGGGATCTCTGGCAGCAGATGCTCCGCTTTTCCCTGCCCATGATCCCGGCCCAGATCAGCTTCTGGGTCATCAACGCATCGGACCTGTTCTTCGTGCGCGAGATGTGCGGCGGGCTGGACGGCCACAGCGGCGATGCCTGGAGCGGCCTGCTTTCCACCGGCTACTTCCTGCCCACCATCCTGACCACGCTGGGCCTGATCTTCTACGATGCCTGGCAGCTCTCCGCCGTGACCGAGGAGGAGGGCCGCGCCCGGTTCTTTACCAAGATCTTCCGCACCTATTCCTCGGTGCTGTTCTGCTGTGCGGCAGGCATCATCTGGCTCTGCCGCCCGGTCATGCACGTGATGAAGTCCAACTACTACTACGCCTGGCACTTTGTGCCTTTCCTGACGCTGGCTTCCACCTGCAGCTGCTTCAACCAGTTCCTCAACAGCGCATACGTTGTCAACAAAAAGTCCACCCACAGCCTGTGGACCATGCTGGCCGGTGCTGTGAGCAACTGCATTATGAACTACTTCTTCATCAAGTGGTGGGGGCCCATCGGCGCAACGGTGGCCTCCTTCCTCGGTCTGGGCATCGTGTTCGTGCTGCGCGCGCTGGATGCCCATAACATGATCGGTATGTCCATCCACCCGGGCCGGGTGGCGGTGAACTTCGGCGTGCTGGCGGGCGAGGCCCTGCTCCTGCTGGCCGAGCCTCCGCTCTATGGCCTGTGGACAGGCCTCCTGACCGCCGCCATCATCCTGTTCAACTTTGCAGGTGTCTGGGCCATGGCCCGGATGCTCCTGCCCAAGCTCCTGGGCCGCCGGGGCAGGGCTCTGGTGAGCACAGTGGACAACTGGATCAAAAAGTAAGCAAAAAACGACCCTCTCCGGGAATTGCAATGCGGAGAGGGTCGTTTTCTCTTAATATCCCAACTTATACGCCAAAGAACTCCTTGGCAATATCGGCACTCTGCTTGGCATCCTTGGCGTACCAGTCGGCACCGATTTTTTTTGCATATTCGGGGGTCAGCACAGCGCCGCCCACCATGATCTTACAGTCCAGCTTGGCATCGTGCAGGGCCCGGATGGTCTCCTCCATACTCTTGAGGGTGGTGGTCATCAGGGCGGAAAGCCCCACCAGATGCACATCCTTCTCCCGGACGGTGTTCACGACTGTTTCCACCGGCACGTCACGGCCCAGGTCGATGACCTCAAAGCCATAATTCTCCAGGATGACCCGGACGATGTTCTTGCCGATGTCGTGGACATCGCCCTTGACGGTGGCAATGACGATGCGGCCCTTGCTGGCGCTGCCCTCGCCCTTTTGGGCAATGGCGGTCTTGATCTCCTCAAAAGCCCCCTGCGCGGCGGTGGCCGCCTGCAGCAGCTGCGGCAGGAAGAGGGTTCCCTTTTCATACTTTGCGCCCACGATATCCAGCGCCGGAATGAGGGCTTCGTCCACCAGCTCCAGCGGCTCCTTTTCCTCCAGCAGCGCCCGGGTGCGGGCAGCTGCCTCGCCCTTCAGGCCCTTTTCCACCGCCTTCATCAAGGGGGCATAGGGGCCGGCGGCCTCCGGCGTTTCGCCTGCTGCCGGGGCGGTCTGGGCATTCTGCACGGCCTGCACCAGTGCGGCAGAAGCGGGCACCCGGTTGGCATACCGCTCAATGTACTTCGTGCTCTGCCGGTCCCGGTTGGTCAGGACGTTGTAAGCATAGACCGCCGCCATCATCTCCTCGCTGGAGGGGTTCATAATGGCAAGGTCAAGCCCGGCATACATGGCCATGGTGAGGAAGGTGGTGTTCAGGTAGGTGCGGCAGGGCAGACCAAAGCTGATGTTGGACACGCCCAGCACGGTGCGCACTCCCAGCTCCTTTTTGCAGGCTTCCAGTGCCTGCACCGTGGCCAGTACATCCTCCTGCTGGGCGCTGGCGGTCAGGGTAAGGCAGTCGATGTAGATATCCTCCCGGGGAATGCCTGCTGCCAGCGCTGCCTCGGTGATGCGGCGGGCAATGGCCACACGGTCTGCGGCTTTGGGCTGGATGCCTTTTTCATCGATGGCAAGCCCCACGATGGCGGCACCGTACTTCTTGCACAGCGGCAGGATGGCGGCAAGCTTTTCCGGCTCGCCGTTGGTGGAGTTGACGATGGGCTTGCCGTTGTACACCCGCAGACCCCGCGCCAGCGCTTCCACGTTGGAGGAGTCCAGCTGCAGGGGCAGGCTGGTCACGCTTTGCAGAGCCTTGACCACCTGTTCCATCAGTACCGGCTCGTCTACGCCGGGTGCGCCCACGTTCACGTCCAGAACCTGCGCCCCGGCTTCTGCCTGACTGACGGCCTGTTCCAGCACATAGTTCATGTCGCCTTCCCGCAAAGCCTGCTGGAAGCGCTTTTTGCCGGTGGGGTTGATACGCTCGCCCACCACTGTGATGCCGTCCACTGTGACCGTGTCCACCGGGGTGCACAGCACCGAGGGCATCCGGTGCGCGGGACGCCCCGGGGTGCAGCCTGCAAAGGTGCCGTTGAGCAGCTTGATGAACTCCGGGGTGGTGCCGCAGCAGCCGCCGGCGGCAAACAGGTGCAGCTCCCGGTAGGGCTTCATCTGCAAGGCGAACAGCTGCGGGGTGATGTCGTAGCCGCTGCCGTCTGCACGGGGCAGACCGGCGTTGGGCTTGACGAACACCGGGAAGTTGCCGGGCACGGCCTCGGCCAGCCGCTTTGCCATGGGGAAGATCTCTTTGGGTCCCAGCGAGCAGTTGATGCCCACGGCGTCTGCCCCCAAGCCCCGGGCGGTGGCGGCAAAGCTTTCCACTGTGCAGCCGGTAAAGGTGCGCCCGCCCGCCTCAAAGCTCATGCTGGCCAGAATGGGCAGGCGGGTGTTCTCCTTGGCAGCCAGCAGGGCGGCTTTCAGCTCGTACAGGTCGGTGTAGGTCTCAAAAAAGATCAGGTCTGCCCCGGCGGCTTCGCCTGCCTTGACGATGCGGGCATACTCAGCCACAGCATCCTCAAAGGCCAGCGTTCCGCTGGGTTCCAGCAGCTCGCCCAGCGGACCCACGTCCAGCGCGGTCAGCGCACCGTAGGGCGCACAGGCGCGCTTGCAGTTTTCAATGCCTGCGGTGATGACCTGCTCCAGCGTGTAGGCGCTGCCTGCCAGCTTGTGGGCAGAAGCACCAAAGGTGTTGGCGTTGACGATGCGGCTGCCCGCCGCAGCGTACTGCCCATGGATGCCCTCGATAAGCGCCGGGTCGGTGATGTTCAGCTCTTCCGGGCGTGCGCCCAGCTTGAGCCCGGCAGCTTGCAGCATGGTGCCCATGCCGCCGTCCAGCAGGATGGTATTGCTCTGCTTGAAAAGTTCACTCACTTGCACAGGTCTTTCCCCTCTTTCTGTATTCGCAACGGGTGCGCAGCACACAGTGCCCGCACCCGGCCAGATGTCCCTTGACCGGATGGTCGCTGACCCCCAGAATGGCGGTCACGCTTTTGCGGGGGGTCATCAGGTTGGTATCGGTGACGCACAGCCCGGCCCGGCGCGCCGTGTCCAGCGCGGCGGCCACCAGCGGCTGCACCGCGATGTCCCAGTCGCCATAGCCCGGCGAGAACCGCCCGGTGAGGTAAGTCCCCTCGGCTGCGGCCAGCTGGCGCAGCTCGGCTTCCGCCGCGTCGGCGGTCTGCTCAGCCAGGGCGCTGCCCAGCGCATCGGACGCTACACCGGCGGCGATATCCCCTACCCCGGCCCGGCGGATCTGGGCGTCCACCCCGGGGCCAAGGGTCACGGCCAGCAGAATGGCCTGCCCGCAGCCCTCCAGATGCCGCATCACGTCGCTGCCCCGCAGGATGCCGGCTTCGGCCAGCGCCTTCACCTCCGCCCGCAGCCAGACGGCGCGGGGCGTCGCAGCGGCCAGCAACGGTACGGCGCAGCGCTGCAGCAGGGCCATGGTGGCGGTGTCCGCCTCCCCGCGCGCGCCGAAATACCGCGCTGCCTGCGCAAGGTCGATCAGATCCGGTTTTTCCACCGGCAGGGTCCTGCTCTGCCCCAGCTGCATCTGCGGTTCCTCCTTGCTTTTTTGAAATAAAGTGGTTTTAAGTATACCGCAGCTGTGGGATTTTATCAATCCCGGAGAATGCAAAAAATCCCTCCGTCACGGCTCACGCCGTGCCAGCCCCCTCGGGGAGGGGGCCTTGACGGTCCGGAAACGTTCCGCTTTCAACAGGAAACATCCCGGTTCCGTCAGAAGGCTCCATCTCAGAGGGAGCTGGCAAACCCGAAGGGTTTGACTGAGGGAGTACTCTTATTTGATGCAGGTGGAACAGGGCGTGTAGCCTGCCTCGATGGCCTCGTCGTAGCTGGAGAAGAGGATCTGATTCTTCTCGGCCGGCAGGTTCGGGCAGGTGGGCAGGTGGAACTTTTTGCTGTTCACATTGCCGATGTAAGCCTGCTGTACCGTGCTGGCAGCCGCCGGGTCGGTGGGGTTCAGCTCGGCATCGGCGGCAAAATGCTCGGTGCCCACGGTGTAGTTCTGGCCGTCGCTGCCAATGGTGATGGTGCCCAGCAGGTCGGTGCGGTACACGTTCACCCCGGCGTCCCGCAGGATGCTCAGGGTCTCCTCATGCGGGTGGCCGTATTTGTTGTTCACCCCGCAGGAGATGATGCCCATCTCCGGCAGGACCGCGTTCAGGAAGGCATAGCCGGTGGAGGTGCTGGAACCGTGGTGGCCCACCTGCAGCACATCGGCTTTCAGATTGGCACCGCTGGCCACAAGGTCGCTCTCTGCGGTCTTTTCCATGTCACCGGTGAGCAGAAAGCTGGTGGAACCGTAGTCGATGCGCAGCACGATGGAGGTATCGTTGGTGTCGCTGTACTGCGCCACGGGGCCCAGCATGGTCACGCTAGCACTGCCCAGGGGCCAGGTGGTGCCCACGGCGGGCACTTCCACCTGCAGGCCCTGCTGCTGGGTGTACTTGACAAAATCCCGGAAGCACTTGGTGGAGGCCTCCGTCACCGGGCTGTATACATGATTGGCCGGGAAGTAGGCCAGCGCAGCCGCCAGGCCGCCTACATGGTCCTCGTGGGCGTGGGAGCAGAATACATACTGCAGCTCTTCCACCCCCTGCTTCTGCAGGTAGGACACCACCAGGCTGCCGTCGTCCACGTTGCCGCCGTCGTACAGCATGAACTGGCCGTCACATTCCACCAGCACGCTCAGCGCCTGCCCCACGTCGATGAAGTGCATCTCGAACGGGGCATCCACGCTGGCTGCCGTAGAGGAAGGGTTGGGCACCACGTCGGCACTGCCGCCCGGCACCACAGCCGAGGTACCACAGCCTACAAGGCTCAGGGCCAGTGCGGCCGCAGCGGCCAGGCAACATCGCACAGCAGGTGGGCACCAAGCCCTCCAGCTTTGAGCCGCGGGTGTTCGCCATGATCGAAGCCCTTTCCCGGAACGTGGTGCTGCCCATTGCGGGCATCATCCTGACCTTCATCGCCTGTTATGAACTCATCGAGATGATCACCCAGCACAACAACATGGCGCAGTTTGAGCCTGCCCTCATCATGCGCTGGATCTTCAAAACGGCGGTGTCGGTGTGGCTCATCAGCAATACTTTCGACATTGTGATGGCGGTCTTTGACCTGACACAGAAGGTGGTGTCCGATTCCAGCGGCATCATCGCCGGAAACACCCGTGTCAACGACATTGGCTTGTCGATGTTGGAAGCCAGCCTGATGCAGATGGATGTAGGCCCCCTGTTCGGGCTGTTTTTGCAGTCCTTCTTCATCGGCATCACCATGCGGATATTGAGTATCATCATTTTTGTCATCGTCTACGGGCGTATGATTGAAATCTACTGCATGGTGAGCCTTGCGCCCATCCCCATGGCAACATGGGGCAACCACGAGCAGTCGCACATGGGGCAAAACTACCTGAAATGCCTGTTCGCATTGGGCTTTCAAGGCTTTCTCATCCTCATCTGCGTGGCAATTTACGCTGTGCTGATCCAGAGCGTGGCGATTTCCGGGGATGCCATCAACTCCATTTGGAGCATTGTGGGCTACACCGTTCTGCTCTGTTTCAGCCTGTTCAAGACCAGCTCCGTGACGAAATCCGTCCTCGGAGCGCACTAAAGGAGGTGCTTTATTGGCTGCGTATATCTCTGTGCCCCGTGATTTGACCAAGGTCAAATCCAAAGTGGCGTTCAACCTGACCAAACGGCAGCTTGTCTGCTTTGGCACAGCGGCTCTCATTGGAGTGCCGCTGTTTTTTGTTCTCCGGGATTCCGGCGGCAACACTGCCGCCACCCTCGGCATGATGGCGGTGATGCTGCCGGCGTTCTTCCTTGGGATGTACGAGAAAAACGGTCAGCCCTTGGAAAAGCTGCTGTCGTACTATGTGCAGTCCCGGTTTGTCCGCCCGAAGATTCGCCCCTACAAGACCAACAACTACTATGCGATTTTGATGAAGGGAGGCATGACCCATG
>OLXC01000752.1_pt1 | contig 11436 bp, 10 predicted proteins | sample 1673851 | NCBI WGS metagenome assembly OLXC01 (sample SAMEA103958130, study PRJEB25191) | human gut metagenome | biome: human-associated habitat [ENVO:00009003]; feature: intestine environment [ENVO:2100002]; material: feces | place: Germany | collected 2013/2015
CTCGCTCGCTTCACTTCGGGCATTGAGGTATAATGGTAGGTAGCCTACCCAGCCGCACCCTCGTTCAGATGTCGCTGTAGGGTAACACCTCGCCACCCCGAATGAAGTTGACGAATTGTTTGTACTCGGCTTGCATACTTCAAGTGTACTAACTTCGGCGGATGTAGTTACAATGTCAATATAAAGTTGATTGTTAGTAATACATAAACGTGCTCAACAGTAAATCACTTTATATTGTTACATAAAAATAATGTCCTCAGCCGAGCCGCAGTCTTTGCGGCGAACGCCCTCGCATCTATGCCTTCCCCTGCCTTTGGGGAAACAAGAAGCGTAGCGAAGTATACTGAGCGTAGCGACGTGTTGTTTGTTGCGCAGTCGAAATTTAACTTTGTCGCGTAAATTGTTAAGTTTCTTTTGTTCAACTACTAACGATAGTTTCTTCGTTTTAGTAGGTGCACGCTCCGTGCTCCCCCGGAAAGGTACCATATAAACGCCTTTCGTATAAACAACGGTGTAGACATCAAATGCCTTCGCCCTTGGGGAGAAGGTGTCGCGAAGTGACGGATGGGGGGGGGAGCAGATGTAAACACTTTATTGTTGTCTCTTAATATGTCATAGCGAACCGCCGATTGAAAAAATCAAGTAAATGCGATTGTTTCTCTAATCGTGCACGCTCGGGTGTCAAAAATTATTAGTGGTGGCAATGAAAAACAAAAGGAAAAATCCGGATGAAAATAGGCATTTATACCGCGCTTAAGGAAGAAGCGCACAGTTTCATAAAGGGCGATTGCACGGTCGAGCAAATAGGCGCGTACACCTTTTACAAGTTTGACCTTGCAGGTAATCAGGCGGTGCTTTGCCTGCCTCCGTATGTCGGCGAAATTACCGCCGCGGCAGGGGTTCAACTGCTTATTACGCACTTCGGCGTAGAAGTTCTGTTCAACTTCGGCGTTGTCGGCGCACTGACGGAACGCGCTTCGTCTTACGCGATGACCTACGTCGGCAGGGTTTGCCATTACGCCATGGACACGAGTGCAGTGGACGGCTGCGAAGTTGGTTACTACGACGTGCTAGGGAGCAAGTTTGCGGAAAACGACAGCGCACTTATCGCCAAGGCAAAAACGGTACTGGATTTGCCCGTAGTTACCTGCGCTTCGGCGGACAAGTTTGTTGCCGACCCTGCGGAAAAAGCCGACATCGCAAGGCGTTTCGAAGCGGAAATCTGCGACATGGAATCGGCTGCGATTGCCATTGTGTGCCGATACAACAATCTGCCGTGTCTTATGGTAAAGTGCGTTGCGGACACGCTTTTCGGCGGAGCGGAAGATTACACGACAAAAATGCAGACCATTTTGTACGACTTCCGCACGGTTGCGGAACAAATTTGCAAGTAGAGGTACTATGGACAAGATAAAGGTAGCAACGTCCGCCGCAACGAGTTACGAGCCGCAGACGGTGCAAAGCGCGGTCGACGACATTCTGTCGCAACTCGGCGGAATAGAAAAATACGTCCCGAAGGACGCCAAAGTGTTTGTCAAAGTCAACCTTGTGCGCGATATGCCGCCCGAAAAGTGCGGTACCACGCATCCGCAGGTTGTAATTGCGCTTGTCAACAGGCTGTCTGCAATCACGCAAAACATAGTTGTCGGCGACAGCAGCGGCGGCTTGTACACCAAGGCGGCAATGGGCGCGGTGTACGCCAAATGCAAAATGACCGACGTCGCCGAACAGACCTGCGCCACCCTCAACGACGACTTTGATTTTGCCGTTGCCGAAATCGGCGGCGAAGTTGTCAAAAATTGCGAAATCACAAACAGCTTTCTTAATGCCGACGTCGTGATTAACGTCACCAAACTGAAAACGCATTCTTTTGCAGGTTACACGGGCGCGGTTAAAAACCTGTACGGACTTATCCCGGGGCTTGTCAAGGTGGAAATGCACAGCCGCTACCCCGACCTTGGCGATTTTTGCCAACTTTTGTGCGACATCGAGCAGTTTGCAAGCAAAAAAATCGTTCTGCACGTAATTGACGCCATTGTCGGCATGGACGGCGACGGACCGACCAACGGCAAACCAAAGGCAATGGGTCAATTGCTTGCAAGTGCAAACCCTTACGCGCTGGACGTGGTGGCGGTAAGTCTGTTTGCTGACCCGTTTGAAATGCCGTTGTTGCAGGTTGCGGAAAAACGCGGACTTGTGTCGCGCGATTTGTCGGGCATCGATTTCGACTTCGAAGCGTGGAAATCCGCCCGTATACAGGACTTCGACATTTCGCCCGTCACCAGTGCGGATACCTTCCTCAACATGCCCGAGTGGGTCAAAAAACTGGCGAAAAAATACCTTACGAAAAAGGTACATATCGACAAAAAAATCTGTCGCGGCTGCGGTAAGTGCGCAAGACACTGCCCGGCAAAGGCAATCACCGTAGACGGCGGCAAAGCGCACATAGCACAAAACAAATGCATCAGATGTTACTGCTGCCAGGAACTTTGCCCGTTTGACGCCGTGCGTTTCAAAAAATCGCTGCCGTACAAGGTGGTGCACGCATTCAGTCACACGAAAAAGTCCGACTGAGGTTGCATGATTGTCCGCCGATGTCAACAAGGGTTGCGCCAAGCGGAAACACTACGTGCCTCGGGAATTGGTTTTTTCGTTTATTTCGGGTGTTGGCGAGTGTGCATCCGCGTAGTGGTGCTTATGCGGTTAGTGTCGCATCGTCTACTTACGGCTTCGCCCCGTGGGAAAGGGCACCTGCAAGGTTGTTGGCTATGGCGAAATTGACCGCAGGCGTACATGCGCCTGACGGTACGCGAGGCGAAAGTAAGCCGAAAGACATCTCTCGGTTTTTTGTCAAAAGGTTGACATTTCGGCAAAGTTGTAGTACTATTTACAAGTTAAATAATATATACACGGCAACTTCAACCTAAAGTGACCGCTTCAGGTTGTTTTTGACGTCAAAAAGGAGAATTTATTATGGCAGAAGTTCAATTGACAGAAGCCGGTCGCAAAGAGTTGGAAGCACGTCTGGACTATCTCAAATCCGTCCGTCGTGCAGAAATTGCCGAAGAAATAAAGACGGCTCGCGGATTCGGCGACCTGTCGGAAAACGCAGAATACGACGCCGCACGTAAGGCTCAGGCGGAAATGGAAGGCGAAATAGCCGAAATCGAAGCGCAATTGCGCCTTGCAAAAATCATCCACGAAGTTACCGTTACTTGCTGTGAAGTGAAAGACGGCGTGGACCAGGACATCAAGACGTACACGATTGTAGGTACAACCGAAGCCGACCTTGCCAACGGTCGTATCAGCGATGAGTCGCCCGTAGGCGCAGCCCTTATCAGAAGCAAGAGCGGCGAAATGGTGAACGTAGCACTTCCCAACGGTCGCACCAAGGTAATCAAGGTAATCAAGGTTACCAGATAATTTGAAAAATGAAGTACGACAAAATAAACGTCGTACTTTTTCGTCGAAAGACAAGGTAAACTTAGGCTTTGTGTGCGTTTTTCTGCGCCCGAATGCCAAACGGAGTACAAAATGAGCGACAACAACACGAAAAACAACAACACTGTACCCGCAGAAGCGGAACAGGACCTTAACGAGATACTGCAAATCCGCCGCGACAAGCTGGCAAAGTTGGTTGAAGAAGGGCAAAATCCCTTTGAAATTACACGGTTTGACCGCACGCACACCAGCAAACAGGTGCTTGACGGCTACGTTGACCACGCGGAAGGAGAGGAATACACGCCGCAAATCGTATCGGTTGCCGGACGTATGGTTTCGCGCCGCATTATGGGTAAGGCAAGTTTCTGCCACATTCTTGACGGCGACGGCACGATTCAACTGTATGTCAAGCGCGACGAAGTGGGCGAGGACGTGTATGCCGCGTTCAAAACGTGGGACATCGGCGACATTATCGGCGGAGAAGGCGAGGTTTTCCGCACGCACATGGGTGAAATCTCCGTCAAACTGCACAGCGTCAAGTTGCTCAGTAAGTCGTTGTTGCCTCTGCCTGAGAAGTTCCACGGACTGAAGGACATCGAAACGAGATATCGTCAACGTTACGTTGACCTTATTGCTAACCCGGAAGTCAAGCGCACGTTTATTTTGCGTAGCCGCATTCTTAAGGCTATCCGTGAGTATCTTGATGCACGCGGATACCTCGAGGTGGAAACGCCGATTCTCAACACGATTGCAGGCGGCGCGAATGCAAGACCGTTTATTACACATCACAACACGCTGGACATCGACATGTACATGCGTATCGCTACCGAGTTGCACCTTAAACGTCTTATCGTAGGCGGATTTGAAAAGGTGTACGAAATCGGTCGTCAGTTCCGCAACGAGGGTATGGACCTTAAACATAACCCCGAATTTACCACAATCGAATTGTACGAAGCGTACACCGACTTCCGCGGCATGATGGAAATTGCCGAAGGTATGTTCAACTACGTTGCCGACACGGTGCTGGGTACGCGCCTGTTGCCGTATGGCGACGTGACAATCGACCTCAACCATTGGACAAAGTTGACAATGATCGAGGCTGTTGAAAAGTACGTGGGCATCGACTTTACCAACCTTTCGGACGAAGAAGCGGTGGCAGCGGCAAAAGCAAAGGGCGTCGACCTTGCGGAAGGCAAGCGCACATGGGGCAACGCACTGTACGAACTGTTTGACAATTTTGTCGAAAAGGAACTTGTTCAGCCGACATTTATTTACGACTACCCCGTTGAAGTAAGCCCCCTTGCAAAGAAAAAGCCGACGGACGGCAGACTGACGGAACGTTTTGAATTCTTTATGAACGCGAGCGAAATGGGCAACGCTTTCAGCGAACTTAACGACCCGCTGGACCAATACGAACGTTTTGCCGCGCAGGTACGCGCAAAGGCGCAAGGCGACGACGAAGCGCAAATGATGGACGAAGACTTTATTACGGCACTAAAATACGGTATGCCCCCGACAGGTGGTCTGGGTATCGGTATTGACCGTATGGTTATGCTGTTTACAAACAATCAATCCATTCGCGACGTATTGCTGTTCCCGACTATGAAACCGTTGGACAAGTAAATTAACAGTAGAGCAGGCAATTCCGAGCGAATTGCCTGCTTTTTGTTGTCAGACGCTAAGACGCTCAGAAGTGCGGCAAGGACTACTACGATGTTACCGTTACCAAATGTCTGTGGCATACGCCTTGCGTTGAAAACGGTTGCGAAAACCCGTACCGTTTGTTTTGCGACGCGGACGACGTGACATGCGGCAGGCTGCGCAAAATAGGCTTTACCCGCACCAAAACTTTGGGTTACGGCGGCGACTGCTGCGACTTCTATTTTTTCAAAAAGTAGTGTTATTTTGCCTGAATTTCAAATATCCATATCAAAAAACGGCGATTTGTAAAATACTATTACACACATAGTATATCAAATTTCGCCTTTTTTTATTTTTTAGGCTGTTAAACTCGTTCAAGTTTTTGAAGGAATGGGGCATGGGGAAGGGGAACTTTTTGTAAAAAAGTTCCCCTTCCCCATAATTCATATTCTATAAAACTTCATTCAAAACACTAACCCGAACAAAAGTTTCAGAGTGTTTTCTACGCCTTCGATGTGGCTGCGTTCGTAGCCGTGGCTGGCGTACACACCTGCGCCGATCAGGCCGTGGCGCACGTCGTAACCGGATGACAACGCAACGTCGGCATCGCTTCCGTAGCGCGGATAAACGTCCAGTGCGTAATTCGCGGCGGTGGACTTGGCGGCGTTGACAAGGTCGGTCACAAAGTCGTAGTTGTACGGTCCATGACTGTCCTTGACGCATATGGACACATCACGCTCGGTGCAAGTTAAGCCTGCGCCTACGCAGCCCATATCTACGGACAGCATGTCGCGGATGTCGGAAGCAGGGATGTACGCACACCCGTGCCCGACTTCCTCGTGTACGGTGAAGTACAGGTACAACTTGCGTTTGAATGTGGGTTTTACGTCGTGCACGTATTTAAGCAGCCCAAGCAAAATGCCTGCGGAAAGTTTGTCGTCGAGGAAACGGCTCTTGATGTAGCCTTCGGCGGTAACGCGCGTGCGCGGCTCGAAAGCGACAATGTCACCTACGGCAATGCCAAGTTTGGCAACGTCGGCGGCGGTGGTTGCGGCGGCGTCAAGCACGACTTCGCATGCGTCGAAGGTGCGTTCCGTCTTGTTGTAGTTGCCGTTGACATGTATGCTGGCGTTAATCAGTTGGAATGTTCCTTCGTAAATATTGCCGTCACGCGTGTGTACGTGTATGTTTTCCGCCTCGGCGTTGTTGGGGTTCATGCCGCCGATGTTGGTCAGGCGAAGTCGTCCGTCGGACTTGATCTCGGCAACCATGCCGCCGAGCGTGTCTACGTGCGCCGCAAGGCAAATAGGGTTGCCCTCACCGCCGACGGTAACAAACACGTTGCCCTTTTCCGTGACTACGGGCGTGTACCCGAGGTCGGATACGATGTGGCACAGGCGTTTGACAACGTTGGTCGTGTAGCCGGTCGGGCTGTCTATTGCCAGTAGTTCCATCGTGCGGTCGATTGCATACGCGGTATATTTTTCCATAGTATCTCCTTTGTTGTGTGTGGTGAGTGAGTGTTAGTGTCGGTGTTTTGTGGGGGAAGGAACTTTTTGTAAAAAGTTCACCCCACGCCCCTTTCCTCAAAAACTTTGAGGAAGAGTGGGTGAGGGAATGACTATTTGTAAGTATTCCTACATTTTTCTGTTTAATTGTAACATTCTTTCCGTAAATTGTAAACTTGTATGTTTTACTATTTTCTCGTCAAAGTTTTTGAAAAATAGGGGTACGGGGAAAGAAAACTTTTTCCAAAAAGTTTTCTTTCCCCGCAATCAACAAAAAATATTTACTTTTTCACAAACATAGCGCGCATGGCGTTGAGAATAGCGACGAAGCACACGCCCACGTCGGCAAGCACCGCGATGATAAGTCCGAAACTGATTTTGTCCAGCACGCCTACGGCGGACAGAATAAGCACTGCAAACTTGATTACAAGGCTTACGATGATGTTTTCCTTTACTATACGCATTGTCTTACGGCTGATTTTCTTTGCCGTGGCAATTGCGCTCGGGTTGTCGTTCATCAGGACAACGTCTGCCGATTCGATTGCAACATCGCTGCCCATTGCGCCCATCGCTATACCGACGTCGGCAGTGGTAAGCACGGGTGCGTCGTTTATACCGTCGCCCACAAAGGCAACCTTGCCGCTTTGTTTAAGTTCGGCAAGGCGTGACACCTTGTCCTGCGGCAACAATTGCGAGTAGTACTTGTCAACGCCGACGGTCGAAGCAATTTCCTTGGCGGTAGTTTCGTTGTCGCCCGTCAGCATAACCGTGGTGCAATGCTCGGCTTTAAGCGCGGCTATTGCGGACACTGCGTCCTCTTTCAACTGGTCGGCAATTACGATGTAACCGACAAAGGTGCCGTTTTGGGCTACGTAAACAACAGTGCCGTGGTGCGCTGCGGTAAAATCGATGTTGTTTTCCTTCATCAGTTTGTCGTTTCCGCACAGGATAACGTCGCCATTTTCGGTTGTGGCTTTGATGCCGCGCCCTGCTATTTCGTGCACGGTTGCGCCCTCGCCGGCTTTGGCAACGTTGCAGATAGAAACGGCAATGGGGTGGTTGCTGTACTGCTCGGCAACGGCGGCAATTTCAAGCACGCGGTCGCGATTTTCGGCAGGGTACACTTCGTCAACGACAAAGTTACCTTTTGTCAGCGTGCCTGTTTTGTCAAAGGCAAAGGTATCTACTTTGCTAAGCATTTCCAGGTAACTGCTGCCCTTTACAAGAATACCGCGTTTGCTTGCCGCCGCAATACCGCCGAAGAAACTGAGCGGAACGGAAATGACAAGCGCGCAGGGGCATGACACAAACAGAAACATCATTGCGCGGCGCAGCCACGTTGTCCACACGGCAAGGTCGCTTATACCGATAAACATCGGCGGAATTACTCCAAGGGCGATTGCCAGGAAAAATACAATAGGGGTGTAGTACTTGCTGAACCTGGTAATAAAGTTTTCGGCAGGCGACTTGACGGCGGATACGTTTTCCACCAGGTCGAGAATTTTGCTTACCGTGCTGTCCTCGTAGGAACTTTCGACAGTGATGTACAGTACGCCGTCCAGGTTAAGGCAGCCGCTGATTACTTTGTCGCCGACGGTGGCTTTGCGCGGTACGCTTTCCCCGGTGATTGCCGACGTGTCTATTTGCGACATACCCTTGTTTACGGTGCCGTCGAGGGCAATTTTGTCGCCCGGCTTTACTACGATTGTTTCGCCGAGAGCGATTTCCGAAGGGTCTACTTCCGTTTCCTGTCCGTCGCGAAGCACTGTTGCAACTTCGGGACGTATGTCCATAAGCGCGGCAATGTCCTTGCGGCTTTTGCCGACGGCGTAATGCTGAAACAGTTCGCCTATCTGGTACAGAAGCATAACGGCGGCAGCGTCGGGATACTCGCCGATTGCAAACGCGCCGATAGTGGCGATGGTCATCAGAAAGTTTTCGTCAAACACGTTGCCGTGGCAGATGTTGGTTATTGCACGCCACAACACGTCGTAGCCTACAATCAGGTACACGACGGCAAACAACGCCAACTCGACCCATTGGTTGAGTTCCAGCGTGAAGTGCAAAGCAAGCGCGACGGCGTACAGCACGGCGGCAATTATTATACGTAAAAGCAATTTTTTATTTTTGCTCATGGTTTTACTCCTTGGTGAAGGTGGTGAAAAAAACACAAAAACCCCGCCGAAGCGAGATGTTTCGGCGAGAGAAGTTGCATTTTTAATTGTGGTGCGCTGCTATGTTAAATCTTCAGCACGCAGTCGGGTTCGACCTTTTTGCAAACCTTTTTGATTTCGGCAAGCACGGCGTTGGGTTGGTCGGAGTCGATTTCAACGGTCATTTTCTGCATCATAAAGTTGACGTTGGCGTTGCTTACGCCCTCAACCTTTTTGACGGCACATTCCATTTTTGCGGCGCAGTTGGCGCAGTCGAGATCTTGCAAAGCAATTACTTTTTTCATTTATTGTTCTCCTTAGGTAAAATGTTTATGGTTCTTTTACGTGATTTCTCACGGGAAAGACAATTTTGCGCGCACCGCTTGGCGGCGGTGCTTTGCGTGGCAGGCGGTGGTGATAGTTGTGTTACCTGCCGTTTTCGCTCGGGCTATCGGCGGTTATTCCGACAAGTGGTCGAGCGCAAGTTTGATTATGCTGTACACGTGGTCGTCGTCAAGGCTGTAGTAAACTTCTTTGCCTACGCGTTTGTTGCGTACCAGTTTTGCCTGGCGCAGTATGCGCAGTTGATGGCTGACGGCGGACTTGGTCATGTTGAGCACGGTGCAGATATCGCACACGCACAGTTCCGCCTTGGTAAGCGCGGACAAAATGCGTATACGCGTGCTGTCTCCGAAAATTTTGAATAGTTCCGCCGCGTCCGCAAGCAAATCTTCGTCTGGCATATCCACGGCAACCTGTTCGACAACTTCGTCGTGTACGTGTTCGTATTCGCAGTAGTTTTTGTCGTCGTTCATGTATTTGTCCCCTTTTTTTATCCGTGTCGTTCTTTTTTATAAAACTGCAAACAATTGAATAATTGTTCAACTGTCCATATTATATGTCGCTGCAATTTATTTGTCAACGAATTTTACAAGGTTATACAAAATATTTTGTTTTTTTTCTGTTTGGTTTAATGTCGATTGATGTTTGTAACAGTATTGGCGTTTTTTGCGTAGTATATTTGTGGAAGCGGTGTCAAAGGCGGCTGTCGGTTTAGTCCGGCGGTTTGATTTGCCATGGCTTTAATAAACACAGGAGGAAAACGGAAAAATGAGTTGTTGTAATTTTCCGCCGATTTGTTGCGGCGGTGGAAGTAACGGTAACGGCGGTGACAGGGACAGGATAGTAATCATAGAAAGGGGACCTCGCGGACCGAGGGGATTTACAGGACCGCAAGGCATAATGGGTCCGCCCGGTGCAAACGGCGCAACGGGCGCAACCGGACCTGTCGGACCGCAAGGACCGCAGGGCGCACAAGGTGTTACGGGTCCGACCGGTCCGGTCGGACCTACAGGACCGCAAGGACCGCAGGGGCCTCAGGGGCCTCAGGGGCTTCAAGGCGTGCAGGGCGTGACAGGACCTCAAGGTGAAACCGGAGCAACCGGACCTGTCGGACCACAGGGGCTTCAGGGCGTGGCAGGCGCAACTGGAGCAACCGGAGCCACAGGTCCGCAAGGTGCAATCGGACCGACCGGTCCGACAGGCCCCGCAGGCCCGACGGGTGCATCAGGTACGGGCCTCATAGCATACGGCGGTTTGTACGGCACGACAACCGACGCGGTAGCATTGACGACAACGCCTGTTGCATTGCCGCTCGGTACGCAAATGCCTTCAAGCAACCTCACTTACGGCACAAACAGTGTAACGGTGACAGACGCCGGGACTTATGAGCTTGCCTACGGGGTGCGCGGCAGTATGTCCGACGGCAGTTCGCTTACGGTGTCTGTCGGGCAAAACGGTACGGCAATCGCCGCGACCACGATTACCGACGCATTGACAAGCGGAACGCCGAGTTCGGTGCACGGGCAAACGATAGTGACTCTCAGCGCGGGCGACGTGCTTACATTGCTTGCAAGTGACAGCGGCAGTGCCACCTGGACGCCGGGCAGCGGTGCAAACACTTACCTTACCGTCAAGAAACTTGACTGACGAAAGGCGAAAATCGTACAAGAGCGGATTTGAGATAAAGCGGTCGGCTGTGGTGTGCAACTATTGCAAATCTGCAATCGTAGCATGGATGTCTTTGACCGGCGCAACATAATTATAAATGTCATTGCGATGCACCGTTTGAAATACGGTTATTAAAAAAATCCTGACCGTGCACGCCGGGGAGCCAATCTCCCGAAAGGGTACCGCTCGACTGAAATATGTTTAACGCAATAAACAATTTACAGCCGAACGAAGTCATGTGGATGGCTTCGCACATTATTGTACTGTAATTTGACGACAAAACAACTAAACACGCAAAAAAAGACGTGCACCTCAAAAGAAGTGCACGTCTTATTGTTTTGTAATGTTATTGGATAGGCGTGACGTTGCTTGCGCGAAGTTTACCGTTTTTGCTGTCCTCTTCGATGTCGAACGAAACCTTTTGTTTGCGGAAAAATGTACAAATACGTCTTCTCCGCCTTCGTCGTTGGAAATGAATCCGTATCCCTTGCCTGCGTTAAACCATTTTACTGTACCTGTCATTCTGTCGGTACCTCCAAAGAATTTTTGTAACCGATTCAAAAGATGAGCACCAACTTATTTTTTCGGAAAAAGTTCCGTGTTTAGGTCACGAGCTGTCTTAATCTTCTATTACAGCAATCATTATAAATGTAACATTCACAAATGTCAATACTGTTTTTTAA
>OLXC01000755.1_pt1 | contig 11415 bp, 16 predicted proteins | sample 1673851 | NCBI WGS metagenome assembly OLXC01 (sample SAMEA103958130, study PRJEB25191) | human gut metagenome | biome: human-associated habitat [ENVO:00009003]; feature: intestine environment [ENVO:2100002]; material: feces | place: Germany | collected 2013/2015
GACAGCGACAGGCCACCTGTGCCCCGCTATGATGCTCAGGGAAAGATAATGGTAGCTAGCCATGAGGAGTTGAAATGCGCAATTGATGCTTTTAGACGGTATAAAGGACAAAATTCGGATAAGACGCCGCATACCTATACGAAATTATGATATTTTATGATATTTTGATATCTTGGGCTTGACAAATAATTAAGCCTTTGCTATAATGTATTGTGCGTTCCAAAGACAGCAGGTGGCTTCGCGCCGTAAATCCTGCCGAGGATGGCAATAGTTTATGATTGCTGACACCATCCTCATGTCTTTCCGGCATGGGGATGGTTTTTTCTCTAAGAACGCACCTCGACCCCTTGGTACACATGGGTGTACCGCAAAATCTCATGGAGGTGAACAAGAAGAATGCCCAACGCAAAAGTTCTGTCTGAAAAGCAGGCGATCGTGGCGGCTCTGACCGATAAGGTGCAGAACGCGGCTGCCGGCGTCCTTGTGGATTACAAGGGCATCACCGTGGCAGAGGATACCGCGCTGCGTGCCAAGTGCCGTGAAAACGACATCGAGTACACCGTCATCAAGAACACCCTGCTGCGCTTTGCATTCAACAACTGCGGTCTGAACGAGCTGGATGATCAGCTCAACGGCACCACGTCTCTGGCCATCTGCGCCAGCGATCCCGTGGCTCCCGCCCGTGTCATTGCTGAATTCGCAAAGAAGCTCAATGGCAAGTTCGAGATCAAGGGTGGCTTCATGGAAGGCAAGGTCGTTTCCATGGAAACCGTCAATGCTCTGGCTTCCATCCCCGCGCTGCCTGTCCTGCAGGCTCAGGTGCTTGGCACCATGCTGGCGCCCATCTCTGCTCTGGCCTGCGTCATCAAGCAGATCGCCGAGAAGCAGGGCGCGCCCGCCGAGGCTGCCGCTGAAGAAGCTGCCGCCGAGTAAGCATCCCCCTACACTTAACAAAAACATTATTCTAACAACAGGAGGCTATTACAATGTCTGAGAAAGTTACTGCTATGATCGAAGAGATCAAGGGTCTGACTGTTCTGGAGCTCAGCGAGCTGGTTCACGCTCTGGAGGAAGTTTTCGGTGTTTCCGCTGCCGCTATGGCCGCTCCCGCTGCTGGCGCTGCTGCTCCCGCTGCTGAGGAGAAGACCGAGTTCGACGTGGTTCTGACCGGTTTCGATGCCGCTCAGAAGATCAAGGTCATCAAGGTCATCCGCGAGGTCATGGGTCTGGGTCTGGCCGAGGCCAAGGCTGCTGTCGAGGGCGCTCCCACCACCATGAAGGAAGGTCTGTCCAAGGACGACGCCGAGGCTCTGAAGAAGCAGGTCGAGGAAGTCGGCGGCAAGGTCGAGCTGAAGTAAGTTTCTTACAAGCACATAAAAAACAGGAGATGCATCGCATCTCCTGTTTTTGTGCTTTCCTAATGGAAGATATCAAATGCTCAGCCCGGCAGCTCTCCCGCTGCTCCACGCCCATTGCAGATTATACCCGCCGCAGTCGCCGTCAATATCCAGCACCTCGCCGCAGGCGTAAAAACCCGGCACGAGACGGCTTTCCATGGTGCGGGGATCAAACTCGTCGCACCGCAGGCCGCCCGCCGTCACCTGTGCCTGATCGAAGCCGCATACGCCGGTGATGGGCAGCGCAAAGTCCTTTGCCCGTGCCGCAATCCGCCGCAGGTCGCCGTCGCTGAGATTGGCGGCGCTCTGGTTGGTAAAGCCGGCTGCTTTGCATATCATCTGGCCCAGACGGCTGTGGAGGGCTCCGGTCAGCAGCGTGCCCGCCTCACGGCTTCCTGCATTGTCGCGCCGCTGCCGCAGCCAGTCCAGCACCTCCTGCTGCTCCCAGTCCGGCAGCAGATCCAGCGTCACCGTCAGCCCCTCGCCGCCAGTGGCGACGGAACGGGAGATATCAAAAATCGCCGGGCCGCTGACGCCGTACTCGGTGAACAGCACCTCACCCCGGTTCTGTGCCAGCACCTCGCCGCCTCGGTGGATGGTGACGCCCGTCTCGGCCTTCACGCCCTTCAAGGCCCGGGGGTAGGTGGGATCGGTCTTGACCTGCACCAGCGAGGGATACAGCGCCGTGCGGTGATGCCCCAGCCCCTTTGCCAGCTGATAGCCGTCCATAACGCCGCCTACCTTGCCGCCTGCCGCGCCGCCCGCCGCAAGGATTACCCGGTCGGCGGTAAATTCTTCACCGGATTCGGTGCGAACAAGAAAAATGTTGCCTTTTTTGCGGATACCCGTTACCGGACAGGCGGTATGCAGGTCAATTCCGTGGTCTTCCAGCGCGAACCGCAGCACGTCCAGCACGCTGCCGGCCATGTTGCTGAAGGGATATACCCGTCCGCTGTCCTCTGCCGTGGTGAGCAGCCCCAGTCCGGCAAAGTACAGCAGCGTATTTCCCACGTCGAAGGCGGCCAGCGCATGGTCGCAAAACCCCTCGCCGCCGTGATAGTGGGCGGGGGAGACGTGGTGGTTGGTCAGGTTGCACCGGCCGTTTCCGGTGGCCATCAGCTTGCGGCCTACGCGCCCCTGCCGCTCCAGTAGCGTCACGGTGTGGCCGTTCTCCGCTGCCGTCAGCGCCGCCATCATCCCGGCGGCTCCGCCGCCGATCACCAGTACTCTCATGTCTGCTTCTCCAGTCGTTTCCGGGTCAGATAGCCCTCCAGCATCAGCGAAGCCGCCACCGCGTCCACGGTTTTCTTCCGCTGCTTGCCGTTTTTGCCGTTATGAAACAGGATGGCGTGGGCCTCCACGGTGCTGCGCCGTTCGTCCCACAACGTGACGTTCAGTCCCGTGGATTCCCGCAGCGTATCGGCGTAGGCGGCGCATTTCTCGGCGCGAGGCCCCAGCGTGCCGTCCATGTTCTTGGGATAGCCCAGCACCAGCTCCGTCACGCCGTGCTCCTGCACCAGACGGCAGATTTCCGCCGTCACCACGTCGGCCTTGCGGCTGTCGATGACGGTGGAGAACCCCGCCAGCGTACCGGTGGCGTCGGAAATGGCCACGCCGGTGTGGGCGTCGCCGTAATCAATGGCCATGATCTTCATAAAAACCTCCTGATGGGGGAAATGTTCCCGTTTATCATACCGCGTTTTGCCGCTTTTCGCAACAGGGAAAAGGGGAGATGCAGGTAAAAATGCGGAGAGACGCTGCCGGTTTTGTCAAATTTGTGCAATCGGGGCTTGAAATTTTGGCGACTTTTGTCAGCACTGACACTTTACATTAGCGCGATAAAGTGGTAGAGTATTACCATACTGAAAACAACACACGGCGTCCCAAAGGATGCCAACGAAAAAGGAGAAAAGTAACATGAAAAAGTTTTTGGCAATGCTGCTGGCACTGGTTATGGTGCTGAGCCTGGCCGCCTGCGGTAATCAGGCGCCCCCCGATGCGAACAACAATGATGCAAGCGACGACAACAGCGATACCCCGGCTGAAGTGACCTACGCCGTGGAAGCCGGCTCCGCCGGTGAGGAAGTGGCCAACGAAATGGGTTGGAAGATCACCTCTGTGGGCTCCCAGGCTGACGCGCTGATGGAAGTGTCCTCCGGCACCTCCGATGCCGCCATCATCGACCTGCTGATGGCTGGCGCCATGGTGGGCGAGGGCACCAGCTATCCCGACCTGAAGGTCACCGATGAAAAGCTGACCTCTGAGCTGTACGGCGCCGGCTGCCGCAAGGGCAGCGACCTGGCCTCCTACATCAACAGCGTGATGTCCGCGGCTTATGCCGATGGAAGCATGCTGGAGCTGGCCAAGACCTATGGCGTACAGGAGGCTCTGCTGGAGCAGCCCGCTGCTGAGTTCACTGCTTCCGAGTCCGACAGCGATGTGGCCTACATCCAGGGCAAGGGCAAGCTGGTGGTGGGTATCACCGAGTTTGCACCTATGGATTACAAGGATGACAACGGCGAGTGGATCGGCTTTGACGCCGACATGGCCAAGCTGGTAGCCGAGAAACTGGGTGTTGAGGTTGAGTTTGTGGTCATCGACTGGGACATGAAGGTCAACGAGCTGGACAGCAAGAACATCGACGTGGTGTGGAACGGCATGACCTTGACCGAGGGTGTGACCGCCGCCATGGAGTGCACCAACGCTTACTGCGAGAACGCGCAGGTTGTCATCACCAAGTGAGTTGCCAGACGGCAAAAAGTGTGCTATAATACAGTTTCCCATGGCAGAGGGCGTGACGCGTCCTCTGCCTTTGGGCGGCTTTTGATACGGCTGATCCTGTTACTTTTTCGATAGATACGATAGACCCCCACTATACATTAAAGGAGTTTTACCATGTTCTGGACCGTCACCCTCTCCTTGCTGAGCGGTATGGGGCAGCTTTTGAAGCTGTTTTTCCTGACGCTGCTGTTTTCCTTGCCGCTGGGACTGCTGATCGCCTTTGCTCTGCGCAGCCGGTGCAAGCCGGTGAGCTGGCTGTTCAACGTGATCGTGTGGATCATTCGTGGCACGCCCCTGATGCTGCAATTGATCATCATTTTCTATGGCCCCGGCAAGTGGTTCGATAATAACATCTGGGCGTATTTCTCTGATGGCCGCATGGCGGCCTGTGTGGTGGCGTTTGTCATCAACTATGCCTGCTATTTCGCCGTCATCTACAAGGGCGGCATCGAGGGCGTCCCCGTGGGGCAGCAGGAGGCCGGTCAGGTGCTGGGCATGACCAAGAGCCAGATCTTCTTCAAGGTGACGCTGCTGCAAATGGTGAAGCGCATCGTGCCCCCTATGTCCAACGAGATCATTACGCTGGTAAAGGATACATCCCTTGCCCGTATCATCGCGGTGACAGAGCTGATCAAGGCCGGTGAGTCCTATATGAAGTCCGCCGGTATCATCTGGCCCCTGTTCTATACGGCGGTGTTCTATCTGGCCTTTGTGGGCATTCTGACGCTGCTGTTCAACTACATCGAGCGCAAGCTCAGCTACTTCAGATAAGGAGGTTTCACCATGGCGATTCTGGACGTACAACACATTGAAAAGCACTTTGGCGACACCTCTGTGCTGAAGGATATCAGTTTTTCGCTGGAGGAGGGACAGGCCCTCTCCATCATCGGCTCATCCGGCAGCGGCAAAACCACGCTGCTGCGGTGCCTGAATTTCCTGGAGACGCCGGATCAGGGCGTGATCTCCGTTCGGGGCAAGACGCTGTTTGACGCTGCCGACCCTGACACCCGCCGTGAGGCGGACATTCGTAAAAAACGCCTGCATTTTGGTCTGGTGTTCCAGAGCTTCAACCTGTTCCCTCAGTACACGGCACTGGAAAACGTGACACTGGCCCGTAAGCTGATGGCGAAAACGGAAAAGACCGGCGAGAGCGAAGATACCATTCTGGCTGACGGCAGGGCGCTGCTGGAGAAGATGGGCCTTGCCGACCGCATGGAGAACTATCCCCACCAGCTGTCCGGTGGACAGCAGCAGCGCGTGGCCATTGCCCGCGCGCTGGCCATGAAGCCGGATATCCTGTGCTTTGACGAGCCTACCTCCGCACTCGACCCGGAGCTGACCGGCGAGGTGCTGAAGGTCATTCGCGGCCTTGCCCAGCAGCATACCACCATGATCATCGTGACCCATGAGATGGCCTTTGCCCGTGATGTGGCCGATCAGGTGATCTTCATGGATGGCGGCGTCATCGTGGAGCAGGGACCTGCACGGGAGGTCATTGACAATCCCAAGCAGGAGCGTACCCGCCACTTCCTGGCCCGCTACGCCGAACAATAATAATGGAAACAACAAGAGGCATGGCATTTTGCCATACCTTTTGTTGCTTTTGGGGAGAATTTGCGGTACTGCTTTTGATTTCTGCGGAAGAAGCCGCAGATGGTCAGCAGTACGAACGCCGTCAGGGCAATGTAATACACCGGCAGCGCCATCGCCCACCCGCTTTGCGGGAGCAGCTGCTTCACGGACGCCACATTGATGCAGCCGAAGAACACCAGCGCAACAGTATTCATGCCAAGCACGGAAGTCACCTCAATTCGCGAACCAGCCCCATACATGCCAGAACTGGAGACTTCCGGCGGACAGGGCACACACCACATAGGACAGAACGAAATAGGCGGCGAACAGCGCCAGTGAGATCAGCGACGCGCAGGCGGCGCTTTGCTTTGGCGGAAAACTGCGGGCTGATGGGCAGCGGCGGCGGCACGGCTAAGCCGGACGCGTTGGCCATCGCGTTGTGCTGGAAGCGCCCGAAGGAGCGGATCAGCTGCCGCAGGAACGCACCGTAGTAGACGCAGCCTACCGCGAACAGCGCCGTAAGCGCCAGCAGACTCAACCCCAGAATCACGCCGCACCAGTAGGGCATGGCGGGCAGCAGTCCGTGGATATTCAGCCCGCCCAGCAGGTAGACCGCAGCTACCCCGAAGGACAGCGCCGCGGCGGCCAGCACGATGCCGAAGCCCGCCAGCAGCAGGAAGAACAGCCCTGCAAATACATCGGCAAACCCAAGGCCGATCACGGTCAGCGGCTTGCTGCCGCTTTCCTTTTGCGGTGCGCGCTCCGCCTCGTCAAACTGTGCCGCCAGTATGGCCGGGTCGCCCAGCCGCGCGGCGATCTCCTCCTCAAAGAAGCCGTCCGCCAGCTTCAGGTCAAAGTGCTGTTCATATTCCTCCAGAATGTCCGCGCGTCGGCGACATTTCGCTTTTCCAGCTCTTCGTTCAGCTTATTCAGAAACTCAGCTTTCTTCATGGTCGTCATCCTCCTTCAAAAGCTCACGGACAGTCTCGGCGAACCGCAGATACTCCGCCCGATCCATGTTGTATATGTCCTCGCCCAGCTGGGTCAGCTTGTAGTACTTCCGGGGCGGGCCGCCACTCTCCTCCTGCAAATAGGTGGTCACAAGGCCGTCGGCTTTCAGCTTGCGCAGCAGGGGATACACCGTGCCGTCGGCGATATCGATGTGCTTTGACAGGTAGTCGGATACCTCATAGCCGTACCGATCCTGCTTCCGCAGCAGCGACAGCACGCACAGCTCCAGCCCGCCGTTTTTTGTAAGAGGTATCATATGAAAAAGAATGACTACGGTATCACGTGGTTCCTGCTGGAGTGCAGCGCCTATTATGCATACAGCCCTACCAGCCGCAGCAGCTTCTGCCAGAAGGTGAGCGGTGCGCTTTCGACTGTATTGTCCGTGGTGGTTTCGGCTTTCTCGATAGCCGCAGTCTTGATCACAAACTGCACGGTGTTCACATTGGTATTTTTCTCGGAGACGAAGGACTCTGCGTCGCCGTCGCCGCCGGAAAGGGAAGCGGTCATGGAATCGATCTCGTCGCTGATCTGCGTGTCCATGTCGGAGGTCTTATCCACGAATTCGGTCGTGCCGTCGGTGAGCTTTCCTGTACCGTCGTACAGCTCACCCACCGCGTCGCTCAGCTCGCCAACAGAGAGCTTCAGCTTGCCGGTATTGCTGTAAAGCGTATCCATATTCAGCTTCAGGGATTTGGCACCTGCCGCGGCACTGCTGACGGCGTCGGTGTACGCCACCAGACCCTGATAAAACACACCGTAGCTGTCCAGCTGTCCCTTCAGCTCGGACACCTGCTTGGCGGCGCTGACCGTGGCCACGGCGGCGTTGATCTGAGAGGTCACATCATCGGACGCCATCATCTGCTGGATGTACGCCTCTCGAATTTCCGCTTTCTGCTCCTCGGTCAGAGAGGCGACCGCACCTTGCAGAATTTGCTCCTTCTGTTCATCCGTCAGTTTGGCCACGGCGGCGTTGAGGATCTGTGCCTTTTGCTCCTCGGTCATATTGAAAACTGTCTGCGCAACAAGCGTCTGCCCGTCGGCGGTTTGCAGATAAGCGTCCGCCTGCGCTTCACTGTATCCGCTCTGGATCAGCTGCTCACGGACGGCCTGTGCCGCCACCTGTGCATAGAGGGCGTCGGCCTGCGTGGTGACATAGGCCAGATAAATGCTGCCGGCCTGAGATTTCACATAGCCCAGATACAGCTGGTCGGCCTGCTGGTTCACCTGCTGCGTCACCTGCTGTAAAGCGGTGTCATAGGCTTCCTGATAGACCTCGTCGGCATCCAGCTTCTCCAGCAGCCCTATCAGTACGGCTGAGTAGGTGGAGGGGGTGAGGGTGACGGCGTCCATGCCGTTGGCCTCCAACTGGGCGTTCAGCGCGGCGGCAGCGGCAGTGCACAGTCCCTCGTATGCCGTGTAGGCCCCGTCGGTCAGCTGCTGGTTCTGGGCGGTGATGTCGGTCAGTCCGGTGTACAGATCACCGGCACCCACTGTCAAATCGCCCACGCCGGAATGCAGGTCGCCCACCTTGCTGTTCAGGGTCTTGGTGGCGTCGTACAGCTCCTCGGTGCCGTCATGCAGCTCCCAGGCGCTGTCGTCCAGATTACCGATGGCGGAGACCAGCTCGTCTACCTTGTCCATCAGATCCGTGTCGTCCACGTCGACATCCAGATTCAGCCGCACGCCGTTGATGGCGGCCGCGTCCATCTCGAAGTCCGTCACATCGGCGGTGATAACTGTGTCGATCCCCTTACCGGGCAGAATGGTGTAGGTCAGCTGCTTGTCGCTGCCCACATTGGCAACGGTAGCGCCGTTGCTGACAATGTTCTGGCAGCGCTCGGTGTCCAGCGTGAACGAGGCCTGCAGAGCGTAGTCGTCATAGAAGCTGCCGCCGCAGCTCTCGTTTTTCGTAACGGAGAACCGGATCTCCAGCGCACCGCTCTTTCCCGCCACGTCCTACGGGGCGTATTCCTTTCCGTCCAGATAGTACCGGATGGAGATATTCCACGGCAGCGCGGCGTTCTTCATCGTCCCCTGATAGTAGACCTTATCGGCAGTGGAGGAAAAGGCGATCTGATCCCCATTCTGGGTGATCGTGTCGTTGGTGTTTAGGGGTTTGACGGCGGAGTAATCGCCGTAGTCCACGATATCGCCGCCGGCGAAGATGTTGACCGCCTCGGCGTCCGTCACCTTGCCGGAGGCGTCTGCCATGGCGTAGATGACCTCCTCCTTGGCGGAGGGTGCGGTCTCAGCAAAGGCCGGTACAACTGTGAAACCCAGCAGCAGCACGGCCATCGCCGCTGCGGTGAATTTCTGCATATGCTTCATTGAGAAAGAACCTCCTTGGATGATTTATTCCGGGTGATAAACCTGTCAAACAGATACAGCAGCCCCGGCAGCACGAACAGCACGATAGCCAGAGAACAAAGCGTTCCTCTCCCTAAAAAGTAGCCTAGCTGCGAGAGCAGACCGTGGGTGGAGAGCGTGCCCATCAGGAAACCCACCACCGCCATCACGCTGGCCGAGGTCAGCACGGAGATGGACACAGCGGAAACGGTCTGCACAACGGCTTCCTTTTTTTCGTAGGTCTGGCGCATCTCCTTATACCGGTCGGTGAACAGAATGGCGTAGTCCACCGTCGCGCCAAGCTGGATGGAGCTGATGATCAGATAGGCGATGTAGAAGATCGTCTGGTCGCTGAAATAGGGGATGGACAGGTTGATCCAGATGGCTGTTTCGATGGACAGCACCAGAATTATGGGCGCGATCAGCGATTTCATGGTGAACAGCAGCACCACAAACACCGCGCCGATGGCCACCAGATTTACCTTCACCATGTCGGCGGTGACGGTGTCCATCAAATCGTAGGTGGACACGCCTTCACCGGCCAGATACCACGTGCCGGGATAGTATTCCTCCGCCGTGTTCCGGATGGACTCCACCAGAGAGAAGGTGTCGTCGCCCTCATACGCGGTGTCTACCGTCAGCACCATGCGGGTATAGCTACGCGCTGCTGAAGTGGATGCTGGAGGAGGAAGCCGTCGAGGTGGTCAAGCAGTTTGATCTTCTTGCGGACTACCGGGAGGCGGTGCTGTTCGTGCTGAACTACGTGCAGACCAACAAGCATCTGCTGTGCTGCGCCTACGACAGTATGGGCCGGGAGGAGATGAAGCGCTTTTTCTGCGCGGATTTCATCGGCATCACCCAAAGCGTCATCTGCGATACCGAGCGGCAGATGGGGATCCACGCAGAGGAGCAGTTCAAGGAATTTCTCTCTCATTTTTATACCGAAGCCATCGCCGGTTTGCTGATCGGGGAATTTACCAACAAGGAGGCACATGATCCCGAGCAGGTGGTGGAGTACCTCTCCCGCGTTCTGAAAAACTCTCTGCCCAGCCTTCTGGCAAGCGCCATAGTGCCGTAATGCTTCTTATTTTGCAAAAAAAACCGTCTCAAGCGCACCGCTTGAGACGGTTTTTTATCGGTGGTCGCTCCGGCGCTATCTCTCGAACACGGTCTCGCCATTGAACGTCAGCTTGCGGATGGTCTCCGGCTCGATGGGCTCGTCGAACCGTGTCAAGAACATGCAGCTGTCATCGGTCTGCGCTGCGATAAAGCCCCACCAGCTGGGAATAAGATCGCCGTTTGCGTCAAATATTTCCAATGTCCAGTTATCGGCGGTGGAATCCACATAGCTGTCAAAATAGACTGCCATGGACAGCTTGGAGCACGCGACCTTTTTTACCTGAAGCGTCTCACCTCCGTAGGCCAGGGGAACATTCTCCGCCAGCACCTCGCTCTCGATGGTGATGGGGGTTTCGTCCAGCGTGACCTGCCAGTGTCCCGGCAGCACGGTGGTAAAGCTCTCGCTATCAAGCGGCTTCTCCTGCCAGTCAGAGAAGCCTATCACAAGGCCGTTGGCACTGTTGCTCGGCTGCCAGTCAGCCAATACGACGCCCTCCAGTTCGTTCTCCGGCACGCCGTCCCTCCGCTCCAGAAAGTACGACACGTAGGCGCCGGACATCATCTGGCCGGGAAAATACAGGTCGAGCTCGGCGAATTGACCCTTGGGATCAAGAACCGCGCCATCATTGGCCTTCACGGAGTAGAGAATATACAAGGTTCGCTCGTCGGAAATCACTTTCTCCAGCTTGATTTGCAGCTCCTCTGTAGCCGCGGCCTGCTGGGAGACTACCGGTTCCTCGTCCTCGTCGCCGATGACAGTCTGGCTGGTGGAGAAAATGTCACGCCACGACAGTGGGAGTCTGCTGATGGCAAAGGCTGTCACAGATAGGCCCAGTATGACCAGCGCTGCCACCAGCGCGGCAGATAATTTTTTGGAGCGTACAGCTTTCTGTTGGCCCACTTTTGCGCCGTCAAAAGCAATGGCTTCTTCCAGATACGCCGTATTCATGTCTCCGATGGCGGAAATCAGCTTATCGATTTTGTGATCCATCATAGCGCTGCCTCCTTCAGATGTTGATGTAGTTTTCCCCGGATTCTGCTGAGCCGGACAGATGCGTTGTTCTCGGTGATGGCAAATGTGTCCGCGATCTCGGATAACGATTCCGAGAACCAGTAGCGCTTTACAAACATGACTCTGTCGTCCCTCGGTAAAGCAGAAAGAAATGCGTTGATCTGCGCGGTCAATTCG
>OLXC01000756.1_pt1 | contig 11411 bp, 10 predicted proteins | sample 1673851 | NCBI WGS metagenome assembly OLXC01 (sample SAMEA103958130, study PRJEB25191) | human gut metagenome | biome: human-associated habitat [ENVO:00009003]; feature: intestine environment [ENVO:2100002]; material: feces | place: Germany | collected 2013/2015
TTGGTCTCGCTGGGGGTCATCTCCGTGGCGATGCCCTTCTGGTTGACCGCGGGGGCCTCCAGGGTGACGCCCAGAAGCTGGGTGGCCGTGGCCGCCTTGGCGTTATTCGCCTGCTCCACGACCCTTCCGTCGGAGTCCATCATCCACCACTGTCCGTCGCTGGACTTGATGGCATAGACCACGCTCTCTTCTTCGATCATAATATTGACCGTATCCGGCAATTTTATACCAATCCGCACGCCCTTGACATAGGGCAAATTTGCCATAATCTGGCTGGCGGCGCGGATTTTGCTGAAGGTCAGGAGCTTGTCTCCCTCGGAAATGCCGGAGGCTTCCCGCACCGCCCAAGCACTGTAGGTATCCGCGCCGGTAACCGTGACGGTTTTTACTTTGAAGAACACCGACAGTCCCATGACGATGGCCAGAACCACCGCCGTCACCGTTATCAGCTGGACGATCAGCCGGTCGCGGTTGAAGGGCAGGGGCTGGGTATAGATCACGGCGGGTGTAGGCGTTTTCGGGCGGCTGCTTTCGGTTCGCCGGGAGGTTCGCTTCTTCGGGCGGTTCTTCGCGCTCATGAGCGTCTCGGCAAGCATGGTCAGCGCCGATTTCTTTTTGGGCTTGCTGTTTCCGTAGGCGCGCTTCCTGTTGGGGACATCATCGTCCACGGGCTTGCGGCGGGGTGCGCCCCTCCGGGAATCGGCGGGGTGCTTTGCACGCTGACGTGCTGCGGCTTCTTCTCCGGCTCTTTGACGGGGCTGGGCTTCCCTTTTGGTCGGACGGTCAGGCTCTTCCTGCCGGGCGGGGCGTCTCTGAGCGTCCCGTTCCGGCGCGCGACGGGGACGCTCCTGAGCGTTCTGCTCTGGCGCACGGCGGGGGCGCTCCTGTGCGCTCTGCTCTGGCGCACGGCGGCGCTGTTCTGGGGCGGTTTGTTCTGCTGCACGGCGAGAACGCTCCTGCGTGCTTTGCTCTACCGGGCGGCGGGGGCGTTCCTGTGCGCTTTGCTCTGGTGCGCGACGGGGCCGCTCCTGAGTGCTCTGTTCCGCTGCGCGGCGGCGCTGTTCCGGGGCGTTCTGCTCTGATGCGCGACGCGGGCGCTCCTGAGTCCCCTGCTCTGCCGGACGGCGGGGGCGCTCCTGAGCGCTTTGTTCCGCTGCGCGGCGGGGGCGCTGCTCCGGGGCGCTTTGTCCGGGGCGCTGGGAAGCGCGATTCTGCCCGTCTGTCTGCGGGCGGCGCTTTCCGCCGTTTTCCCGGCTATCCTGTGTTGTATCCATAGTGTTCCTCCTGGGGTAAGGCGGGTTATTTTTCGCTTTGGGTCAGCTGCTCCACAATATCACATATCCGTTCCGCGGAATCCAACCGAACCATCGTGTGCAGCTTCCGGGACATTTCCCTGCGGCGGTCTTCGTCCGCCAGCAGCGAACGGATCAGCTCATACAGCTTCCCGGGCGTGCAGTCCTTTTCCAGCACCACCACCGCGCCGCCCGCCGCTTCCAGCACACGGGCGTTCTTTTCCTGATGGTTGTTCGTCACATTGGGCGAGGGAATCAGAATGCAGGGCGTGCCGGAAGCGCCGATCTCATTGCAGGTGGCGCTGCCCGCCCGGCCGATGACGATATCCGCCGCCGCCATGACAGTGGGCATGTCGTAAATATACTCCCGGATATCCAGCGCCGGGCAGCTTTTCCAGTCCACGCCGTTGTCCATGACCCGCTTGGGCATCCACTCCTTGCCGAAGCTGCCGGTGGCGTGGATGTGGTGGAAGGGGAAGCCGTCGGCCTGCTCCAGAGGCATCATGTCCGCGATGGTCTCGTTCATGACCTTCGCGCCCTGACTGCCGAAAGCGGAGACGACCACGAAGCCGCTCAAGCCCAGCTCCTTCCGCGCGCCCTCTTTGGTGTCGAAAATGAACTCTCTGCGCACAGGCATCCCCACGACTTCCACCTTTTCCGGGTGCTTGTAGTGGCGGACGCTTTCCTCAAAGGCCACCAGCACCCGGCTGGCCTTGTTCGCCGCCAGACGGGTGGTGACGCCGGGGACGGCGTTGCTCTCGTGGACGCAGGTGGGAATGCCCATGGACTGGGCGGCGTACAGCGCCGGGAAGCTGGCATAGCCGCCGGTGCCGATGACCACGTCGGGCTTGAATTCCCGGAAAATCTTCTTGCACGCCTTCACACCCTCCCGCACGCATTTTACCGCGTGGAGGTTCTTTTTCACTGCGGCAAGGTTCTTTCCCCGGCTGAGGCCGGAGCCTTCCAGACATTTGAGGTCATACCCCGCCTGCGGCACCAGTTTTTCCTCCATGTGCCCCTTTGCGCCGATAAAGAGGATATTGCAGTCCGGGTGGCGTTCCCGCATCATATTGGCAACCGCGATGGCCGGGTTGATGTGTCCCGCCGTGCCGCCGCAGGTAAAAATCAGATTCATAGGTCATGCCTCCTGTATTTTTCTCCGGTTTCGCCCTCTGGAAATCCCCAGAACGATGCCCATTTCCCCCAGATTCACCGCCAGCGCCGTGCCGCCATAGGAAAAAAACGGCAGCGCAATGCCGGTGGAGGGAAGCAGGTTTGTGACCACGCACAGGTTCAGAATGGTCTGCACCGCGATCAGCGTCACCAGCCCCGCCGCAAGGACGGTGGAAAACCGGTCACGGGCGTTCAGCGCGATCCAGTAGCCCCGCAGGATGGTGACGGCAAACAGCGCAACGATTGCCATTGCCCCCACCAGTCCCAGCTCCTCGCAGATCACCGCAAAGATATAGTCATTATATTGAAAAGGCAGGTACAGATATTTCTGCCGGGACTTGCCGTAGCCCAGCCCGAACAGGCCGCCGGAGCCGATGGCGTACAGCGACTGCAAAATCTGATATCCGGTGTCCCCCGGGTCAAGCTCCGGGTGGAGCCACGCGGTGACCCGGTCGCCGGCGTAGCCCATAAAGCTGATGTAGACAACCACGAACACGGCGGCAGCCCCCGCCCCGGCCAGAAGCCATCTGGTTCGGGTGCCCGCCACGAACATCATCACCACTGCCACCATGCCCATGAGCATAATGGCCGACAGGTGCTTTTCCAGTGCCAGCGGGACCAGAATCCCCATCAGCGCCAGACCGAAGCCCAGAACACCGTGGCGGAAGGTTTTCGCGTCCTGCCCGTACAGCCGGGTCAGCCGGGCGAACAACAGGATCATGGTAAATTTCGCGATCTCGGAGGGCTGAAACTGAATGCCCGCCAGATTGATCCAGCGCCGCGCGCCGTTGACCTCCTCGCCGATGACAAGGACGCTCAGCAGCAGCACGATACTCACGCCGTACAGCGGCCATGCGAACCGGTACCAGACGCCCGTGGGTATCCGGCTGAAAAAGAACATGGCGGCAAGACCGATCGCGGCGCAAACCGCCTGTTTCTGGAGATATTTTGTGGAAATTTCGTAGCTGGTGTCGTATTCGCTCTGGGCGTAGCTTGCCGAATACAGCATAGCCAGTCCCACCGTCAGCAGCAGAAGCACCAGCAGCAAAAAGGGGTAATCAACGCTTTCCCCCGTCCGGGAAAGTCCCGGGCGGCGTTTCTCTTTGGCATGGAGGTCACGCTCCGACGCCATAAGATACTTCCTTTCAGGAGTGGATAATTAACCGACGAGACCGGCGATGCCGAACCAGGCCAGCACGCACATGGCTGCCGTCACACCGGCGAATACCAGCACGATTTTTTCTTCCTTCCAGCCGCACATTTCAAAATGGTGGTGGATGGGCGCCATCTTGAACAGGCGCTTGCCGTGGGTCGCCTTGAAATAGGAGACCTGCAAAATATCGGACATGGCTTCACAGACATACACGAAGCCGATCAGAATCAGAATCAGGGGCATCTCCAGCGCGAAGGCCATGGCGCACACCACGCCGCCTAAGAACAGCGAGCCGGTATCTCCCATGAAGACCTTGGCAGGATGCCAGTTATAAAAGAGGTATGCGACCAGTCCGCCCGACAGAGCCGCGGGCAGCAGTGCCAGATCGTATTTGCCCATGGCGGCGGCCGCAGCGGTAAAGAATATCATCACAGGCAGGGTGATGCTGGCGCACAGGCCGTCCACGCCGTCGGTGAGGTTCACCGCGTTGTCCGTCCCCACCATGACGAACATGGCAAAGAAAATATAGACGATGGGGTGCAGCTGGAAGCTCACATTCACGAAGGGAATGTACAGATGGGTATCCATAAAGCCGGAACGGTACATGGCGTACAGGAACAGCGCCGATACCGCCATTTGCAGCATGGCCTTCTGGAGCGTCGTCAGGCCCAGATTCCGGTGGAATTTGACCTTGGTAAAATCGTCCAGAAACCCGATGAGGCCGAAGCACAGGGAAAGCGCCAGCACGTAAAAGGGGGAATTATCGCTCATGGCGGGGAAATTGCCCACCAGGCAGAGAATTGTCCCGAAAATAAACATCAGTCCGCCCATCATGGGGGTGCCGGCCTTGGTGTTGTGCCAGGTGGGGCCAATCTCCCGAATGGACTGTCCGGCTTTCAGCGCCCGCAGTACAGGCAGCAGCAAGTAGCCAATACCGCCGGTCAGGATGCAGCCCGCCGCCGCCGTAATCAAGATTCTTGTCATGACTTCTTCCTCCGTTACTTCTCTTCGCCTAAGAACTCGTCCAGAACCTGTTCCAGATGGATGCCGCGGCTGGCCTTGAACAGCAGCACATCCCCGGGCTTGGCCGTGCGTTTCAGCGCCGCCACCAGCTCCTCCCGGTTCGTAAAGGCTCTTCCCCGGGTCTCCGGCATACCGCCGGTGATGGTTCCGCTGATAATGCGCCCGGAATTGGGGCCGTAGGCAAAGACAAAATCCGCTTTCTCCGCGGCGATCCTGCCCACCCGGTAGTGCTCCGCCTGCGTGCAGTCCCCCAGCTCCAGCATGTCACCCAGCACCGCGATCCGCCGCCCCTGCTTCTTTCCAAGGACGGCCAGCGCCGCCGCCATGGACTCGGGGCCTGCGTTGTAGCAGTCCTTGATGATGGTCATGCCGCCGGCCTGGATGATCTCCTGACGGCCGGAAATGTTCCGGAACTGGGAAAGCCCCGCCTGAATCTTTTCGGGCAGCACCCCCAGCTTCAGGCCGACCGTCACCGCCGCCAGCGCGTCGTTGACGTAGTGCTCGCCTTCCAGAAGCATCTTCACCGGGAAGGACAGCCGCCCGGCCTCCACCCGGAAGCGCAGATAGTCGCCGTCCTGATTGACGTCAAACGCCCGGACGGCACAGCCTTCGGAGGAACCGAAGTATGTAACCCGCTGCTGCGGCTCCTTGTCCAGATTGCGCAGGAGAAAATCGTCGCCGTTGAGCAGGAGCATCCCGTGAGGGGTCATGCCCTCCACGATCTCCATTTTCGCCTGCCGAATTCCCTCCTGCGTGCCCAGAAATTCAATGTGGGCGGTGCCGATGTTGATGATCACGGCCACGTCCGGTCTTGCGATCTGGGACAGGTAGGCAATTTCGCCGAAATGGTTCATGCCCATTTCCAGCACCGCGACCTCGGTATTCTCCGGCATGGCAAGCACCGCCATGGGCATTCCGATGTCGTTATTGTGGTTGGCCGGGGTCTTACTGGTGACGAAAGCCTGTTCCAGCACGGCAGCGACCATTTCCTTCGTGGTGCTCTTGCCCACGGAGCCGGTGACCGCCACCACCTTTGCGCCGATGCGTTTCAGTTCTTCCCGGGCGATTCTCCCCAAAGCAATGCGGGGGTCGTCCACATAGATCGCGGGGTAGTCCCCCACCTTGCGGCTGCACAGAGCCGCCGCAGCGCCCCTGTCCATAGCCTTTTTGATGAAGTCGTGGCCGTCCCGCGCGCCCTGAAGCGCGATAAACAGCTGCCCCGGCTGCATGACCCGGGTGTCATTGGCCGCGCCTAAAAATTCGACGTCCGCGTATTTTTCTTCCACCACACCGCCGCACCACTCGGCGGCCTGTCTGAGCGTTAATTTTCCCATGCTGCTTCCTCTTTTTCCCGCAGGTGGGCGGCAACCTCTTCCCGTTCATCCAAGTGGCGCTTTACGCCGCCGATGTCCTGATAGGTCTCATGCCCCTTTCCTGCCAGAATAATTATATCATCTTTTTTCCCAATGTCCATAGCATATCTGATGGCCGCGCGCCGGTCTTCGATAACAATATATTCCCCGTCTTCCTGTTTTACCCCTGTCAGGATGTCCTCGATGATGGCCATGGGGTCTTCCGTGCGGGGGTTATCCGAGGTGATGACGGCAAAATCCGACAGCTTCACGCCGATATGTCCCATAATGGGCCGCTTCATGGGGTCCCGGTCGCCGCCGCAGCCAAATACCGCGATGACCCGGCCTTTGCAGAAATCCTTCACGGAGGAAAGCACGTTTTCCAGTCCGTCGGGGGTGTGGGCGTAGTCGATGAGGATGCTGTAGGGCTTTCCGGGGGTGGGGACTACCTCCACCCTGCCCTTGACGCCGGAGGCCGTTTTCAGAGCGGCGGCGCAGTCCGTCAGGGAAATGCCCAGCTGCTTTGCGATACCCATAACCGTCAGCGCGTTGTAGACGGTGAACTTTCCGGGGATGGGCAGAGACACCGCCGCCCGTTCCTCGCCGGATACGGCCGTAAAGCGAATGCCCTGCGCCAGAAGCTCCAGATCTTCGCCCCGCAGATCGGCGGGACGGTGTACGCCCGTGGTCAGCACCGGGCAGGCGGCCGCCGCGAGAATCCTGTCCGAATAGCTGTCGTCCGCATTGACCACCGCCAGACGGCAGCGGCGGAACAGCTCGGCCTCACGGAAGTTCCGGTGGTGATCGCGGAAAACCTCACGCCGGAACAGGTGCAGGCGTATCGAATCGCGGACAACAAGACCGGCGAGATCGCGGAGTGGAACTACGACCTGCTGCCGATCGAACTGCGCGATTTGCAGGAAAAGGATTTTGACCTGTCGCTCCTCGGCTTCGACACCGACGAGCTTGACCGTCTGCTGAATGGGAGTTCCGAAGAAAATGTGGTTGCCGAGGGAGAGACGGACGCCGACGCCGTCCCGGATGTCCCGGAAGAGCCGGTCAGTCAGCGGGGGGTGATCTATCAGCTCGGCAAGCACCGGCTCATGTGCGGCGATTCCACCAGGGCGGAAGACGTTGCCCGTCTCATGAACGGCGGGAAAGCGGATCTCGTTTTCACCGATCCGCCGTATGGAGTCAGTTATCGCGGAGTGAACAATCCGGGCGGCCGACTGTGGGAGGTCATTGAAAACGACGATCTGCGCGGGGAAAAACTTTCGGAGTTCCTGCTTGCCGCATTCAAAAATCTGAAAGCGAGCCTCCGGGAAAAGCGGGCGTTCTACATCTGGTATGCCAGCAGCAATCATTTGCAGTTTGAACACGCCATCATTGATGCCGGACTGAAATCCAAACAGGTATTGTTCTGGAACAAGGGAATGATCCTTGGTCACAGCGATTACCATTGGGCGGCGGAGCCGTGCTTTTACGGCTGTCATGAGGGCGAGAACTGCGAGTGGTTCGGCGACCGCTGCCAGACGACGGTCTGGGACATCAAGCGGGACAACACGCGGGAATATGTGCATCCGACGCAGAAACCGACCGCGCTGGCGATCAAGGCGATTTTCAACTCTTCGAAGGCGGGCGAGACCGTGCTGGATCTGTTTGGTGGATCGGGCAGCACGCTGATCGCCTGCGAACAGACAAACCGCGTCAACTGCACGATGGAGTTTGATCCGAAATATGTGGACGTGATCCGCCGCCGCTGGGCGGAGTTCGTCCATGGCGAGGGTTGTGACTGGCAGGCGCTTACTCCGGCAACAGGAATATAAAAATATAGGAGCCGCAGGCTCGGTGCAGGTCCGTGACCTGCTTCGGTCCAGCTGAACAAGCTGGTCGCCCAAAGGGCGAAATCTTCTTTCTTTGATGTTTGTAAAAAGAGATTTCGTGCTTCGCACGACCAGCGTCTCGCCGCTGGACCGCGACAAGGACATCCGTCCTTGACCCGAGAAAAATGCTGACGCATTTTCCCGTATTTTTGTATAGTGTTCCGGATCAGTGAGTTAACTCGAATGCGCCCCGGCGGGCGGCACTCTTGCGGACGCGCGGCGTCTCCTTTTCCTTGATCTCGCGGAAGAATGCGGAGTAAAGGCTCTGCTCCGGAGTCTTTGCTCCATTCGGACTCCAGAGACCTTCTTCGATGACTTGCGCGAGGATCTCTTTCGTGTTGAGCGGCGTCCGGCTGCGCTTGAGAACCTGCAGAGCCGCATTCAGGAGTGAGAGCTTCTTCTCCGGCGATCCGCCGGATTCCGGCGCGGGGTTGGGCGTGTCCACTTCCTCTTCCGCTTCCGACGGGATCTCCGCATCGACTGCTTCCGTCTCCGGTTCCGTTGCGGAAGCCGCTTCCGGCGCTCCCGGTTCGGCGATGACCCGTTCGATTCTGGTGACGATGAACTCGCGGTCGCTGCCGACCTTTTTGACTTTCCAGCCGTTCGCGGTGATCTCGGTTACGACAACCTCGATCTCATTGCGTCCGACTTTCACCATGACGATGGTTCCGACTGTGATGTTGCTCGTGTCGCACATACTTACCTCCTTGTGGTTGTTTGAGTTGCGACCTCTCTGCTTCGCTGGTGCATATACAACCATGATTTGCGGCACTTATCCAGTCGCAATCTGAAAATAAAGGCAAAATAGATGGATAATTCTTTGAAAATCACTGCATTGCAGCCTGAAGTGCTGGTGAGATTGCTGAAACAGGCCGGATCCCGGACCGCTTCTCCGGAGATGATTGCCGAGGATCTTGCTTCCGGTGCGCCGCGGAATCCGGACGGCACGATCAACCTGATTGAATATGCCGCCTGGCTGGCGAAGGAGGAAGACGATGAGTTGTAAAAATACCTTACTCGCAGATATGAGTACGGCGAAGCCGCACGGAATATCGGAGAGCCGGGGTCCCCGCAAAGTACCCGAAGCCGCGAAGCGGACCCGAGGCCCGTGGCCGAAGGGTGGCAACTTTGGGGGGATTCTATGATCAATCCGAGCAACATGCGCGTGGTGGACGTCGCGCGGCTTCTGAACTCCACGTCGTTCGGATTTGTTCTGGCGCAGGCGCGGCTTTACCGCGAGTTCAACCGCGTCGGCTTCCGGATCGGCTCCTCGGAGAATCCGCGCAACATCAACCTCCTGAAATACATTGCCTGGATGTTCGACCGGAAACACACTCCGGAGGAGACGTCCGGCGCGCGCAGCTATGAGGATCGGCGCAATGCCGAGCGCGACCGTCAGGCGGAACAGTCGCTCGCCGGACGCGACATCGGCCAGCTCCCGGAGGTCGTGAATCCCGACAGGAAAGCCGCCTGCGAACGCAATTTCCAGCTTTTCTGCGAGAGCTATTTCCCGGAGACCTATTCTCTTGCATGGTCGCCGGATCATCTGAAGGTGATTGAGAAGATTGAAACGGCGGTTCTGCGAGGCGGACTCTTTGCGCTGGCGCTCCCGCGCGGTTCCGGGAAGACGACAATTACGGAAAGCGCGGCGCTCTGGTCGATGCTCTATGGGCATCGTGAATTCGTGGTATTGATCGGCGCGACTGAATCAGCGGCTCTGGAGCTTCTGGATTCTTTGAAGACCGAGCTGGAAGTCAACGAGCGTCTCGCCGAAGACTTCCCGGAGGTGTGCTATCCGGTGGCACAGCTGGAGGGGATCGCGAACCGCTGCGCCGGACAGCTCTACAAGGGCGAGCGCACCCGCATCACCTGGACAAGCAACGAGATCGTTCTGCCGACCGTCGAAGGAAGCAGGGCTTCCGGCATCATCGTCCGAGTTGCCGGCATCACCGGACGTATCCGTGGTATGAAGTTCAAGCGGAGCGACGGCCGGAGTGTGCGCCCATCACTTGTCATCATCGACGATCCGCAGACCTCGGAATCCGCCGGATCGCTGGAACAGACACGCAAGCGGGTTCGTGTGCTTGCCGGAGACATCCTGGGACTTGCCGGTCCGGGGCAGAAAATCTCCGGGATCATGCCCTGCACGATCATCCGCCCGGGTGACATGGCCGACATCATCCTCAACCGAAACACACATCCGGACTGGAACGGCGAAAAGACCCGAATGGTCTATCGCTTCCCCTCGAATATGAAACTGTGGGAGGAATACGCCGAGATCCGGGCGGAAGCTCTGCGCACGGAGGGCAATTTCCAGAAGGCGACGGAGTTTTATCTGGCGAATAGGGAGGCGATGGATGCCGGAGCGGAAGTGAGCTGGGAAGCCCGCTTCAATCACGATGAAGTATCAGCGCTTCAACACGCGATGAACCTGAAGTTTCAGGATGAAGCAGCCTTTATGAGCGAGTATCAGAACGACCCGCTCCCGGACGACACGGCAGATGACTCGCTTCTTTCCGTGGACGAGATCTGTGCAAAGATCAACGGACTTGCCCGACGGCGCGTCCCGCTGAAATGCGATCGCCTCACGATGTTTGTCGACGTCCAGAAAGCGCTGCTTTTCTATGTGGTGATCGCATGGGCGGAGGACTTCACCGGCGCGGTCATCGACTACGGCTCATGGCCGGATCAGCACCGGCACGAGTATTCGCTTGCCGATGCGAATCCGAGCATTCAGACGCTCTTCCCGAAAGCGGGCTTCGAGGGGGCCTTGTACGCCGCGTTGTCCGCGCTGACCGATGAATGCCTCGGGCGCGAGTGGGAGCGCGAGGACGGGGCTGTCCTGAAAATCGAACGCGCCCTCGTGGATGCGAACTGGGGACAGTCAACCGATGTAGTCTATCAGTTCTGCCGACAGAATGTTCACGCCGGAGTTCTGCTGCCATCGCACGGGCGATATGTCGGCGCGAGTTCGAAGCCGATGACCGAATACCGAAAGCAGCCCGGCGACCGGCTGGGCCTCAACTGGATGATTCCGAATGTCGCCGGGAAACGGGCAATCCGGCATGTCATCTACGACACGAACTACTGGAAGAGTTTTATTCACGCCCGGCTCGCGGTTCCCGTCGGCGACAAGGGGTCGCTCACGCTCTACGGACGGATCCCCGGAGCTCATCAGCTCTTCGCGGAGCATCTGACCGCCGAATACCGCGTCAAAACACAGGGGCGCGGCCGCACGGTCGACGAGTGGAAACTCAAACCGCAGTCGCACGACAACCACTTTCTGGACTGTGTCGCGGGCTGTGCGGTCTGCGGCTCCATGCTCGGCGCGTCTCTGCCCGAGACGCTTCCCGCGAAGCTCGACCGCAAGCCGATGATCCGCCTTTCCGACAAACGCCTTGGCGGGATTCCCCCGAATGGCAGACTCAAACTTTCCGAACTCAGGAGGCAGAGAAATGGATAAACGGGAACTCCCCGAAAATATTCGTCAGGCGATCGATCTGATTGCCGCAGTTCTTCGCAGAATCAAGGCAAA
>OLXC01000779.1_pt1 | contig 11204 bp, 7 predicted proteins | sample 1673851 | NCBI WGS metagenome assembly OLXC01 (sample SAMEA103958130, study PRJEB25191) | human gut metagenome | biome: human-associated habitat [ENVO:00009003]; feature: intestine environment [ENVO:2100002]; material: feces | place: Germany | collected 2013/2015
AAAGCGCACAACAAGCACGCGCAAATGCTTACTTTTTCCGTCGCTCGGTCGCCTGTATTGGCAATTCCTCGACAGGACCCCTTACATCAACTTCCGTACTTCGGCGACAACTTCCACTCTTCAGCGAGCACGTTGCAACCTGTATTTTTTTTCGGCATTTCCCTACATTCAAAACACAATCCCCAAAATCAACTTTTTCCGTAGTCTCAATCGGTAGTTGTTTAATCGGTTGACGAAATTACGTAAAAGTAATATACTTTTTACAATATTTGTCCAAAAACAATGTGCATACGGGCACTGCGTAGGCGCGACATGTCGTCCGACCTCGGGCAAAGAAGGAGCGATAGTATGAGTTACACAAACAGAAACGAAATTCCCGAAAAATATAAATGGAACCTCGGCGACATTTTTGCCACCCCCGAAAAGTGGGAAGAGGCGTTTGCCGAACTTTCGCAGGAATATCCGCAACTTGCCGACTTCAAGGGCAAACTTGCCGACCGCGAGCAGTTGCTTGCTTTCCTCAGATTGTCCGACAAAATCGAACTCAAACTTGAACAACTGTATTGCTACGCATCCATGGCGTACAACGAGGACAGCCAGGACTCCGTCCGCCAGGCGCGTTTCAGCAAAATTTACGGCTTGCTTACCAAGTACGACGCCGTAACCAGTTTCGTTTCGCCGGAATTGTCCGCAATCACCGACGAGCAACTTAAGGCGTTTATTGCCGACCCCGATTTTTCCGACTACGACGTAATGCTGAAAAACGTGCTGGAGGGCAAGGCACACATTCTGTCTGCCGCCGAAGAGCACATTCTTGCCAACGTCGGCGCATTTTCGGGTCAGTTCCACGAAATTTTCAACCGTCTGGACAGCGGCGATATCAAGTTTGACACAATCGAAGTTGACGGCAAAAAGGTGCAACTGGGTCACGGCACGTACAGCATGTTGTTGCAAAACAAAAATCAGGCTGTGCGTAAACTTGCCTTCGAAACCTACTACAAATCCTACATCAACGTCATCAATACGATTGCCGGTGTGTACGAAGGCAGCGTAAAGGCGGACTGGTTCCGCGCACAAACGCGCAAGTTCGGCTCCACAATGGAAATGGCGTTGTTTTACGAGCACGTAGACAAGGCGGTGTACGACAACCTTATCAAGTGCACGCACGAAAGCCTTGCGCCGCTTCATCGCTACATTGCCCTGCGTAAAAAGTTGATGGGCGTCGAAACGCTTAATATGTACGACCTGTACACGTCCATTTTTGACAACGCGGACATCTCCTGCGAGTACGAAGAAGCGTGTGAACTGGTACTTAAAGGCTTGGCACCCCTTGGCGAGGACTATCTTGCCGTGGTGCGTAAGGCGTTTGCCGAACACTGGATCGACGTGCATGAAACGCCGACAAAACGTAGCGGTGCGTATTCCATGGGCGTAAAAGGCGTTCATCCGTACATGCTGCTCAACTACCAGAAGACCACGCACGACATTTTTACGATTGCTCACGAAATGGGTCACAGCATGCACTCCTACTACAGCGACGCAACGCAACCGCAGGCAAAGTCAGACTACAAAATTTTCGTTGCCGAAGTTGCCAGCACCTGCAACGAAGTGTTGCTGCTTAAGTATCTGCTTAAGACGGAAAGTGACCCCGCAATCAAAAAGTATCTGTTGCAGTACTACCTTGACATGCTTCGTACCACGATGTACCGTCAGACGATGTTTGCCGAGTTCGAGCAGATTTCACACGACATGGTGGAAAAGGACGAGCCGTTTACCACCGAAGCCCTTTGCGAAAAGTACCTTGAACTCAACAAGATGTACTACGGCGACGCGGTGCATCACAACGACGAAATCAAGTACGAATGGGCGCGTATTCCGCACTTCTACCGCGCGTTTTACGTGTACAAGTACGCAACGGGTATTGTGTCCGCCGTGTGCATAGCGGAAAAAATCCTGAAGGAAGGCGCACCTGCCCTTGCCAACTACAAAAAATTCCTGTCGCTCGGCGGCAGTATGGACCCCGTGTCGGAACTTAAGGTTGCAGGCGTTGACCTGACGAGTGAAGAACCGTTCCGTATCGTGGCGGAATCCTTTGAAAACACCCTTGCCGAACTGGAAGAACTTACAAAGTAGTTGTAAAATGCTGTCTTGAAAACAAAGTGAAAAACGCGGAAAGCCATCGCTTTCCGCGTTTTTTTTGTTTGCAATTAAATGTCAGGTAACAACTGTTGATTTACGTTTTGCGCAGGAAACCAATGTCATGAATTCCGGCATTAACCGATCGGGTACACCCATGCAAGATTGCTGAACGACGTATTGGCGCATGCAAGGAATGTAAACACAACCGCATTGAACAGTCCTGCCGTCCAGGCATTGCCTGTGCGCAGGTACATTCTGCGTGCGACAACCGTTGCGATTGCTACGCACGGGATGATGGGGTAGGACGCGATGAACCACAGATTGTTTGCGCTGTCGTAGGAAACGCCGTTGTTGACGAAGTAACTGTTGTGCGCCCACAGAATGATGATGAGCGCGCCCACGTTGAACACCACGTTGATGATGGTGGTTGCCCATTCGGGAAGGTCCTTCACGCGGTAGTTTTGTGCAAACAACGCGTTTGCGAAGTAGTAGATGAAGAAGAAGGGTACGTACTTCAGCATTGACGGCAATTTGATCATGTCAAACACTCTTAGGTCAAACGTCCAGAAGCGGAAATCGACAACAAACGCTTCCCAGATGAAGAACATAATGCCGTAAAATACAGCAAGAAGAATTGTTACGAACAACGGGGTTTTGAGTACGTTGCCTACGCTGCGGATCTTAAGTCCGTCAAACGGATGTTCGTCGTAATTCGGCGCGTCATCCTTGTACATAAACGTGTTTATCGCACGGTTTACAATCCAGATTATTATCGTAACTACCAGTGCAAAAACGGCACATTTGATGCCCCATACGGCAATTTTGTCAACGTTGCTGTAGATGTAACCTTCGCTGCTTTTAAACAGTCCGCTCCAGTTTGTGGAATTGTACAGTTTTTCGTGAGCGTTGAGGTTGCGCAGGCTCCATGCGCCGTACCATGCCGTTGCGATTGCCGACAGCCAGTAGGTGATGTGTTTGCGCGGCTTTTTAAGCAGTTCGGGCGCTTCGGCAGGCTGACCCTTGAGCGAAGCGAACAGCGGTGTGCCAAGAAGCAAGTCTGCCACGGGGAAAATAAGACCGAACAGTCCGAGGAAACCGAACGCCGCAAAAATTTCTTTTACAAGCCAGCTTTGCGAAACGGGGTCGATAAATCTTGCGTTTTCGGGTGTACCGAATACGTTGTAAACAAAGTCTACGATGTGGGCGGTGGAAGCAACGCTGAAGTGAACCATCGGGTGCGTGCCGACCATTTCGTATATTGCGCGAAGCGATTTGCCTTCTGTCCAAAGGGCTGCGCCCTTTCTTTCCACACTTACAAGTCCTTTGCCTTTTGTTGCGTCTTTGGTGGGTTGGGCAAGCAGGCTGCCGTCGGCTTTGTTGTAAATGCCGCCGTTGATTGTTTCCCATTTGTCAAGGTCAGCGGATTTTCTTCCCGTGAAGTCAACCGCCTGACTGGACTGCAGGTAGTAGGAGGAGCCTGCTCTCGTGCCGTAGGTGAAGTATTTTGTTCCGCTTTTGTATGTTTCGCCTTCGGCAACCTTTCTGTATCCGTTGCCGTCCTGCACGTAGTAAGTGGCAAATGTCGCAGATTTCGCTTCTTTGGCTGTGAGGTCGCTTACGGGCATGTAAATTGCTTCCTTGACGGTGCAACTGTAGAAAAATTCATCCACGGACGATTTGACGTCGGCAACGCCGCGTACGTTGGAACCGATTTTTGTCGCAACGTTGTTGGACTGCGTGATTGCCGCGCTGATGATGCCCATGTGGTAGCCTGCTTTCAGACTTTCGTCGGTTTGTCCGTTGTAGGTTACTTTTGTGCCGTTGACCGTGGCGGTGTAACTTGTGTCAATGCCGTCGATTTCCAGCGATTTGTTTGTGGAGCTGCCGCCCATCGAGTGTCCGCTGACTGCAATGCGCGTTCCGTCAACGTAGTCAAGGTTGTACAGGTACTTGGCTGCGTTTACAAACGTCAACCCGTCAAAACTCGTCGTGGAGGTGTTGTGCCCGTGCGAGCCGTGGTCGATTGCCAGTACCACAAAGCCGCGGCGAACAAGTTCGATTGCGTTGCTTTCCTGCATTTCGCGGTTGTTGTACAAGCCGTGTGTAAGCACTACGGCAGGGGCTTTTGTCTGCGGAGTAGCGTTTTTGGGTACGTACAGCAGTCCCGACGAAACGCTTCCGTTTACGGTGTAACTTGCCGCGTCTGCCTTGTCGGTGGCTTTAAGCGTGATGGTGCCGCGGTTTGTTACGTTTCGCAAATCTTCCACGGTCGCGCCGAATCCTGCCGTTTGTACCAATCCGCCTACAAACACCGACAGAATTATACACGCCAGAAAGATACATATCAAAATGATATTCCGCCGTGAATCATTAGGCAAATGCGGCACTTTGAATGTAAACTTACGCTTGGTTGTGTTGTTCTCTTCCATGGTCAGACCTCCTGAAAAATTTTATATTACGACAGTTGATATGTCGTATAATACGGGTCTGCGGTTTTCTTTGGCAGGGCTTTGCAAGAAAACGGCTTGCGTTGCAATACTGTGTAGTGTGGCAAAGCAGTCGTTGCGTCGGAAAAATGCCGTCGCAATCGTCTTTTTGTGGCGTATTGCTTTTGTACAACGCAAACGTACCATATTTTTCAATCATTGTCAATAGTGATTTTGAAAAATAACAAATGATATTTAACTTTTGTTGATTTTTATTCTGAAAAACATTCCTGTTTTGTCAATGTGCGCGCAATCGTTGACAATGTGCGAATGTGGTGGTATACTAAGCACGCTAGGGGTGCCGAGGCGCGGTCGCGTCGGCTGAGAGAGTCCCTTTGAACTTGTCAAGTCAGTACTTGCGTAAGGAATGCGTATTTTACCGTTGCGATTGTTTTGCCAATGTTTTCGCACGGAACAAACCACGATTGCTACAAGCCCTGCCGACAAGGTAAGGGCTTTTCTTATGTCGTTGCGCTACGTCAAAAGTCGTTAAATGTAACAGTAAACGCTGTTTAGCGACGCTTTTCGGTACATATGTAAACCCCGAAACAAAAGGAGAAATCGTTATGAGCGAATTTTGGAAAATACTTGTCGGTGGCGGAGAAACCCCGCCGAAACCGACCGACGTCATCAAGGCGTTGTACAACGTGCTGGCACAACTTGCGCTGTATGTTACGATTGTACTTGCCGCCGCGCTTGTAGTGTACCACATTGTGGTAAGCAAACGTAGCGAAGAAGAAGTTGCCAAGGCGCGCAAACTGGAAGTCGGCATTATCGTCGGTTACAGTATCGGCGTAATCAGCACGCTGGGGCTTATGGTGCTTGTCCGCACAATCCTTAAGGGCGAAACGGACACTCACTTCTGGCTTATGGTAGGTTTTGCCGCGGTAGTGCTTGTCGGCGTAATTGCCGCGGTCATCATGCGTAAACGCAAGGTTTCTTACGCCAAGTGGGTATTGCTGGGTTACACCCTGCTTGCGCTGGCGTACCTTATTGTAGTGCTTGTGTGTTTCCCTGCCGAAGATGCCGACTACAAACCTCTCAACCAGACGTTGATGTACATTTTGTCGGGGCTGCTTGTGGCAATCATTGCCGCGCTTGCAATCCTGCTTGACAAACCTGCCGATTACGACAGCCGCAGTATTACTTACGCCGCTGTTTGTATCGCCGCAAGTTTCGCACTCAGTTACATCAAGTTTTTCTCGCTGCCGCAGGGCGGTTCCATCACCTTTGCAAGCATGCTGCCCCTTATGCTGTACGCTTATATGTTCGGGCTTCGTCGCGGCGTGATTGCGGGTATCGTGTACGGCGTACTGCAATTTGTACAATCGCCGCAATTCTACGAACCCATGCAGGCGTTGCTTGACTACCCCATTGCGTTTGCGGGTATCGGCATGGCAGGTATCGGTCGCAAAATGAAGTTCCTCAAGAGCAACATTACGGCAGAGTTTTGCGTAGGCGCGGTGATTGCTGTGCTGTTCCGTTACGTTGCGCACGTGCTCAGCGGTTACTTCGTATTTTACAGTTGGTCGTCCGGCTGGGGCGATTGGTATGCCGCACATCCCCTTGCATACAGCCTTGCTTACAATGCATTCCTGTTTGTGGAACTTGCCGTTCTGCTTGTGGTCGGGGTGGCTCTGCTTCAAAGTAAATCGGCCAAACGCCTGATAAGCAGTGTGTCGGACAACGGCGATGAACAACTTGCTGCCGTACAGGCGTAAACACAATATTGACGTAAAATAAACATCGTTGCAACAAACGGTATCGGACAGACAGCCTGCCCGATACCGTTTTATTTATTTCAAAACGCCATGTTTTTGTCTATAAATAATGATGCAATTTGTTAAAATAGTAACACAATACTGTTAATTTTGCCGTTAAAACGTAAAATGAGAGTATGACGCTCGTCAGACAATGCAAAATTTCAAAAAAAATCGCAAATTTTCAAACTTTTTTCAAAAACCCCCTATACAAAGCAAAATCGGTGTGGTATAATACTTTCGGTCAAAATCGCTAAAACCGTCGGAAATAAAGACATCGGCAACGTAGAGGCAACATTGCCCGACGCGTTGCGCGCATGTGGCAGTCGCGCCAAGCACTGTCCGCGAGAAACGAACACTGACGCCGACGATGAAATAAGGATGGTGGAAAATGGAAAAAGTAGCACTGATCGACCTCGGATCCAATACCGCGCGTCTGGTCATTTACGAAGTACTGGACGGAGGGTATTTTGTCGTGTCGGAGGAACGCCGTGAAGCGGTGCGTCTCGGCGAAACGGAACCCGACGGAAGTCTGAAACAAACACGTATAATGCAGGCTATTGCTACCCTGAAATCTTTTAAGGAATTGTGCACGATTAAAAACGTGGACCGTATTCTGGCTGTCGCTACGGCGGCGGTACGCAGGGCGAGCAACCAAAAAACTTTCTTGTCCGACGTGTACAACGCGACGGGTATCCGCGTGACGGTTGTCAGTGAGGAAGAGGAAGCGCACTACGTGTATCAGGGCGTAATCAACACAATGGAAATCCCCCGCGGGCTTATTATGGAAATCGGCGGCGGCTCCACCAAGTTTGTGTACTACAATCGCCGCACGGTGTTGCACACCAAAATTTTTGAATTCGGCGCGGTCACGTTGACAAATATGTTTGTGTCGCCTGACAAGACGCCCGAGCAATGCAGCGACGACATGGTTGCCTACGTCAAGGCTCGCCTGGAGGAAGTGGACTGGTTTAAGGAAATCGACCCCGACACGCAACTTATCGGTGTAGGAGGAAGTTGCCGCAATCTGGCTCGCATCATCCGCAAGGTGAAGAAGTACCCGCTGGACATGGTGCACAACTACAACATGGACGTTGCCGACTTCGACTACGTGTACAACATGATCCGCACGCTGGATCTTGACAAGAAACGTCGTATCAAGGGGCTCAGCAGTGCACGCGCCGACGTGTTCCCCAGCGCACTTGCCGTAATCAAGGCGTTTGTGGATTACATGGGCTTTACCAACATCATTGCCAGTGGCAGTGGTATGCGCGAAGGCGTAATGTTCAACTACACCGTACCTCAGACTCTCGAAAAGCCGATTTCCGACGTACTCGGTTACAGCCTGCACAGCATGGCAACGCATATGAGTGTAAACGTGGCGCACGCCGAACAGACATTCAACCTTTGCGTACAACTGTTCAAGCAACTGCGCGTACTGCACAAGTTCCCGCGCGCGTATGTCAAGGTTCTGCGCGTGTGCGCAATGTTGCACGACATCGGAAGCACGTTCAAGTTTTACAACAACGCCAAACACACGGCGTACATGATTCTCAACAGCAACCTGTACGGCATTTCGCATCGTGACCTGGTGCTTGCTGCCCTTGTAACAGACGTAAACAACAAGGAAGGAACCAACTACACCGAGTGGGCGAAGTACAACTGCATTTTGTCGCCGGAAGACGTTGAAGCCGTCAAGAAACTGTCCGTGATTTTGCGCCTTGCAACCGCGCTGGACTTCGGTATGCGCAACGCCGTTACGGAACTAAGTTGCGACGTGCTGGGCGACAGCGTAATTATGAAGACGGAACTTACCTGCGACGCCGAGCTGGAACTTAAGGCTGCAAACCTTCTGGGCGTGGACTTCAAAAAGGTGTTCAAAAAGAATCTCGAAATTCTGTAATCGCCGCTTGTATGCGAACGAATTTAGCATACGTATAAGAAAATCTGATACAAACATCCCGAAATCGGAAACGGTTTCGGGGTGTTTTTTTTGTTGTCCGGTTCGTATTAGCAGGGACGAGAATCAAATTTGTGTTTAATTTTGACTAAAAGCGTCAACAATGTCGCTATGAAAACGAGAAATTGCGTAACTTTACTTGTTGCGGTCATTTTTGTCGCCGCGTTGCTGTGTGTTATGCCGAGGGATATTACGTTTTTGTTGCCCGATGCGGAACAATACTATGTGTTTTGTCGCGGCTACGACGGCGAAAGTTTTGACAACGGTGTAAGCAAAGCGGTGCATGTAACCGACGACGTAGACGAAGTGCTGTTTGCCTGCCGTTATGTGGACGGCGTTACTGCCGTGCTGCCTGCGGAAACCGACGTTGACCGTTTGCTGTCAAGGTTGCATGCAACGGTTGTATTCAGTCAGTCGCTTGGCAGTATTACGGAATACTGTTGCATTTCGCCATTGGTAAAAGGCGGAGTATCGGTTGACGGCTTACGCGTAAACGTGCAAATTGCCGTGACCGACACCGCCGTGTATGTCGGTTCGCCGCTGATATTAGGGGCGTATTAAGGAAAACAGAATATGCCGCCCGACTGTAATTTTGTAATTGTAAAAAGTAATCGCAGGCGAGCGGTACCTTTTCGAGAAAGACATTGCCCACGCTTAAATTGCGCTGCTGCTGTGAAGTGTTTCAAAAAAAAAGTCTGACCGCTTTGCAACAATTCGACATGGCGGATAAAAAAATTCAATGTCGTGTATATTACGCCGCCAACGTGGCAACAATCCTACCACCAAACGATGGCAAAATCAACTCAAACAACAATCAGGAGGACACAATGAGTACCAATACGAACAATGAACCGAGCAAATTTACAAGGTTTTTGCGCAACCACGCGGCGCTGTTGCTGTTGATATTTTCTGTCATTGCAATTGCAACCGTGGTACTTGCGGTTACGTTGTCGGGTGACAGTTTGCCCGATGCGCCCGTAGACGTCAAGCCTAACCCCGATGTGGACAATCCCGACGACAAGCCTACGCCCACCGAACCGGAAAAGGTATTTGTAAAGGTGTATTTCGCCGCGCCGCTGGCGTATCAGTCTGTCGGAATGGAGTATTCCGACGGCAAGGACGTGCTGTTTGTATTCAACAAAACGCTCAACACTTGGGCGGCGCACAAAGCCGTTGACCTTGTAGCGGAGGACGGAACGAAGGTTTCGTCAATGTATGACGGCACGGTTGTTGACGTTTCGGAAAGTTACGGAATGGGCAATATTGTCAAAATCGACCACGGTGACAACGTCGTTGTGACTTACGCTTCACTGTCCGACGTCAAGGTGACCAAGGGACAAACCGTCAGTAAGGGCGACCAAATCGGCAGCGTGTCTACGTCTGCAGGATATGAATTCGGCGATGGCGCGCACTTGCACCTCGAAGTTGCCAAGGACGGAAAATCCGTTGACCCGATGCCGTACGTAAAGGGAGAAATCTTCCGTGAAGTGGAACAGAAACAGTAATTAAACGTGACATTAAAAACAGTTTAACATAGTAAATTGCAACATTTGTTAAAACGAGTGTATACTTCGGCTAAATTTGCGAAAGGTTGGTTGCCTGCGACCTGCGCCACTGATATGTGGGACAAAATGTCGTGGCGCAACGACATCTGACCAAAACGCACAACAAAAAAGAGGCAACCTTCCTTGCGACGATTGCCTCTTGTAATTTCAATGACTGCGCATTTGCAGTTGGCAGTACATGCCGAAACGGTATCCCGGTAGGTGGCTACTCCAAAGCTACCTCGTGGCACACGCTCGTGCTGCTTAGTGCTGCTGTGTTCCCACCCTGACACGATTCACAGATTCACGTTGCACAAGACCTTGGTATCAACACTCCTTGCCGATTCACGGCTTTCCACACATAAAACCGCCTGCAACATTCAGCCCTACTGTAGCGGATTGTAGGTGACAGGGCACCGCTAGCTCCCCGCCTAGCGCAGTGTAAGCATTATACAACGTTTATTTGCAAAAATCAAGCGTTTTTGCACGACTATTATTGACCGCAGGCGCAAAGAGTGGTACAATTAAGCCGTAATTGTCGAAATAGTGACAGCGTAAAGCCTTTGTGACGGTTTGTCGCGGCGTTTTGCGGGGCTTGCAAAAGTGGCAAACGTGTATCCCGCATGCGTATGTCTGCTGCCCGGTAAGTTGATTGTTGTCGGTGCTACGATGACTACGTTTCGCGAAAGCAACGGCTACGGTTTAATGCCTGATTTACCGCCGTGACGCTTGCAAAGATTATCGGTGATGGCAAGGAAAAACTAAAAAGACAATTACAGATTTGCCGAAACGAAGGAGGCAGTTATGACAAAGGAAAAGATTGACAGAATCAATTTTCTCGCGCACAAGTCCAAAACGCCCGAGGGCTTGACCGCCGAGGAAAAAGAAGAGCAGTTTCGTTTGCGCGACGAGTACATCAAGGAATGGCGTGCCGGCGTACTTCAGACGCTTGAAAACACCTACGTGGTGGATGATGACGGCACCGAGCACAAACTGACACCCAAAGAGTAAACTAAAAACCCCGACTTGCCGAATTGGCTCGTCGGGGCTTTTCCGTAATTGTTGTCAAGTGGCAAAAGAGTGAGATGTAAATTGGTGCCGAGCACAGGCGTTCACTCACTGCTAAAAGAAAGAAAAACTGTTTGCGCTACACAAAAATATGTCATGCTGAGCGTAGTCGAAGCATCCCCCGGAAGGGTACCTTGTTAAATGGGCGCCGAAGTGCGAAATTTGATGTAGTGGGGTCCTGCCGAGGAATTACCCATGAAAACTCGCCCTGATGGCTCAGCATTCCGTCGGAGCAATGTTGCCTATG
>OLXC01000790.1_pt1 | contig 11091 bp, 9 predicted proteins | sample 1673851 | NCBI WGS metagenome assembly OLXC01 (sample SAMEA103958130, study PRJEB25191) | human gut metagenome | biome: human-associated habitat [ENVO:00009003]; feature: intestine environment [ENVO:2100002]; material: feces | place: Germany | collected 2013/2015
CTGTTTTTATTAGGCATATCACTTTTTCCCACTTTTGGAACGAGTTTTTTCATATATTAATTGCTTTTTTTGAAACACAATGGTATATTTATTCAGATAAAATATGAAAGGAAGATGTAAAAATGAAACTCAAAAAATTATTAGCAATTTCAATGTCAGCAGTTCTGGCTATGACAGCTCTTACTGCATGTGGAAGCAAGGATGATTCTTCGGAGGCAGGTTCAGGGAGTGCTTCATCAAAGAAGACTGCAAAGGTCATCGAGATTGACCTTACAGACGAGCAGTATGCTTTCGGTGTTGACAAGGAACAGCCTGAGCTCTTAACACAGGTTAACGATTTCATCAAGTCAATGAACGAAGACGGAACATTTGAAGAGATCTGCAATCACTACTTCGGCGATGGCGAGCCTGTTGCAGTTGAGTCAGCAACACTCGATGCAAACAAGGATCAGCTTGTAGTTGCAACCAATGCTGCATTCGAGCCATTTGAGTATACAAAGGGAGAGAACTACTATGGTGTCGATATGGAGATAGCTAAGGCTCTCGCAGACAAGCTTGGCAAGGAGCTCGTTATCCAGAACATGGATTTCGATGCTGTATGTCTCTCAGTTGGTCAGCACAAGTGTGATATCGCTATGGCAGGTCTTACTATAAAGCCAGATCGTGAGGAGTATGTAAGCTTCTCAGATTCATACTACAAGGCTTCTCAGAAGCTTATCGTTACATCAGACAATACAGAGTTTGATGATTGCAAGACAGCTGATGATGTCAACAAGATCCTTCAGGCTAAAGGCTCAGACATGAAGATTGGTTTCCAGACAGGTACTACCGGACAGTTCTACTGCGAGGGTGACGCAGACTGGGGATTCACAAAGCTTGCTATGACTTCAACAGGCTACAAGAACGGTTCTCTTGCAGTTCAGGATCTTTTAAATGGTAACCTCAACTATGTTATCATCGATGCTGCTCCTGCAGCCAGCATCACTGCTGCTCTTAACGCAATGCAGTAAATTTTAATTCGAATTTAGTAATTTTAGTATTAACGCCAATTATGTTTGAAAGGATATTTCATGGGAGACATTTCTACAAAAATACAAAAGTTCATAGAAATATTCATCGACAACAACGGGTATGTTAAGGTAGTCGAGGGTCTGAAGAATACTGTGATAATAGCCATTGCCGGTCTTATCATCGGTATAATAATCGGTACCCTCATTGCTACCGTCAGGGTAATTCCAAAGTACAAGCGTCTGCCTAGGGTTCTGGATGCGATCTGCAGTGTATATGTAGGTTTCTTCCGTGGAACACCTATGGTTGTACAGCTTCTTCTCTTCTACTATGTTCTTCTTCCTATAGTGGGAGGACACATGACAGGAGTTCAGGTGGCTATGCTTGTATTCGGACTCAACAGCGGTGCCTACATCTCAGAGATCATGCGTGGTGGTATACTCTCCGTTGATCCAGGTCAGATGGAAGGTGGACGTGCCATGGGACTCAGTTTTTCGACTACCATGCTCAAAATCGTTATACCTCAGGCAGTCAAGAATATTCTGCCAACCCTTGGAAATGAATTTATTTCTTTAATAAAGGAGACTTCAGTTGTAAGTTTTGTCGGAGCAACTGATCTCTACGTTGCATTCAACTACATCGGAAGTAACAGCTACGAATTCATGGTCCCTTATCTGGTCATGGCACTTATCTACATCGTGATGGTGCTTCTCATCAGCCTGGGAATCAAATTAATGGAAAGGAGCCTGAGAAAGAGTGATAGACGTCATTAATCTTGAAAAAAGCTTCGGTGATAACAAAGTCTTAAACGGCATCAATATCACCATAGACAAAGGCGATATAATGGTTGTTATCGGCCCTTCAGGTTCTGGTAAAAGTACATTTCTTCGCTGTTTGAACTGTATGGAAGATCCTACCGGCGGCCAGATTATATTCAATGGTGTTGATATAGCAGACCCTAAGGTTGATATCAACATACACCGCCGTCATATGGGTATGGTTTTCCAGCATTTCAATCTGTATAACAACAAGACTGTTATACAGAATATCATGCTTGCTCCTGTCTATGTCAGATGTCAGGATCTGAAAAAGGCAAAGCGGCATAATCTTCTGCTTCCTGTCACCAATCTCTTCCGCAAGGAAAAGCAGACAAAGCAGGAAATAACAACAACAAAATCAGAGATCATTGCCGAGGCACATGCAAAGGCGGAGGAACTCCTGAAGAGGATCGGTCTGGAGGACAAGGCGGATGTATATCCATCTACTCTCTCAGGCGGTCAGAAACAGCGTGTTGCCATCGTCCGTGCGCTTGCCATGAATCCTGATGTCATTCTGTTTGATGAGCCAACCTCCGCTCTTGACCCCGAGATGGTCGGCGAGGTTCTTGATCTTATGAAGGCTCTTGCAGACGAAGGCATGACAATGATCATTGTTACCCATGAGATGGGATTCGCCAGAGAGGTTGCCAATAAGGTTGTATTTATTGACGACGGACAGATTCTAGAATCCGGTACACCGGAGGAATTCTTCGGCAACCCTAAGAATCCTAGACTTAAGGATTTCCTTTCAAAAGTGTTATAAGACATTTTATCCGGCATGTGTGTTTTTTCATATGTGCCGGATTTTTTATAAAAAATTCCATGCCATTCATAATTTTTACTATATATTCATACGTACTTTCCAATTCAATTCTTGATCCATTTCATATTTCAGTTCATTTTTTCAATTTATTTCCTTATTAGCTATGTACTTTTGGGCTCTTATACTTTATAATATCAATAATTTGGGCATTTTTATAAAAGAAAATAAACGATGTCCGGCAATGTTTAAAATCACATTAAAATACTTCTTTATTTTGTGTGATTTCATGTAGTTTTCAGTGCTCTCGCTCTGAACAAGAATCATTTTACAATAAGGAGAAAGATATGCCAAAAAGAGAAGACATTAACAAAGTTCTGATAATAGGATCTGGTCCAATCATCATCGGTCAGGCATGTGAGTTCGACTACTCAGGTACTCAGGCGTGCAAGGCCCTTAAGAAGCTTGGTTACGAGATCGTATTGGTCAATTCCAACCCTGCTACCATCATGACAGATCCTGAGACAGCTGATGTCACATACATTGAGCCGCTCAATGTCAAGAGACTTGAGCAGATAATTGCAAAAGAGAGACCTGACGCTCTTCTTCCAAATCTTGGAGGACAGTCAGGACTTAACCTTTGTGCTGAACTTGCAAAAGAAGGCATCTTAGACAAATACAATGTCAAGGTCATCGGTGTTCAGGTAGATGCCATTGAGCGCGGTGAGGACAGAATCGAATTCAAGAAATCCATGAACGCAATCGGAATAGAAATGGCAAGAAGCGAGGTTGCCTACTCTGTAGATGAGGCTCTCGCCATCGCAGATCAGCTCGGATACCCTGTTGTTCTTCGTCCTGCATACACCATGGGCGGTGCCGGCGGCGGACTCGTATACAACAAGGAGGAGCTCAAAACTGTCTGTGCAAGAGGTCTCCAGGCCAGCCTTGTAGGTCAGGTCCTCGTTGAGGAGTCAATCCTCGGATGGGAGGAGCTTGAGCTTGAAGTTGTACGTGACTGCGAAGGCAATATGATCACTGTATGTTTCATCGAGAACATCGATCCTCTCGGCGTACACACAGGTGATTCATTCTGCTCCGCTCCTATGCTCACAATCTCTGAGGACGTTCAGAAGAGACTTCAGGAGCAGGCATACAAGATCGTTGACTCTGTTGAGGTCATCGGTGGAACAAATGTACAGTTCGCACATGACCCTGTATCTGACAGAATCATCGTAATCGAGATCAACCCTAGAACATCCCGTTCTTCTGCTCTGGCATCAAAGGCTACAGGATTCCCTATTGCCCTTGTGTCAGCCATGCTGGCAACAGGACTTACCCTCAAGGATATCGAGTGCGGTAAGTATGGCACACTGGACAAATACGTTCCGGACGGTGACTATGTGGTTATCAAGTTCGCACGTTGGGCATTCGAGAAGTTCAAGGGTGTTGAGGACAAGCTCGGAACCCAGATGCGTGCCGTAGGTGAGGTCATGAGTATCGGTAAGACCTACAAGGAGGCATTCCAGAAGGCTATCCGAAGCCTTGAGACAGGAAGATACGGCCTCGGCTACGCCAAGGACTACAATACAAAGAGCAAGGATGAACTATTGCGCATGCTTGCACATCCATCAAGCGACAGACATTTCATCATGTACGAGGCGCTCAGAAAGGGTGCTACAGTAGATGAGATTTTCGATATAACAAAGGTTAAGCACTACTTTGTTGAGCAGATGAAGGAACTCGTTGAGGAAGAGGAAGCACTCGCAGCATACAAGGGCTCTCTCCCATCCGACGAGGCTCTTACCACTGCAAAGAAGGACGGTTTCTCAGACAGATACCTCAGCCAGATCCTTGAGATTCCTGAGGAGGACATCAGAAATAAGAGAATCGAGCTCGGAGTTACTGAGGCATGGGAAGGCGTACACGTAAGTGGAACAAAGGACAGTGCTTACTACTACTCCACATACAATGCACCTGACAGCAATCCGATAAATGAGAACAAGCCAAAGGTTATGATCCTCGGCGGAGGTCCTAACAGAATCGGTCAGGGTATCGAGTTTGACTACTGTTGCGTACATGCATCACTGGCACTTAAGAAGCTCGGATTTGAGACTATCATAGTAAACTGTAATCCAGAGACTGTTTCAACTGACTATGATACATCAGATAAGCTCTACTTTGAGCCACTTACACTTGAGGATGTTCTCAGCATTTACAACAAGGAAAAGCCAGTGGGCGTCATCGCACAGTTCGGCGGTCAGACACCTCTTAACCTTGCTTCTGACCTTGAGAAGAACGGCGTAAAGATCCTCGGTACATCTCCTGCTGTCATCGATCTTGCAGAGGACAGAGATCTCTTCCGTGAGATGATGGATAAACTTGAGATACCTATGCCAGAATCTGGTATGGCTACTACTGTTGACGAGGCACTTGAGATTGCTCACAAGATTGGCTATCCAGTCATGGTCCGTCCATCATACGTTCTCGGTGGACGTGGTATGGAGGTCGTATACGATGACGAGAGCCTTGACGGATATATGAGAGCTGCCGTTGGTGTCACACCTGACAGACCTATACTTATAGACAGATTCCTGAATCACGCCCTTGAGTGTGAGGCAGATGCCATAAGCGACGGAACTCACGCATTTGTTCCTGCCGTTATGGAGCACATCGAGCTTGCCGGAGTTCACTCAGGTGATTCAGCCTGCATCATTCCTTCAGTACACATCACTGCTGAGAATGTTGCTACTATCAAAGAATATACAAAGAAGATCGCTGAGGAGATGCATGTCGTAGGTCTTATGAACATGCAGTACGCTATTGAGAAAGGCAAGGTATATGTTCTTGAGGCAAATCCTAGAGCATCCCGTACAGTGCCTCTCGTATCAAAGGTATGTAACGTGCGCATGGTTCCTATCGCTACTGATATCATCACATCAGAGCTCACAGGAAGACCATCTCCTGTTCCAGCTCTCAAGGAGCAGCACATACCATATTACGGAGTTAAGGAGGCTGTATTCCCATTCAACATGTTCCCAGAGGTTGACCCGATCTTAGGACCTGAGATGAGATCTACAGGTGAGGTTCTCGGACTTTCAACCTACTACGGAGAGGCATTCTACAAGGCTCAGGAGGCTACACAGACTCTCCTTCCTACAAGCGGAACTGTCCTGATCTCTGTAAACAGAAAGGACAAGGATGAGGTTATCGAGATCGCTCAGCTCTTCGAGCAAGCTGGTTTCAAGATCCTTGCTACAAGCGGAACATATGCCATAATTACAGCTGCCGGAGTTAAAGCTGAGAAAGTCAAAAAACTCCAGGAGGGCAGACCAAACATCAATGATCTTATAACAAATGGCTCTATAGACCTGATAATCAATTCTCCGAGCGGTAAGGAAAGTGCCCACGACGATAGTTACCTCAGAAAGGCTGCCATCAAGGCAAAGATTCCTTATGTGACTACAATTGCAGGCGCAAGAGCAACCGCAAAGGGTATCCTGTACGTTCAGGCGCATGGTGACAGCGATGTGAAGTCACTGCAGGAGCTTCACAGTGAGATAAAGGACGCTGAGTAATATCGGGCGCGGGCGGCTTTGCCGCTCAGGTAGCCCGGATTGCCAGTTAAAGGACTAGAGGCTTGCTCTAGTTTACAATTTGTTGGCCAGCAAGACCTCTCAGCATTCAAAAGTGCATAAAATTTTATCTAAAATGACAAAAACCAGGAAAAGGATACAATTTCTAATGTCTTTGTATCCTTTTCCCGGTTTTATTTTAATTTGCGAAAATATTATGCGCTTTTTATTGATTACACTTCTCTCCAAGCTACCCTTCTCGCCAAACTACCTACACTGAGAGTCGAACATTTGTTTGATGTGATATATGCGGTGCTACCCTATTCGGTAGGCGGTTAGCCTTTATCACAGGAGTTTATAGCCATAATCAGCTTTATGCATCACTTGCTTTGCTCTTGATTATGCCGTTGGCTCTAAGAGCAATGATAAGACACAAAAATAACCGCCCAGTCCTAACAAACTTTAGCGGTTACTTTTGTATCCAATAATATCAGGGCTAACCGTCTATCGGTTGCACCTTTTGATATTATATTAGCATTCTCCACCCCCTTCATGTCAAACGTATATTAACTCATATTTTCCATATCTCACTGAAACTTGCTCATCATTTCCTCAAACAACTCAGGCCTGAGTAAGACAAGTCCGCCGTGTCCGAGTTCCGGTAATACTTCAAACTCCGTCTGAGGTAGCCTGCGCCTGATATACGCTATATCATTTTTCCGCTCTTTTTCTTCATTCTTTGCGTACCAATAATGGATGTGCGTATCAATCTTCGGAACAGGATCCGGCACCTTATAGTTATTGCACGATTCAAATGTTCGCCACAGTGTTTTGCTGCTGCAATGTCTCAGAACATCCGCAACATACTGCAGATCTTCCTTGGAATAGTCATCTGTAGCAAATGCCTTTTCCAGCAAAGCCACACCGCCTGCTCTGCCTATCATCATCATTAGATAATCCTTGAGCGCAATAAAGCGTGTCACGATCCATGGCAACTGATACGGTGTGATTCCGCCGTCTATTACACAATGCTGTATTCTAACCTTCTGTCCCAGCGCAACCATAAGCGCAACGGAACCGCCCATAGAACAGCCATATACAGCATATATCTCCGTGAATCCCTTCGCCTTGATCCAGTTATTTAAGTCTGATGCAATCTGCTCCACGCTTGTAAAGTCATTGTCATTGTCATTGTCAAAATCATAACCCGGAAGTGCCGGAACCAGCAGATGATAATTCTTTTCTAACAGAGGAATTACATTCTCAAAGTAATCCCACTTCACAACAGATGGATGTATCAATATTATCGTTTCTTTATTCTCTTTTCCGAACTCATGGATAGTCATTGTATTTTTCCTTCCTCATACCATATTCTTTCTTTAGATCATGATGAAAATATTAAACTCTTGCCATCATGATCCAATTCAACGCTCAACAATTACGCATCATGCTGATACACTTGTCCCCATCATGCCGCCTGCCGGCTCAATGAGGGCATTCGCATAAAGAGTGCATATTCAACAATTGTCTCTGATATTTTTCACCGCCATTACAATCATTGCCACACTATATATCAAAGCAATTATCAGCATGCATCGTGAAATCAAGATTCCACCAGTGAATTGTATCGGAATACAAATCAGAGGTATAAGTATTATTGAAAATATAATTGAAAATATGGGATGCTTCATCTTGATATTGAAATATAAAGCAAGTATTGCCATTGCAATACCAATCAGAAACATAATCCCAAATACTATAAGTAAAAATGCTATTGTATTTACCATTTCAAGCTCCCCTCATACAAATATTTGCCGCATTTATCAAATGCCGCAATCAGATCAAGGAAACGCTGGTCAAATGACTCCTCGTAGAATCCATATTCCTCGAATCTGCCTGGAATTGCAAGTGCATCGTAAATCCACAGGCTAACATTGTGAACATTGGACTCTAGTCCATTTTAACGTCATTTTATCAGTGTGACATGGAAATCACAGCATTCATCACCCTGACCAAGGGTCTTGGTACGCTGAAGCTGGCCTCCTTCATTTCTGTAATTTCTCTCATCCATATTGCACAGGCACGGAACGAATTCAAAGCAGTTTTCCCTCTTGCCCAGTTTGCATATTCCACATTCCGTATAAGTGTTATAGAATTCGTCTACACCTTTCTCGTAGTGGAATTTCCAGTCAAGCTCATACTTTGATGTCTGGCTTGCTATGCTCTCCTGCACCTTTTTGTCCTGAACATTGTCAGTGAAGAGCGTACACTTCTTGTTCTCATGCGCCTTCACCATGAAAGGCGAATCGAACACCGCAGTGACCATCTCATCCACAACTTCAGGTGTGATCCTATCCGGCTCTGCCTTGTGCAGTGAAAATACAAATGCTGCGATATACAGGTTCATCTCCAGTGAGCTTCCACCTATATCGGGAGTTCTGAGAAGCATCTCCTTGTACTCTCTCTTCACGGATCTTTTATATCTCTTCATGTCCATATCAGGATATATCTGCGCAAGCCTTGCAAGTGCCTGCTTAAAACACAGCAGTTCCACAGCTTTTGCATACATTCCATATTTCAACATTTTAATCGCCTGCCCTTTTTATTCCTGTATCCATTCCTTAAGTGCGGCTGAGAGTCTTCTGTCTATATCCTTTCTCGTCGCCTCGCACTCATTTGGATAATCCTTTGCAGCCTTGAATATAAACTTCATGACGAATTTCAGTCCAACCGGAAGTGCCATACGAAGCATCGATTCCGGCAGAACAAAATGAGTTCCATGCTCATACACAAGCGGCACATACTCACATGTATGTGGACGCTCCTTCAGTCGCTGATCCATTCTGCGGATGTATTTGCCCGCCTCCCAGAACGAGTCGTCGTCTGCACCAATCAAAAACAGCTTTCCCCTTATGTTCTCGACCTTGATCATTTCCTCTTCTGTGTGTTCTCTGGCCTTCTCCGAATCGATAAACAGACAGGTACTGCGCTCAATGTCGCCGGAGCCCTTTGTCTCCTCCTCGATTTTCTGCCAGTACACAGGATGCTCATACACAAATGGCATATAAGCAAGAGGCTCGCCTCTCCACGAAAGAGTCGATGCACCCGGTATCGGCCATTCCTTACATCCGTCTTTTTTTCCCTGTTCAAATCCCTGCCATACAAAGTCACTTGCCGTAAGTCCAAATGTCAATGTGATATCAGGAAAATACGATGCCGCAACAATGGAATCCATTCCAGCCGTACTCATTCCCATGATGCCTATTTTCCGGTTTCCATGACTTTTCAGCCATGCAATAGCCGACTCTATTCTCTCAAGCGGATTATTTACATGGCTGTAATTCTTCTTTCCAGGAGATATGCAGAGTGCGTTCACACCATTTTTGTGCAGCCACTTTGCTCCGCACTTCGCCATAAAATCATTCGGATCGTCTCCAAACAGTCCTATGAATGCACAGTCAGCCCCATTTGGATTCTCGTAGTATGTTCCGTAGAACCCATCCTTCTCGATCTCAAAAAACTGTTTTTTCACAACTTTTTCCTCCATTTTCCTGTATACTCCAGACCGCCCTCGCTGCCTGATAACACAATGACAACTTTATCTCTTCTATCACCAACCAGATATAAGACACAATCCGCCTTGTGCAGTGTTTCTTTTATAGTCTCAGAACCTTTCATTTGTTACATCCCCCTGATCCAATTCTCTTAACAGCCACAATGTTAGACGCTGCTAACTTTATTGTCAAGTGTTATTGCTTTATAAATCAAAAAACTCCCGCAAATAAAAAAGCAGCCAGACAAAATTTTGCCTGACTGCTGGTAGGTGCTCACCCAATTATTACATATAAATATTTACTTCTATTGAACCCTACAATTCCTTGTGGCGTGCAAAGTAATCCTTTGTCTCTGCCACAACCACACTGCTGAGTGCAAGCAGTGCTATGATATTCGGAATCGCCATGAGTCCGTTGAATATATCAGCGATAGTCCATACAGCCTTAACTGTCATGTATGGTCCGATGAATACGCAAAGTATGTATAACCAACGATAGATCTGAACTGAAACCTTGCTGCCGTTTGTGAGGTACTCAAGACATCTCTCACCATAATAGTCCCAACCAAGGATAGTTGTAAATGCGAAGAATACAAGGCAGATCATCAGGATGAATGCTGCAACCTGACCTGGCATAAAGAAAAGTCCCTTCTGGAATGCATCAGTTGTGACTGCGATTCCCTCAAGGCTGCCATCCTGCCAGCTTCCCATCATAACGATTGAAAGACCTGTCATTGTACATACGATGATAGTATCAATAAATGTACCTGTCATTGTTACAAGTCCCTGACGAACAGGCTCCTTTGTCTGAGCTGCTGCTGCTGCGATAGGTGCAGAACCAAGACCAGCCTCATTCGAGAAGATACCACGTGCAACACCCTTCTGCATGGCTATTGCAAGACTTGCTGTAACACCACCTGCAAATGACATAGGCTTAAATGCGCACTTGACTATTGTTTCAAATGCAGCTGGAACTTTATTTATATTAACTATGATAAGAACCAGACACACCACGATGTAGAGAACTGCCATGAATGGTACTATAATCTGAGAAACCTTTGATATTCTCTGGATTCCACCGATTACGACAAGTCCTACAAGGATTGCAAGAATAAATGCTGAGATGACGATAGCTATTGAGTAGTCATTTCCAAAGATTGATACTGTATTTGCCTTGTCAGGATCAAAGAAAGCCTGAACTGCAGAAGCAATACCATTTACCTGTGTAAATGTACCGATACCCATGAGACCTACGCATGCTCCGAAGAATGCAAATATCTTTGCAAGCCATTTCCACTTGTGACCCATACCATTCTCAATGTAGTAGAAAGGTCCTCCTTAAACTCAGATACGAAAAAAGACAGGGCCGTTGCCCCATCC
>OLXC01000805.1_pt1 | contig 10961 bp, 10 predicted proteins | sample 1673851 | NCBI WGS metagenome assembly OLXC01 (sample SAMEA103958130, study PRJEB25191) | human gut metagenome | biome: human-associated habitat [ENVO:00009003]; feature: intestine environment [ENVO:2100002]; material: feces | place: Germany | collected 2013/2015
AAGAGTGTCCTTTTGACAGTATCGGGGTTTGTATCAAATAATTCACAATTTATATATTAAAAAACCGATTGCGTTTGCAATCGGTTTTTTGGTTTCGTTTGGTTTTTCAATTTTGTTTTAAGCGGTTTGTTGTTCGGAGTCCGCGTCGATATGCGGTTGGCGTTTCGATTTGACGTGGCGCACCAGGAAGCACAGCCCGAACGCCCCTGCGACAATCGCGACGCAAGCAACGATTGCGACGATAAGTTTCCACGGGAATTCGTCGCCTCCTTTTACCCTTTCCCACATACTGACGACCGCGTCGTTTTGCGCGCCGAAGTCCTGCATTACGCCGAGAGTGCCTTCCGATTTCTTAAAGTCGGGATATCTTCTATGGTCGCCGAAGAACTCGGTAAGGTCGTACTTAACGCCGTCGATTTCCTTGATAATGCAGTCGCCGTCGGGATAATTCTCGGCAATTTCGTCGTCGGAAATTTCCCAAACGTACTCGTTTTCGAGAAGGCAGTTGACGGCTTCGATTGTGAATTCGTCTTCGCCCGCAATATATTTATCGGGATCGAAGGAGCAGGTATAGCCTATTTCCATCATATTACGCATCGCGACGTCGGGACGGCACATAAAGTTGATAAATTCCTTTGCCGCCGGGACGTTTTGCGCGGTTTTCGGGATTGCCCAGCCGTCGAACCAGACGTTGCCGAACTCTTTTTCTTCGCCGTCGATTTCAATTGTCGGGACGAAGTAGTCCAGAAGGTAATTCGTTTCTTCGTCGGTTGCAAGGTTTTTGAAGATTTTGTCGGGGTTGTAACTTTCCTCGATTGCGTACATTGCGTCGCCCGACCAGGCAAGGTCGACGTATGCGATTTTGTTGATCATATCGTCCTTGCCAAAGTCGACTTCGTAGCCTTTGATATGCTTTCTTTGTTCCAGAAGCACGGTTTCGCACATTTTTAAAAGCGTGTTGTCGACGGTGTTGATAAGTTGTTCGATTGAAAGCGCAGCGTACGGAGCCCCGTCGAGTTTTCCTTCTTCTTTGAGATAACAAACGGTTGCGGCGTACACGTCGCGGACGCTGTCTTTCACAAGGATTTTACCTTCAAGTTCCGGGTTGTTCGCTTTGTTCCAAAGGATACCCCAGCCGGCTTCGAGGTCTTCTTTCCTGACCTTTTCGACGTTGTACATTATGCCGAGCGTACCCCACATATACGGCACGAAATATCCGTTCATTTCCGCGCCGAAAATCGACTCCACCCTGTCGCGGATTGCGGGATACACGTTACTTATGAATTCGTAGTCGCCGTCCGACATATCGAGCGGTTGCAAAAGGTTTTTCTCTTTCAGTTTCTGAATGGAGTATTCGCTGGGGCAAACGAGGTCGATCTGGCTGTCGCCCTTGGTGACTTCGGTCATCATTGTTTCGTTTGTGTCGAAAGTGCTGTAAACGACCTCGATTTCCTTGCCTGTTTTTTGCTTGTAATACTCTTCAAAAAGCGTGATATTGGCGGGATCGATATAGTCCGCCCAGTTATATACGACAAGTTTTTCTTTTTTCCTGTCAAGGTTCACGACGACGATGCCTGCAATCGTACCGCCGACGATAACCGCGATAATAACCGACACGATAAGGATTTTAATTGCTTTCTTGTTCATGCTTTAACCTCCTTTTTCTTGTCGGCTTTGGCTTTTTTGACCTTAACGACGTTGACGACGAGAATGGTCGTAAGCACCACGATGAAGATAATGCTGAATATCGCAAACCAGAACGGCGAAAGCCCTTGTACCCTTGCGTCGGCGTAGATGTACGTCGAAAGAGTGTTGATGCCCGTTGCCGCGCCTTTGTTGATTTGCGTGATGATGAAGTCGTCCATCGACAGCGTGAACGCCATCATAAATCCCGACATAATGCTGGGCGCAAGTATGGGCAGAATGACTTTTACCATCGCTTTGAACGGGTTTGCGCCAAGGTCGAGAGCGGCTTCGTAAACGTTGTTGTCCATCGTTTGAAGTTTCGGCAGAACCGAAAGAATGACGTACGGCGTGCAGAAACTGATGTGTCCGATGATAAGGCGGAAATATCCCGCTGGGAACGAGAACGTTACGAAGAATATCATAAGCGACACCGCCATAACGATTTCGCTGTTGATGATGGGCAGTTGGTTGACGTTTTCCACAACCTTTCTCGCACGCGGTTTCAAACAATAAATGCCGATTGCTGAAAACGTGCCGATAAGCGTCGATACAATGCTCGATACGGCGGCGATAATCAGCGTGTTTTTAAGCGCGGCAAGCAATTCGGGCGTTTTGTCGGACGCGAATATCGACTTGTATGACTCGAAACTGAACCCGTTGTCAAAAGAGAAAATCGACGTGTTGAAAAACGAAAACACGATAATCAGCACTATCGGCGCGTACAGCAGCGCGAGAAGTAAATAAAGATATGCTTTTGCAAAAAATTTCTTTACCATAAGTTTCTTCCTCCCGTCGCGGACGTTTTTGAAAACCTGTTCATTATAAAGTTGGAAATAAGCACGAGAATTATCATTACAAGGCTCATGACGCTGCCGACGCCGTACAAGCCCTGATCGAACTTCATCTGAATGCTGTCGCCGAACAAAAATACCGTGCTGTCCGACAAAAGCTGGCTTATCGCGAACGTCGAAATCGTGGGAATGAACACCATCGTGATTCCGCTTAAAATCCCCGGCACCGACAACGGCAATATCGTTTTTGCGAAAACCTGGAACTTGTCTGCCCCGAGATCTTCCGCCGCCTCGATATAGTTTTTATCAATGCTCGAAAGCACCGTGTGCAAAGGAAGTATCATAAACGGCAGGTAGTTGTAAACCATGCCGAACACGACCGTTCCCATTCCGAGCGGAATGTTCATCGACACGAAAATCGCTTTCGTTGCAAGCGTCCTTATCAGGAAGTTTACCCACATGGGCAGGATAAACAGCAATACGAAAATCTTGCTTGCGCTGTATTTCGCAAGGAAGTACGCCGCGGGATATCCCAGAACTATGCAGATAATCGTCGTCAGAAGTCCGACGAGAATGGAGTTTCCAAGCACCACCAGACTTGACTTTTCGGTGAAGAAAATCGCAAAGTTTTTGAAACTGAATTTCCCGTCGTAAATAAACGCGTTGGCAAGAATCAGCACAAGCGGCGTAACGACGAAAACCAGCAAAAACAGCATATACGGATAAGCAAAGGCTTTTCGCGTAAATCTGAAATTTTTAATTTTCTCTTTCATTAAATTGCCTCCACCTTAATGTCTTCGGGTTTAATATTGATACCTACGCGGTCGCCTTTGAGCCATTCGTCCTGAGTGTCGACAAAGAAGTCATAATCGAAATCGGTGCGTAAAATGACCTGATAGTAACTGCCCTTGTAAATGCTCGACACGACGTCCGCGCTGACCGTTCCGTCGGCTTCGTCGTCGGTAACGTCGACTTTATCAAACGGAATCGACACTTTAACTTTCGTTCCTGCGGGCAAGTCGCTTTTCGTTTCAAAGTCGGCTTCGCAAATTTTCACAATGCCGTTGTCGCCCATTTCGGTTTCGTACTCGTTGATAATGCGCGCTTTGTGCATGATGTGTATTTCTTCTTTCGGAATGAAGATACCGATTTCTTCGCCGACGGCGCACTCGGTATTTTCAACGATCTGCAATTCGTTTCCGTCGCTTTCGCAAAGGATTTCGTAGTGGTCGCCCTTGAACACGCAGGACGTTACCGTTGCGGTGAGTTGTCCCTTTTCGACGTTTTTGCCCTTCGTGATGTAAATGTCTTCGGGGCGCACGATGATATCAACGGGTTCGTTGGGTTTGAAGCCTTTGTCGACGCACTCGAACTCGGTGTCGAAGAAGCTGCATTTATAGTCGTCGATCATAATGCCCGACATGATGTTGCTTTCGCCGATAAAGTCGGCGACGAATGCGTTTGCGGGCTCGTCGTAAATCTTTTTGGGGGTGCCGATTTGCTGCACTTCGCCGTCGCGCATAACGATGATTTTGTCGCTCATGGTGAGCGCTTCTTCCTGATCGTGCGTGACGTAAACGAACGTGATTCCAAGGCGTTTATGCATATCCATCAGTTCGATCTGCATATCCTTTCTCATTTTAAGGTCAAGCGCGCCCAGCGGCTCGTCAAGAAGCAGCAACTTCGGCTCGTTGACGATTGCCCTTGCGATTGCGACGCGCTGTTGCTGTCCGCCCGAAAGGCTGTTCACGTCGCGGTGACCGTAGTCTTCAAGGTCAACCATTTTAAGCGCGTGATTGACTTTTTCGGCGATTTCGGCTTTCGTATATTTTCTCATATTGTCGAAAGTCCTGCCCTTTCTGTCGGTGTACGTCGTGCCGTCAGGAATGGTTTTAAGTTTCAGACCGAACGCGATGTTGTTGAACACGTTAAGGTGCGGGAACAACGCGTATTTCTGGAAAACCGTGTTCACGGCGCGCTTATGCGGCGGCAGATTGGAAATATCTTCGCCGTCGAAAAAGATTTGTCCGCTGGTCGGTTTTTCAAAGCCGGCAATCATACGAAGCGTCGTCGTCTTACCACAGCCCGAAGGTCCTAAAATTGTCACGAATTCGCCGCGTTTTATCGCGATGCTTTCGTTTTTGACGACTGCTTTGCCGTCGTATTCCTTGGATACGTTTTTGATTTCGATAATGTTTGCAGATGACATATACTCTCCTTAAAACGTGGGCGGGCTTGACACCCAGATGATTTTAGCCGTTGTATTTTTTGTATTTTTAATATAATGAACTTTGTTGCTTACAAAATAAAAGCTGTTGCGTTTTTTGCACTTATAGACGTTGTTGCCGATGACGATTTCGATTTCGCCGTCAAGGACGTATCCGAACTCTTCGCCCTCGTGCGGCATGTCTTTCTGAAGCGTCGTATTCGGCTCGATTTCGATATAAACAGGCTCCATCTCGTTCTTCTGACTGTTGGGCACAAGCCAGACGATTTTTTGCCCGTCGACTTCCTTTTCAAAAAAGTCGTCGCTCGTGAACACGACTTGTTCGGGTTCATCTTCGCTGAAAAAGGTTTTCAGGTCGCTCCCGAGTGCCACCATAAGGTCGTTCAGGGTGGAAATTGTCGGCATGGTCAGGTCGTTTTCGAGTTGGCTTATGTAGCCTTTCGTGAGTTCGCACCTGTCGGCAAGTTCCTCCTGCGTCAATCCGCAACGAAGCCGCAGATTTTTCAGTTTGGTTCCGATTTCCATATATCCTCCTGTTTCCGCGCCGTTTGTTTAGTATTTCTAAACCTAAAAATTAGAGGGTTTTGTAATTTTAAGAAAAAAGTTTACAATTACTAAACCATACGACTGAATATGATTATATGAAAATAGCGTATATTTGTCAACGAAATATACGCATTTTGTCGCAATTTGTAAAAAGATATTTTTGACGATCGTATCCCGCACAAAAAATCGCAAAAAAAGAATATATCAAAGATATATTCTTCCGCCTCAGATTTCGTATAAAAAACGCACGGTTTTCACCGTGCGTAATTTCGTTTTTTCTTATTCGATGACCTGCGATACGACTGCAAAGCGTTTCACCGATTCCGCGCTGCTTTCGGCTTGTTTCTTATTGTCGTAAGTTTCGCCGACGTAAATGCTGTTGCGGTTTTTGATAATGAACTTATATCTGTTGTTTTTGTCCTTATCCACACGTACGGTCGTTGCTGCGTCCTGCATATTTTTCTTGAAGGTTTCGATGCCTTCCAGGCACGATTTCTTCGACGCATATTCGCGGCTTTCGTAAAGGAGCTGACCGTTGTTTGCATAAAGATAGAATTGATAAAGATCGCCGTAAACGCAATCTACGCGATATTTTCCGACAACGCCTTTTGCTGCGGTTTCTGCGGGGGCGACTTCCTTAACTGCCGCTTTCTTTGCGGGCTCTTTCGTCGCAACTCTTTTTGCAGGTTCTTTCGCCGCGGCTTTCTTGGGTGCGGGCTCTTTTGTTGCTGCTTTTTTTACTTCTTTTGCCATATTGATATAACCCCTTTTATTATTTTATATTAAAAATTTATTCGCTGATTTCGGAAACCTGTGCAAAGCGTTTCACGGATTCCGCGCTGCGTTCCGCCGCTTTTGCGGTCGAGTATGTTTCGCCGATGTAAATGCTGTTGCCCTTCTTGAAGATATACTTGTAGCCGCCGTTCTTATCGACGTCGATGCGGTACTCGCAATCTGCGACGTTCTTCTTAAAGGTCGCGATGCCGCCCTTGCAGGAGTTCAGACTTGCGTATTCACGGCTTTCGTACAGAAGTTGCCCGTTGTTTGCGTAAAGGTGGAACTGATACGCATAGCCGGTATCTTCGATCGTATATTTGCCGACGACCTTGGGTTTATCGGCTTCGTCGTTTTCCTCGACGGGTTCTTCAACCTTTGCCGCCGCCTTTTTCTTTGCGGGGGCTTTCTTTGCGGGTGCGGATTCTTCCGTTACTTCCGCTTTCTTCTTCGTCGCTTTTTTCTTTGCGGGAGCGGGTTCTTCCGCGGCGACTTCGGGTGCTTCCGTCGTTTCTTCTTTCTGCGCTTTTTTGGGTTTCAGATTTATTTTTGCCTTGCCCCAGCTGTCGTCAACGAAGTTGTCGTTGTTTTCAGGCTCGATATAATGCTTTTCCTCGACGGGCGCGGGTTCTTCCGGCTGAACGTATGCGGGAACGGGCGCGGGCGCGACGGGTTTTTCTTCTTCCACGGGGACATAAACTTTGTCTTCCGCGATAAACTTCGACATATCGATTTGTGCCTGCGGAGCGGGTTTTTTATCTTCAAACGGAGGCAGCTCGTCATCGAAAGCGTCGGCGTCGAACTTCTTTTCGTCCTCGATATAAGGCGCGGGTGCAGGTGCCGCTGCCGCAACGGGCGCGGGTGCGGGTGCAGGGGCCGCGGGTACGACGGGCGTTTCTTTCACAGCGGGTTTTTCTTCGGCTGCGACTTTGCCACTCTTACTTGCTTTCTTTGCGTCTTTGACGCTTTGTCTTGCCGCCTTCTTTGCCGCTTTCTTCGCCTTGTTCTTCTTTGCACAAACCGCGATAATAACGATTAAGCCGATGAGTACGAGCGCTGCGCCCGCAACAAGCAATATGAACTTAATCGGGGGATTTTCTGCCAATAATTCGACGAAAAAATCTTTCACCGTGATGGTAAAGAAATCGACGATTTTCTGCCATACTTCATTGGATGAAACTGCTGCTAACATTTTTCAAACTCCTCTTTAATAATATAACCCTTAAAGTAAATTAGAAAATACTTATACTGTGTATATTATAACACAATAAATTTACGTTATCAAGGTTTTGAAAATATCAATTTGACGAAATTCGTGTTTTTTTGCTAATTTTTTTATTGCGATATGCCTTAAAAAATATGTCGAACAATGCGTTTTTTGCTTGCAAAAAAAACGCCGAAATGTTACTATGTTAAAAGTAAATATTGTGAGGTGTTTTATGAACAACGTAACCATTTTCAATCACCCTCTTATCACACACAAAATTGCAATTATGCGTGATGAACGTACCGGCAGCAAAGAGTTTCGCGAACTTGTGGAAGAAGTCGCAATGCTTATGGCGTTTGAGGCTCTCCGCGATATCAATACGCAAGAAATTGAGGTTAAAACCCCGATTGCGGTCACTAAAACCCGCGTTATTGCAAATGACATCGCAATCGTGCCTATTCTCCGCGCAGGTCTCGGCATGGTAAACGGTATCCTTGCTCTTGTCCCCACCGCAAAAGTCGGACACGTCGGTCTTTATCGCGACCACGAAACGCTTGAACCCAAGGAGTACTACTGCAAGCTTCCCGACGATATCGCAAACCGCGAAGTCATCATTCTCGATCCGATGCTCGCAACCGGCGGCAGCGCAATCGCGGCAATCGACTTCATTAAGGCAAAAGGCTGCAAGAATATTAAGTTTATGAGCATCATCGGCGCGCCCGAAGGAATTGAAAAAGTCCACGCAAAACATCCCGACGTACACATCTTCGTCGGCTGCAAAGACTCTCACCTTAACGAAAACGGCTACATCGTCCCCGGCCTCGGCGACGCCGGCGACAGAATTTTCGGTACGAAATAATCCGCAATAATTGAACGAATAATTGCATTGCCCTGACATTAGTCAGGGCTTTTTGATGGCGCAAAGTGTTTCATCACTTTGCGGTGAAATTGTTCCGTGCAACGCACTTTATGTCATTGCGAGCGAAAATACAGGGACCCCGCGGGATACTGTGTACCCGTGGGGAAAAGGAATAAACAAGCAAAAGACAAGCATTTTCGCTTTTAGCGTGAAATGATTGGTCAAAAGCGCAGTTTATGACGCTTGGCAATCTCCCGGAAGGGAATCCTTGTTATAAAACCCACGCAAGATACTTTTGTACTTGCGTGGAGAAAAGGCGCACACAAGCAAAAGAGTGAGCGTTATCGCAGGCGATAATGCGATTTCAAAAGCGCAGTGTGCGCCGTATATCCCGGAAGAGTTACCTTGTGTTTTAAAACTATGCAAAAAAATGCATTTCAGGTATAAAAAAAGTCCTCATAAAACTATGAGGACTTTTTGATATTTCGTTGATTATTACTTGTCGGACGATTCGTCCTTTGCTTCTTCAACCGCCTGGAATTCCACCGTCGCGGTTTTGTCTTCGTCTTCGAGTCCGAGTTCTTCGACTGCTTCGTCGACTGCTTCGCTGTCTGCCACGACTTCGTCTTTTCTGACGCCGGGGAGTTTGTCGTCCGTGTCATACGTTACGCCTTCGCCCACGACCGCGATGCTTTCACCGTCTTTGACTTCGCCCTGTTTTTCTTTCTTGGTTTTGATGGAAAGAAGGACGTTGGTAAGGATACCTACGATAAGAGCGGTTGCGATGTTGGTGATGGTGATGATTGCTTTGCCCTGCGTTGCAAGACCGAATTTAAGAGCGAGTCCGCCGATACCCGTAATAAGGATTGCTGATACGACGAAGAGGTTTTTGCTTTCGCCGAGGTCGACGTTTTGCAGCATTTTAAGACCGCTGACTGCGATAAATCCGTAGAGCGCCAGGCATACGCCACCCAGAATGCAGGTGGGAATTGTTTCGATAAGTGCGATGAACGGGCTGAAAAACGCGATTATAATCGCGATAACAGCCGCGCCGATTATGGTGTAAATCGAGGCGTTTTTGGTGATTGCCACACAGCCGATGCATTCGCCGTAAGTGGTGTTGGGGCAGCAGCCGAAAATTGTGCCAACGGTCGTTCCGAAGCCGTCGCCGATGAGCGTGCGATGGAGACCGGGGTCTTTAAGAAGGTCTTTTTCGATGATGGTGCTCATATTTTTGTGGTCCGCAATATGTTCCGCGAAAACAACCAGCGATACGGGGATGAACAGAAGCGCGATTGTGCCGACGCCCGTGCCGGTAAGTCTTGCGGTGCCGTTTACGGATTCCTTAATTGCTTCGATAATCGCAAGGTGCGGATAATCGAGGAATGCGGTGACGCCCGTGAATTTGCCGTCTTTTACGAAGTTTTCGACAAGCGGAGTCCAGTTGACGATTTTGAGATATTCGACGTTGCATGCGTATCCGAAGATGGAGAAGAACGATGCGAGAAGGTAACCTGCGCCGATACCGATGATGAAAGGCATAAGTTGCATTTTTTTGCTGCCCTTGCAGGATACGAAGACCGTTACGAAGAATGCGAACAGACCGCAAAGGATTGCGACAAGGTTGTAAGATTGTCCGCTGCCGCTTGCAGTGGTAAGGTTGCCGATTGCGCTGCCCGAAAGACCTAAGCCGATAAGAGCAACCGTGGGCCCGATGATGACCGCGGGCATAAGTTTGTTGATCCATTCAGTGCCTTTCTTCCAGACGATAAAGGCAAGTATGCAGTATACAGCGCCTGCGAATACGCCGCCGAGAATAATTCCCCACCAGCCGTATTGAGTTGCGCCGATCAACGCCGAGATAAACGCGAACGAGCTTCCGATGAACATCGGGCTCTTTTTCTTGGTAACCCATACGTAGAACAGAGTTGCGATACCTGCGCCGAAAAGTGCGGCAGCGGGGCTCATGTTGACGCCGTTTCCCGAGGAAAGAATAGGCACGAGAATCGTCGCGCATACGACCGCCAAGAATTGTTGAAGCGAGTACACAAGCGTTTGTTTGAAGGACAACTTGTCTTCAACGTTGTAAATCATCTTCATAAGTAACAATCTCCTTTAAAATTTATTTATATTTTGATATATCAGAGTGAAAACAGGTCGACGGCGATTTTCTCGTCATAGGGCGGTATCATTACCCTTACGACCTCCTGCTTGGACGTTGGCAGGTTTTTGCCGACGTAGTCCGCGCGTATCGGAAGTTCGCGATGACCGCGGTCGATAAGCACGGCAAGTTGTATCGTGCGCGGACGTCCCAGCGTGAACACGGCGTCGATTGCGGCGCGCGCCGTCCTTCCGGTAAACAAAACGTCGTCAACAAGGACGACGTCTCGTCCCCTTACTTCAAAGGGAACGTTGATTTTTTCGATAACGGGAGTTTCGCTTTTTTCCGCAAGGTCGTCACGATAAAGACTTATATCGAGTTCACCCACGTCAAGCGACACGCCTTCGTATTTTTTCACGTTTTCGGCAATTATTCCGGCAAGGGGGATACCACGGCTTTTAATGCCGATAAGCACGACGTTTTCCAGGGAGTCGTTTCTTTCGATAATCTCGTGCGATACCCTTTTAAGCGCGCGTGCGACAGCCGTATCATCCATAATGTTTGCCTTAATTTCCATAAAACCTCAAAAAAAATCTTGCGTCAAGACACGCAAGATATGATACACCTGTTTATTGTATGATAACCTTGTATGCCTCTCTGGACATAATTAAAGATTTCTGTTAGGGTTATAATAACACAAGCGGCGTTTTTTGTAAATCGTTTTTAAGAAGGAAAAGAAAATTTTTTTATTATTATTTTTTTGAAAATAT
>OLXC01000816.1_pt1 | contig 10875 bp, 7 predicted proteins | sample 1673851 | NCBI WGS metagenome assembly OLXC01 (sample SAMEA103958130, study PRJEB25191) | human gut metagenome | biome: human-associated habitat [ENVO:00009003]; feature: intestine environment [ENVO:2100002]; material: feces | place: Germany | collected 2013/2015
CATAAAGCCGACGTTTGCTCCGGTGAGGAAAAGCACAAGGCCAATGTACGTATAGGCCAGGCCCACGCCGATGCGGCCCAGCGTCCGGCGGTCGAGTTTGAGGGCCACCAGCTGGAAGACGCCGAACATCAGCACGATGGGCAGCAGCGAGGTGGCGATCTCTTTGAAGTAGGTGGGCAGGCTGACATGGAACAGCTGCCACAGCTCCACCGAGTCGCCCACATCGGGCAGGATGGGCGGGATGTAGGCGCTGTCGCTGGCCCGGAACAGGATGCCCAGCAGCAGAACGGCCAGGATGGGGCCGACCGAACAGAGGGCCACGAGGCCGAAGCTGTCGTCCGCCGCGTGGCGGTCGCTTCGGATGGCGGCCACACCGACGCCCAGCGCCATGATGAAAGGCACCGTGATGGGGCCGGTGGTCACGCCGCCGGAGTCAAAGGCGACGGCCAGGAACTCTTTGGGCACGAAGGCCGCCAGCACGAAGATCAGCCCGTAGAACACGACGAGGAGCTTGGGCAGCGCGATGCCAAGCAGCATGCGCAGGAAGGCCACGACGAGGAAGAAGCCCACGCCCGCCGCGACCGAGAGGATGAGCGTCATGTTGGGGATGGAGGGGACCTGGTTGGCCAGGACCTGCAAGTCCGGCTCGGAGATGGTGATGAGGAAGCCCAGCGCAAAGCCCACCCCGATGATGAGGGGGACGCTGCGGCTCCGGGTCAGCACCGCGCCCACCCGCTCGCCCATGGGGCTCATGCTCATCTCGGCACCCAGGGTAAAGAACATGATGCCCACGATGATCATGGCCGCACCCAGCAGAAAGCAGAGCAGGATGCTGGGGGAGACCGGCGCGATGGAAAAGCAGAGCACCAGCACGATCGCCACGATGGGCAGCACGGCCTGCAGTGCTTCGAGCAGTTTTTCCCGCAGTTTGGGAAGCGAACCTTTGCGTATAGTGTCCACCGACCTTTCTGGACCTGTTTTGCGTCGGAATGACAAAAACAGATATCCTCTTTGGAATAATCGCGCTGCGATTTATCTTTAGTATACAAGAAATGACGATGCAGGGCAACTAAGAATTGGCTAAGAATGAAAAAGGCTCCGAATATTTACAGATCCGACATAAAAAGCCAGCCCGGCGGCGGGGCCGGGCTGGCTGGGTTCATTCGATGTTCTGTTTGCCGAGCACATCCGAGGTGGGCGTCTCGAAGGTGGGGATGTCGGCGTAGAGATCGGGGGTGGTATCAGCGGGCAGGCTCTTCATATACTCGTCCATGGACTGCGCCACCTGCTTGGCGATGGCCACAGCCTCGACGACGGTGCGGGCACCCATGACCGCATCGCCGCCTGCAAAGACGCCGGGGCGGGTGGTGCTGCCGTCCTCACTGACGGTGAGCAGGCCGCGCTGGTTGGTTTCGATGCCGGTGGTGGTCTTGACGAGGTTGCTCTCGGAACCCTGGCTCACCGAGACGATGACGCCGGTGTGGGGATAGAAGGTCTCGCTGCCCTCCACCTGGGTGAACTTGCCGTCCTCGCCCTTGACGGTGTCGCGGCAGATGAGGCCGTTCTCGCGGATCTCGACGGGAGCCTTGCAGAAGCGGAAGCCCACGCCTTCGAGTTTGGCGTAGCGCACCTCGTACTCGGAGGCGCTGATGCAATTTTCATCGCGGCGGGCGTAGCAGGTCACATGGCGGGCACCGTTCCGGATGGCGGTGCGGGCGCAGTCCATGGCGGAGTTGCCCACACCGATGACGGCGATGTCGCTGCCCAGGTGGAACGCCTTGGAGTTGGCCAGGTAGTCGATGCCAAACGCCACATTGCCCAGGGTCTCGCCCTTGATGTGCATGGCGTTGGCCTTCCACAGACCGGCACCGATGAAGACGCTCTTGTAACCGTCGCGGAAGAGATCGTCGATGGTGATGGTCTTGCCGATGGCGGTGTTGGGGCGGAAGCGGATCCCCTTCAGGTCCAGATGGTGATACTGGAAGTCGTCCAGCACACTGTCGGGCAGGCGGTAGTTGGGGATGCCGTACCGCATGACGCCGCCGATCTTGTCGCGGGCGTCAAAGATGGTGATGTCGTAGCCCCAGCGCGCCAGCAGCACCGCGATGGTCAGGCCGGCAGGGCCGGCGCCGACCACAGCGGCTTTCATGCCGTTTTTGGGGGAGGGACCGGCCACCATCTTGTTGGCATAGGTGGTGGAGATGTAGTCCTCGATGATGGAGAAGTGGACCGGGTCGTGGCTGGGCATCCGGTTGCGGATGCAGTGGCCCTCACACTGGTTCTCGTGGTTGCAGACCAGAGAGCAGACCGTGGTCAGGGGGTTGTTTTCGAACAGCATCCGGCCTGCGGCATCCAGCTCGTTTGCCTTGAGCAGACGGATGACCTCCGGGATGTTGGTGTGGATGGGGCAGCCCTGCTGACACATCGGCTTTTTGCAGCCGAGGCAGCGGTTGGCTTCGTCCAGAACATGAAGTGCCATGCAGTTCCTCCTCTTGCGCCCATTCTGGGGACGCTTCGTTGTATCCAATGTTCTCTATTATTCTACACCGGATGCCCCTCGTGATACAAGAGCGTATCTGCCAATTTTTTTGTGAAAAATTTTGTCACTTCGTCAAAAAGATAATTTTTTGACGAAGTGTGCTGCCCATAGGCTCCGGTGTTTTCCGGCAGAGCGCGGAAAAATCGCTGGCCGTGAGCTGGGCGGAGACCATCCGGGCGCAGGCGTCGTTTTCGGCCTTCAGGCGCATCAGCGCGTGCGAGACGGGAAGGTGTGCTTCCTTTAATAAAGAAAGGGCTTCCCGGTTGGCCCCCAGCAGGTGGAGATAAGGCGGCAGGGCGGGCAGAGCGTCGTCATAGCCCAGCGCAGCGTCCATGGCAAGGCGGCGCATCCGGGCGCGGGGATAGCGCACGGTGGTCAGGGCGTCCAGCAGCTCTTCGTGGGTGGTGCTGGCCTGCACGGCCCGCTCCAGCCGGTGTTCCAGACCCTCCGAAACACCCCGCACGGCAGCAAACGGCGTCTGTCCCACGCAGCGGGAGCGGAGCAGGGCCAGCTCGCAGCGGCCTGCCGCATCAAAATCGGTGTACTGCCCGGCGGCGAAGGCCTCCCGGTAGAAGGAAAGGACAGCTTCGGGCACATAAGGGGCCACGGCATCCGCTCCGCCGGTCTGCCAGAGCTTCCGCAGGGCGCTGGCGCTGGCAAACCGGACGGCGTCCGGGGCCAGTTCCTGCCCGTGGTCTGCGCCCTGGCGGGGCAGCGGGACCGGCGCCATGGTGGGGGCCAGTTCGAGGATGGCCTTGCAGTACTCCACGGCCAGGTTGTTGTTGGGCTTGTCCAGCAGGGCGGCCAGCGGAGTGCCGGGGCAGAGCGCTTCCACCGCAGCCTGCCGTGCGGCAGCAAAGTTTCTGGCACCATCGGACAGCTGGGCCTTGAGGGCGGCGCGGTAGTCTGCGCACAGCAGGACGCGGGCTGCCTGCATCAGGAGGGCGGCGTCCGGCGTCTCGGCCCCGAAGACCAGCGTGTCGCACCCGGCGGCGGAAAGGAGCCGCACCCCCGCACGGGCAAAGGCTTCGGCCCCGGCCCCGGCGCAGGGGGCGGGCAGGGCGAAGACGAAGTCGGCCCCGCAGGTAAGCGCTGCGCGGACGCGGACGGCCTCCGGCAGCAGGGGCAGCGCGCCCCGCTGGGTCAGCCCGCAGCTCATGGCCACGGCGACCCGTTCGGCCCCCCGCGCTCTGGCCTGCGCCAGCTGCCAGGCGTGGCCGTTGTGAAAAGGATCGTATTCGGCAATGATACCGGCCAGTTTCATAGAAGTTCACCTCAATTCCTCGGTCGGGCTCCCCTAATCAGAGGAGCTGGCCGCGCCAGAGCGCGGACTGAGAGGTTCGATTCAAATCAAAACGCATCGACAGACACATTGTGAAATATATGTCAGACTAACAACAAAAAATGGCAATATACTGCGGATTCTGGGCAGGATGTACAAAAAAGACGGGATACTTTGTAGAACCCTTTGCCTCGTTTACGGCTTGAAAAGGGGGCAGACCTATTATATAATATTTTTAGGAATCTGTAAAATTCTGCCCGTTCCGGCGGGTGGAAAAACAATATGGAGGCACAAGAAGATGAAAGTTCTGGTTATTAACTGCGGTTCTTCTTCCCTGAAATATCAGCTGATCGATATGGACGGCGAGAAGGTGCTGTGCAAGGGCCTGTGCGAGCGCATTGGCATGGAGAGCAGCATGATCACTCACGAGGCCAACGGCCACAAGGCCACCACCCCGGCCATCTTCCCCACCCACACCGAGGCATTTGCTGAGGTCGTGAAGAAGATGACCACCGGCGAGGGCAAGTGCATCAATGACGTGAGCGAGATCGACGCCATCGGCCACCGCGTGGTGCATGGCGGCGAGAAGTTCAAGAGCAGCTGCCTGATCACCGATGAGGTCATCGAGACTCTGCGTGAGCTGAGCCCGCTGGCTCCCCTGCACAACCCCGCAGGCATCCTGGGCATCGAGGCCGCCCGCAAGGTGTTCGGCAACATCCCCATGGTGGCCGTGTTCGACACCGCTTTCCACAGCACCATGCCCCCGAAGGCTTATATGTACGCCATCCCCTATGAGTACTACGAGAAGTACGGCGTGCGCCGCTACGGCTTCCACGGCACCAGCCACAAGTACGTTGCCCACAAGGCAGCCGAGTATCTGGAGGAGCCCATTGAGCGCCTGAAGCTGATCACCTGCCATCTGGGCAACGGTTCTTCCATTGCCGCAGTCGATCAGGGCAAGGTGGTGGATACCTCCATGGGCATGACCCCGCTGGCCGGCCTGATGATGGGCACCCGCTGCGGCGACCTGGATCCCTCTGTGGTCAACTACCTGAAGTACACCCTGAACATCACCGGCCACCAGCTGGACGAGATCCTGAACAAGAAGTCCGGCCTGCTGGGCATCTCCGGTGTTTCCAGCGACAAGCGTGACGTTGAAGAGGCAGCTGCTGCCGGCAACAAGCGCGCACAGCTGGCTTCCGATATGCTGAACTACCAGATCAAGAAGACCATCGGCAGCTACATTGCTGCCATGGGCGGTGTGGACGCCATCGTCTTCACCGGCGGCATCGGCGAGCATGACGCCATCGCCCGCGCAAAGATCTGCCACCACATGGATTGGCTGGGCATCCGCATCGACACCGAAAAGAACAAGCACCCGCAGGGCGATGTCTGCGAGATCACTGCCTGGGGTGCCAAGGTCCGCACACTGGTCATCGCTACCGACGAGGAGCTGATGATCGCCCGCGACACCAAGGAAGTCATCGAGAAGAAATAATCGAACCTCCAAAGCCACATTGCAAGAGCCGCGTTTCCGCAGGGGAGCGCGGCTCTTTTGCTGTTTTGAACGATGCAAAGTCTGTCTTATTGGGCGGAATCCACAAAAAGAAAGGCGAAGGGTTGTTTTTTGGTTGACAAATCCAAAAAAGAACGGTACAATAGTGGAGTCCTCAGCTAGAGGATGTTTTATCATTCAAGCCCCTGGTAGCTTACGATCAGCGCGATGGTCCCTAAAAACCAAAGGTATGGTTACAATCCTTCCGTGGGCAAGAACTAAACAAAGAGGAGATACTACTATGTTCGAAGACAAGACTTTAGTTTGCAAAGACTGCGGCAAGGAGTTTGTTTGGACTGCTGGTGAGCAGGAGTTCTACGCATCTCGCGGCTTTGAGAACCAGCCCCAGCGCTGCAAGCCCTGCCGTGACGCCCGCAAGAACGGCGTCCGTGGCGGCAACAACGGCGGCGACCGTCAGATGTTCGATGCTGTCTGCGCAGCTTGCGGCAAGGCTTGCAAGGTTCCCTTCCAGCCCCGTGAGGACCGTCCGGTCTACTGCTCTGACTGCTTCGCTCGCATGAAGCAGAACTAAGCGCTGATTTTTCTTTAAATCGGTTCTGTTCCGGAGAGCTGTGGTTTTGCCGCAGCTCTCTTTCTTTATGCAAAAACTCCCTCAGGCATCGTGCAGCGATGCCTGAGGGAGTTTGTTTTTACATCAGCGGTGCGATCACCTTCAACAGCAGGCCCATCAGGCGCAGCAGCTTTTTGCCCTGCCAGACGCTCTGCAGGGTCGCTTCCACGGTGCGGCAGCGGGCCAGTGTGTCCTGAAAATCCGTCTCCATGTCGCGGATGCTGCCCACGCGGCGCATCCACACAGCGTTCTCAAAGTGATGGTACAGGCTGCGGTAGTCCAGATTGATGGTGCCCACCACGGCTTCCACTCCGTCCATCACCACCAGCTTTGCATGGGTGAAGCCGGGCGTCCACTCGCTGATCTTCACGCCCGACGACAGCAGCGCCTTGTAGTGCGTTTTGGCCAGCGCATAGGCGAACTGCTTATCCGGCACGCCGGGCAGGATCAGGTGCACATCCACGCCGCGCTCTGCCGCAAAGCGCAGGGCAGTTTCCAGCTCGCCGTCCAGAATGAGGTACGGCGTGATGATGTGCACATACTTCCGGGCACGGTTCAGCAGGTCGATGTACACCATCTCACCCACCCGCTCGCCGTCCAGCGGGCAGTCGCCGTAAGGCACCACAAAGCCCTCTGCGCGGGCCGCCGGGACCTCCGGGCGCAGGAACTGCTCAAACTCCGGCTCCTGCAGCACACTCCACATCTGCAAAAACAGCGCGGTCATGGAGCGCACGCCTTCGCCCTCCAGCATGACGGCGGCATCCTTCCAGCGGCCGTATTTCTCCACATGGTTGATGTACTCGTCGGCCAGGTTCACCCCGCCGGTAAAGCCCACCCGCCCGTCAATGACCAGAATTTTGCGGTGGTCGCGGTAGTTGTAGTGGGTGGACACAAACGGCGTGACCGGTGCAAACACCTTGCACCGGATGCCCAGCGCTTCCAGCCGCTTGGGGTAGTCCCGCGGCAGGGTGGAAAACTCACAGGTACCATCGTACATCACCCGCACATCCACGCCGCTGGCCGCTTTGCGGGCCAGCACCTCCAGGATGCGGCCCCACATGAGCCCTTCGTCGATGATGAAGTATTCCAGAAAGATGTAATGCTCCGCCGTTTCCAACTGGCGCAGCAGCTCGGCAAACTTGGCCTCGCCGCCGTTGAAGTAGGTCACAGCGGTATTGCCGTACACCGGGAAGCCGCCGCCCCGCCCCCGCAGGTAGCGCGCCAGCGAAGCCGCTCCGGGGCTGTCCGCCTCCAGACGCTGCTCCACCCCTTCCGGCTGGGGCAGCTGGGCGCGGGTCTGGCTTTCCAGATCCATCAGACGCTTTTTCAGGGCGTTGTGGCCGATGTCCGCCTTGGTGTACCAGAACAGCGGCACGCCCAGCACCGGCAGCACCGCAATGACCACCAGCCAGGTGATGCGCACGCTGTTGTCCATGTCGATGTTGAGCAGGTAGATCACCATGGCAGCCGTGACCAGCGCCGTGCCGCCCAGGTAATGGGGCAGCAGCTGCCCGAACCAGCGCAGCAGGCTGAACAGTGCCCCGAACTGCAGCAGCAGCAGCACCAGCACCAGCCCGAACCGGCTGAAGATGGCGTGTACAAGGCCCTTCTGCCCCTTTTTGAGCAGACGGATTCCGCCGTCCTCAAACACCTTTACTTTTTCTTTCATGTTCTGCTGCAGCTGTTGTGTTTGCATCTTGTCTGTTTCCTCCGCGGCAGGCCGCCTGCCAGTTGAAAAAATTGCACCCGACCGCCCTTCCGGGCTGTCAAAACCGGGCATTTTATGGTATGATAGATGGAACAGAAGGCCGCCGGGCCGCACGCAGCTCCGGCCGACCGTTGATTTCTTCTATTATAATCCATTTCTGTCGGTTTTTCCACCGGAGCCGACAAGGTTTTTGTGCAGGAGGAGTTTCGACTATGAACAATCTGATCATTGGCATTGCAGGCGGTTCCGGCAGCGGCAAGACCACCCTGGCCCTGCGGCTGAAGGAGCGCTTTGGCGAGGACGAGGTGCGGCTGATCTCCCACGACAGCTACTATAAGCGCCACGACGACCTGCCCTTTGAAGAGCGCTGCAAGCTGAACTACGACCACCCGGACGCTTTCGACAATGCCCTGCTCATCTACCACCTGCAGGAGCTCAAGGCCGGCCGTGCCATCGACTGCCCCGTATACGACTACTCCAACCACAACCGCAGTGACAAAGTGCAGCACATTGAACCGGCCCCGGTGCTCATCGTGGAGGGCATCCTGCCCTTTGTAGAGCCGGAGCTGTGCGCCATGTTCGACTACAAGATCTTCGTGGACACCGACGCCGACGAGCGCATCCTGCGCCGTCTTGTGCGGGACGTGAAGGAGCGCGGCCGCAGCCTGGACAGCGTGATCGAGCAGTATTTGACCACGGTCAAGCCCATGCACGAGGCCTTTGTGGAGCCCAGCAAGCGCAACGCCGACATCATCGTGCCCAACGGCGGCGAAAACACCACCGCCATCGAGATGCTGGCCCACCACATCCGCAGCCTGATCGAAAAGGCAAATATGCGGTGATTTTTCCGTCCAAAAAGGGGCTGCCGATTCCGCATCGGCAGCCCCTTCTGTATTTATCCGGTTCTTATCAGCCCTTGGCCTGCAGCAGTGCGTTGACCACCGCCTGCTTAAGCGCGTTGGAGGTAATGGTAGCACCGGAAATGCCATCCACAGCATTGATGGCTTCCTCGGTGTCCAGACCAACGAACTTCTCCGGCAGCTGCTCGGTGGCAGGCACGCCGATGCCCTCCGTCTCGTTCTGCTTCAGCACTTCTACCTGGCTGATCTTGCCGTCATCCACGGTCACACGGACCACGATCTCATCGTCCATGCCCTGTGCCTTGCCGATGTACTGGTTGTCAGCAGTCTCGTAGGTTTCTTCCTCGCCGACCAGATCGTCGATGTCACCGGGCTGTGCGGGTGCAGACTCCACAGCCTCCACAGTGTAGGTGGGCAGTGCGTCCTTGACCGCTGCGGCGCTCTTGCCGGCAATGCGGCCGAAGGTGATGCACTCGGCAATGTTGGTGCCGCCCTGATACATGCACACGGTAATGCCGCCGCACTCACCGGCGGAGTACAGGTGCGGGATGGGGTTGCCCTGGGTGTCCAGAACCTCAGCGTTGGCGCTGCGCTTGGGGCCGCCCTGAGTGTTCAGCAGACCGGACACCATGTACATTGCGTAGTACTTCTTGCCGTCGAACGCACGCATATACTGTGCTTCACGGCCGCACTTGTAGTCCTCGCCGTTGTTGGCAAAGCTGTTGTAGTTCTTGATGGTCTTGGTCAGGCGGTCCTTATCAACGCCAATGCCCTCAGCCAGTGCGTCGATGCTGTCGTAAGCGGTCAGCTTGGCCAGCTGCTCTTCAGGCATTGCACCAGCAGCCTCGATCTCGCCCTTCTGGGTCTCATCAATGATGTACCAGACCTTTTCGGGGAAGGTGGGGTTCTCCCAGATGCCGTTCTCATACAGGTGGCCGTGACGCACCGTCTCACTCTCGTTGACAAAGCGATCACCGTCGGTGCCCACCAGAATGGCAGCACCGGTGTTGACAGCATTCTGTGCCAGCGTTGCGATCATATCGCAGGGGATGCCCTCTTCGACCGGATAAGTCACACTGCCCAGACCGAACAGGCCCTCATAGCAGTCCATGTGCCACAGATCTGCACCCACAGCCTGTGCCATCTTGATGCCATCGCCGGTGTTGAACTGACCACCGCGGGGTGCATAGTTGATGACGTTCAGGTAGTGCTGCACCATCTCCTTGTTGCACTCAAAACCGCCGGTGCAGATGCACACGCCGTTCAGGGCACGGATGTTCATTTCCTTACCATCACGCTCCACGGTAACGCCCACGACCGTCTTGGTGACGGGGTCCTGAATGAGGCTTTTGGCCGGGGAGCTGTACCATACATCAATGGCATCCACACGGTCGGTCACGTTCTGCTTCAGGCCCTGATACAGATAGCCGTCGCTGGCACCCTTGTGGGTGGTCCACAGAGCCATCTTCTCATGGCCGGGCATCTCAGGGTACTCGGGGCTCATAGCGCCCATGTTGGTGCCGCCCACGTTCACGCCGGTCCAGTCCATGTACTCATCTTTGTTAAAGCCGAACTCATCGGCCAGGATGTCGGCCATGTTGGCAACACCCTCGGAAATCGCATCAATGATCTCCGGCTCGATGTCACGGCCGCCGGCCAGAGCAGTATAGTAACTCTTTGCAGCGTCCTTGTCACCGTTGGCGTAAGCAAACAGCTGGCCACAGACCTTGGTGTTGCCGCCAGCCTTGCCCTCTTCGCACTTTTCCACGATGACCACCTTGGCACCGTTGTCGGCAGCAGTCTTGGCTGCTACCATACCGGCTGCGCCCATGCCCATGACCACCACGTCATACTGGGCATCCCAGCGGACAGTGTCTGCAAACGTAAACTCCTTCTTTTCGGCAGGTGCAGCCGTGCTGGAAGCGGAAGCTGCCGTGCTGCTGGCACTGGAAGCACAACCAGCCAGAATCCCTACGGCACCCAGACCCAGAGCACCCTTGACGAAGCTCTTGCGCGAGATCTTTTCCATGATGTGTTCTCCTTGTTCTTTTTCTTCTTTTCCAAGCGTGTGAAACATGGTTTGTTAATCCACAAACCATTTATAATTTGCATTATAATGCAAAAATCTTGCTTTTGCAAATCATTTCTCTTATACTATCTATTAGATCAAACTTATAGGAGTACTTTTCATGACCATTCATCAGCTGCAGAGCTTTTTAGCCGTTGCTGAAAAGCAGAGCTTTACTGCTGCGGCAGACACCCTCTACATCTCCCAATCTGCCTTATCCCAACAGATCCGGCAGTTGGAGCATCAGCTGGGGTTCCAGCTGTTTGACCGCAGCACCCGGCAGGTCACCCTC
>OLXC01000818.1_pt1 | contig 10862 bp, 9 predicted proteins | sample 1673851 | NCBI WGS metagenome assembly OLXC01 (sample SAMEA103958130, study PRJEB25191) | human gut metagenome | biome: human-associated habitat [ENVO:00009003]; feature: intestine environment [ENVO:2100002]; material: feces | place: Germany | collected 2013/2015
ATAATGTGGGTGAGATTCGACACATTGTCCTTCACAAACACTCCGTCAGCCACCTGTCCGCCGATATAAAGCACTGCAACAAGTATGAAGGTGAGCGGTATGGAGCCGTCCTTTATACATGCAAAAGAAGACAGAAGAATGTATGCGAATACCACTCCGCTGGCGCCGAGCAATGCTGTACCAGGGAAGAATATAAAATGCACGATTCCTGTCACCAGTGCGGTAGTGATGGTTACGATGAGCAGATCCTTTGAGCCGTATTTTTCCTCAAGTAGTGGGCCGATCACAAGCAGCAGCGTCATGTTGTTGATAAGGTGACTCCAGCTTGCGTGACCAAACACATGGGCAAACATGCGGATGTAGGTTAAAGGATCGGTGAGAGGGGCTCTGTATACTTCAAATAGAAGAAAGTTACTTTTGCCGCCTGTGAGGATATTCAGGAGATAAGCTCCCAGACAAATGAGTGCAAATGTAAGTACCACAGGTGAGTTAAAGGATATTCTTAATATGGTTTTGGATTTTGTCTTTGACATGGATCGGTTCCCCTCTTATTCATATAGTATAGAAAAATATTACCAGCGGTCATCCGCTGGTAATATTTTTTTAAGCGTCATAATCTGGCATATCGTTAAAGTACATCTTGTAGAAGTTGGTACTCTGTTCGAGAACCCTCATGGTTGATGGAAGCGGTACGGCGATGAGGTCGTTGAACTCATACTCTCCGGCTGCTGAATCAATCACATGTCCCATCTGAGTCTCATTATGTGTGTAATCGGCGTTGAAACCGCCGTATTTATTGCCACGGGCATCAAGACGTATCCACTTCTTGAGATCCGGGTGATATACCGCATTAAGTGCATGCATAGCCATAAGTCCGCCCTTGTGCTTGATACGGATATAGCAGAATCCTGTATATAAGTTGTTGGCACGAAGCAGTGCTGCCAGCAAATTGGCCTTTGAATAGCTGATGCCCGTGCTGGCTTCCAGTACATCGGAAGCGCTGATAGTTATTACTGAAAAGTTGCTGTCATATGTGTGAGAAATCCTATCCCGGACAAAATAGTAACATGCCTGTATGATCTCATCACTGCTCTTGCAATCTGCAGCAAGTTCCTTTGCCTTTGCAGCGACGATAGGATTGTCATAATTTACATACTTGTCGTATTGCAAATATGCTGAATCCTTATTTCTCTGAATTAGTTGCATTGTGTCATCTCTCCTTTATTACTTGGAATATGTAGAACTTCAGATAATAAGATTCATCTGCAGCCCATAATATTGGGTGATCAGGAGCCTGTGTGCGGAACTCTACCTGGCGAAGTCTTACATGTGAATTCATGGCGGCCTGTTTTATGGTCTTGGTAAATAACTCGAAATCCATAAAATGTGAACATGAACAAGTTGCAAGGAATCCACCATCCCTTACGAGTTTCATAGCACGCAGATTAATCTCGCGATAGCCTTTGACTGCGTTCTTTATTGAATTTCTTGATTTTGTGAATGCCGGCGGGTCAAGTATGACAACGTCAAACTGTTCGCCTTTTGATTCCAGTTCAGGAAGAAGATCAAATACATCTCTGCACTCAAAAGAGACAGTGCTCTCCAATCCGTTGAGCGCTGCATTTTCTCTGGCCTGGGCAATAGCAAGTTCTGAAGCGTCTACTCCCAAAACGCTGGAAGCACCGGCTATGCCTGCGTTTAGAGCAAAGGAGCCTGTGTGTGTAAAGCAATCAAGAACCTTTGCATCTTTACATATTCTCTGAATAGCAAGACGATTATACTTCTGATCCAGAAAGAATCCGGTCTTCTGACCGTCTTTCACATCAACAATATATCGAACGCCATTTTCATTTATATGAACCTTTGTGTTAAATTCGTCACCAATAAACCCTTTATAGGTATCCATCCCCTCGTGTTTTCTGACTTTTGCATCGCTTCGTTCATAAACACCCTCGATTATTATACCATCATTTTTAAGTATATTTTTTAAAATATTTATTAACAAATTTTTAACTTTGTCGATGCCGAGTGCCAGTGATTCGACAACAAGCACGTTTTCAAACTTGTCAATGACGATTCCCGGCAGAAAATCAGCCTCGCCAAATACGACACGGCAGCTACTGGTGTCGACGGTTTTCTTGCGGTAATCCCATGCATCCTGAAGTCTCTTTGTGAAGAATGCCTCGTCGATCTCGGTGTCCACATGTCTTGTGAGCATGCGGATGAAGATCTTGGAGTTGGTATTTATGAATCCTTTGCCGAGTGGATAACCGTCGAAGTCCTTTACTATGACGATGTCGCCGTTCTCAAAGCTGCCGACTATGGTGTCGACCTCATTGTCAAATATCCATGCTCCTCCGGACTTCAGAAGTCGTCCCTCTCCCTTTTTTAATGTAACAATAGCTCCCATAATATATGTATCCTTTCTCTGTACTGCCGTTGGCAGACATTTTTCGTTGTCTATTTTTGAATTTTGCGGATTTATTTTACCATATGTAGACAAATAATCCAAGATGGGGCAGCTTAACACATTTGTAACAAAAAACTTGTAAAAAAGTTATACTTGTAAAAAATATGTAACACGTGTATACTACGAGCGTAGCAGAATGCACACAAACATCAGATTCCCTGCGGAAACTGATGCTTAATAAAAAGGAGGACAGTAAAGATGTCTACAATGAAGACTAATATTGCAAAGAGAGAAAAGAGCCTGATGGCAGCAAAAGTTATAGGCAGTCTTATGGCGATTGCTGTATTGGCTATTGTGATTTTTTCTACAAATGTGGTGACACAGGCAGATGAGATGGGAGCTGACGGCACGGCAGTTCTGGCCACAGCATCAGATGTAGTTCAGAGTGGAGTGATACAGGATGAGGATGGTTACTTCAGATATTATGTTAATGGTGAAGTGCAGAAAACTGCAGGCTGGATAGATGCCGATGATGGCACCAGATATCTTATAGATGAAAATGGCGTGGCAGCTATGAAGTTTACACGTTCTGGCGATACCATCAAGATATACAGATTCAGCGCTGATTCAAAGGACTGGACGATCTGCAGGAACGAGTGGCAGACAGTGGATAACGTTCTCTATTATCTGAACAATTCCGGACTGTGTGAAAAGATATACGATAATAGCAGCAAGAAGGCAAAGTCACTGAGCAGCGGCAAACTTGTCCAGGTGAAGAACCAGATGCTTATTCTCAACGATGGCAGAACATATTATTTCAATTCAAATGGTGACAAGGTCACAAAGGGCGGTTGGTATCATATAAATTATGACAATATGGTATTTGTAACAGGCGGTGGATCCCACTATGTAAAGGAGAGGATCTACAAGGCATCAGGCATTTTCAGAAAGTATTCATTTAACGATTCAAAGAAGAGCTGGGATATGAACAAGAACCTGTGGAAGAATACAGGCAGAAAGCTGATGTATTTTGATGGATCAGGCACATGTACTATTCTGTATGATCAGGCATCGAATATATTGTACAGATACATATCAAGCAGCAAGTCATACAAGAGAGTCTCAAATGTGATCGACAAGCTCAACGGAAGCAGATACTACTTCTATGATGCAAATGGAAACAGACGTACATCATCAGGATGGAAGAAGGTAAATGGAAGTACCGCTTACTACGTATGTGACGGCGGATATGTTACCTCAAGATATACAGATCAGAAGGGTACAAAGAAGGTATACGACTTTGATTACTCGAAGAACACATGGGTGCAGAAGAAAAATATGTGGAAGACTGTCTACCGCAGCAGATATTATTTCGGCTCTAAAGGCGTAGCCACAATGAGCTATAACAACAGCACCAAGAAGGCATACAAGTTTACAGGCAGAAAGTGGAAGCCTGCAAAGAAGCTCATAATGAAGATCGGAAATGCCAATTACTATTTCAACAGCGCTGCAAAGCGAGTTGTAAAGGCTGGAAAGTATAAGACAGCCGATGGCTACATAGCATATGTCAACAGAAGAGGTGTTGTATATAAGAGAGAGTACGATCTCTCGGTCAAGAGATATTACACTATCGATCTTGGTAAGGGCAGAAAGACAAGAGTATATGGATATTATGATATAGGCGCGGCAAACAGGCTGAGTAAGATGGTCAACCAGCATCGTGCAGAAAATGGACTTTCAAGCCTTAAGGTGTCAACATCTCTGACAGAGACCGCTACCACAAGAGCAAAGGAGATAAGCAACAAGTACAGCCATTACAGACCAAATGGAACACTGTGTCTCAACTCCATGTACGAGTTGTACGGAGAGAATCTTGCATGTGGTTTCAGTGGTGGAGATCTCGTATTCAGAGCATGGTCCAAGTCGACCGCACATGACAGCAATATGCTGAATACTACATACAAGACCATGGGCGTTGCAGTATTTGTGGCTCTCAAAAATGATAAACAGGGATATAAGAGATATTATGTCCTTACATTTGGCAAGTAATTTTAATTAGGAAATTAGTGGAAAATAAGACTGTTAAATCCCTCAAATTAAATTGAATTATATGGAGAAATAGAGTACCATACATAGTATAAGGCAAATAGTCGGATATAGATTTTGGCTAGTTTGGGAATGGAGATTGTGTGTGGGTTTCATATATTCGTCTTTAAATAGAGGTGCCGGCGAGAGTGTGGCACTATTTGACAATAGAATAGCCAGGATGCTTCCTTTTGTCACGGGAAAGGCATATTTTGACCTCAGGAATTATGATGCCCAGACTGGAGAATTCGGAGTATATATTGAATGGGATGGTGAGCTTGAGGCAGTGCTTGGATATTCACTGCCGGCGGGAGGATATTTCGTCAAAGCAACCACACCGCAGGCGTACAGATTCCACAGGCTCGACAGTGGATTGCCGGTATATATGAAGTTGATAGCGCAGAATGGCAGACTGTATCCTTACAGGATATATGTCATGATGGACGGCAGACCTTTCAGTGTGGAATTCGGCGGTGGAGTTCTGATCCCTTTTGAGGACAGATACGAAGAGCTTGGATGCGAAGCTGCGAAACAGACTGTGGATACTGGAAGCCAGAAGCTTTTGATGGGAAGTCAGAGTGGAATGACAGGAAGCCAGCGTTTTCAGTGGAATGGCAGCCGGATGAGACAGTTATTCGGTAGTCAGGGAGGCTTCAGATACCTGGCGGGAAGCCAGTATAGAATGATAGGAAGTCAGCGGTTCCGGTGGAATGGCAGTCAGATGAGACTGCTGTTTGGAAGTCAGGGAGGCTTCGGATACCTGGCGAAAAGCCAGTACAGAGTGTTTGGCAGCCAGCGGATAAAAAATATGCTGATGGTGCTTGAAAGTGACACACAGCAGCCACAGGACAGTATGGATTCAATCAGAACAAGCCAGGAGCTGATGGTTGAGTTCCCTCAGGAGTGGCAGCTTATCAACAGAAGCAGAAGACCGACCAGCCGGATTGGTGGCAATGCTAAGTTTGGATATGGACTGGATCTGATCTAGTACATGACCGGATCTTGGAGGATATATGAAGGATATAGAGGGATTCCACATATTGTGGACTGCTCCTTATTTTGAGAAAAGTAAAGATGACACTTACAGCATGCAGGATTATGAGCTTTTGACCATGATCCTGTCTGCTCTTATGTGGAGAAAAATGAATGGCCCTATCACACTTTACGGTGATGCAAGGGCCATTGATTATGTTGAGGGACAGGGATTGTCGCATATATGGAATGGCGGTATAAAAGAGATACAGGTTCCTGACAGCATATCCCCGGGAGTGTTCTGGGCTGCGGGCAAGCTGTATGCGCTTAAGGCGGCGCATATGCCGGCGGTCATGGTGGATCTGGACCTTATAGTGTGGAAGAATATAGGGGAATACATAGCGGGGACGGATATTTGTGCAATACACAGAGAAGGAATATATCCGGATGTATATCCCGGCAGGGACTTCTTCAATATGGACAGTTCGTACAGCTTTGATCCCCTGTGGAGCTGGGATGTTCCGCCGGTAAATACCTGTATGCTATATATGGCTAAGGAGCAATTTAAGAACTATTATGTGGACAGCTCCATACAATTTATGGAGAATTGTAGGGAGACTGAGGAAAATCTGTGCCACATGGTATTTGCGGAGCAGAGACTGCTTGCGATGTGTGCTGCGAGAAAGGGAAAGATCATTGCTTCATTTTTTCCTGAGGCGGCGGATATAGAGAGACAGGATGTGTTCACACATTTGTGGGGATATAAGAATATTCTGAAGTTTAACTATGGGAAAAGGGTTGAGTTTAACGGACGTCTCTGCGAGCGGATAGAGCGGGAGTTTCCGGAAGAGGCGGATGTTATAAGGGAGTTACATGTTTGTAGATAAAGTGCTGAAGAAGATACCCAGGGAGATATACATATATATACTGTGGGGAATTGTCGTGGGAGCGGTAAATCTTGGCTCCGCCTGGATATTTATGTACAAATGCGGGATAGAACCTGTCAGGGCCAACTTCCTGGCATGGATACTGTACAATTTTGTGTCATTCATAACAAATAGAAAATCGGTGTTCCACACTGTCGCAGAGACTGCGTGGGAGTTCATAAAAGAACTGGTGTCATTCTACGTGAGCAGGGTGTTCACACTGGTGGTGGAGGAGGGCCTGATTTATATACTGGTTGACAGGCTTCACCTGTGGGCGATGGGCATAAAGACGTTCACATCAGTGCTGGTGATATTCCTCAATTATTATATAAGCAAGAAGTTTATATTCAGAAAGATAAAGGAAAAACTGTAAGAGATATGTATAAATGCGAATGTTTATCGAAATTTTATAGAAAAACATGGACACAATTACTTCCAAACATTTGACAGTTGGAGTATAATTGAATGGTTAAATATGTATAAAAAGCAGAATAAGTAATGCAAGGAGATAAGTATGAAGAAGAGAGTAGTAATAACAGGCATAGGAGCCATAACTCCAGTCGGCAATACAGTTGACGAGTATTGGGATTCACTTAAGGAAGGAAAGCATGGCTTCGGACCTATTACACAGTTTGACGCTTCAGCATACAAGTGCAAGCTTGTCGGCGAGGTTAAGAACTTTGTAGCAAAGGACTACATTGATCCAAAGTCTGCAAGACGTATGGCTAGATTCACACAGTTTGCTGTGAAGGCAACCCAGGAGGCTATGGCAGATTCAGGACTTGATATGACAAAGGAAGATGCTTACAGAGTTGGTACATGTATTGGTTCAGGTGTTGGTTCACTTCAGGAGCTTGAGAACGCATATGGAACCATACTTACAAAGGGACCACTTCGTGTAAGTCCATTCGTAGTTCCTATGATGATCAGCAACATCGCAGCAGGTAACGTTGCGATCCAGTTTGGTCTCAAGGGCAAGAGTATAGATGTTGTAACAGCATGTGCTTCAGGAACAAACAGTATCGGTGAGGCATTCAGAACGATCCAGTACGGAGACACTGATGTCATGGTAGCCGGCGGATGTGAGGCAGCAGTTACACCTATCGGTATATCAACATTTGATTCACTTACAGCACTTACATCATCAACAGATCCAGACAGATGTTCTATTCCATTTGATAAGGACAGAAGCGGATTCGTTCTCGGTGAGGGTGCAGGTATTGTTATTCTTGAGGAGCTTGAGCACGCAAAGGCAAGAGGTGCAAAGATCTACGCAGAGCTTTCAGGTTACGGATGTTCAAGTGATGCACACCACATCACAGCACCTGAGGAGTCAGGTGAGGGACCAGCAGTTGCCATGACCAATGCGGTTAAGGATGCAGGACTTCCACTTGATGCGGTTCAGTACATCAATGCTCATGGTACAAGCACACATCTGAACGATCTTGTTGAGACACGTGCTATCAAGAAGGCATTTGGCGATCACGCAAAGGACATCAAGATCAATTCAACAAAGTCTATGACAGGACATCTTCTCGGTGCAGCAGGAGCCATCGAGTGTATTGCCTGTGTCAAGAGTATAGAGGAAGGTTATATCCACAGAACAAGAGGCCTTGTGGAGAGCGAGGAGGAGCTTGATCTGGATTATTGTAAGGAGCCATGCGAGATGGACGTTGATGTTGCGATCAGCAACTCACTTGGATTTGGCGGACACAATGCATGTATCGTCTTACAGAAGTATAAGGAGCAGTAAATATTATGTTATTTATCAAAAAAAAGGCAAAGGATGCCGAGATAATTGCAGCAAAGGCTGCAGAGGAGGCAAAGGCTGCTGAGGGAATTCAGGAAGCACCAAAGGTGGAGCTTGTAAAGTGCCCTAAGTGCGGAAGAGAAGTTGAGAAGGAAAGAGTGAAGAACGCAAAGTACATTTGTTATGAGTGCGGTTCTTACTTCAGAGTTAAGACCAAGAACAGAATAAGAATGGTCACAGATCCAAAGTCATTTGAGCCATGGTTTGAGGATATGCCAAGCTCAAATCCTCTTGGAACAGAGGGCTATGAGGATAAGGTTGCGGCTGCACAGGCCAAGACAAACCTCAAGGAGGCTGTTACTATAGGAAAGGCAACCATCAATGGTGAGCCTGCTGTAGTTGGTGTATGTGATGCAAGATTCCTCATGAGCAGCATGGGATATGTTGTGGGTGAGAAGATTGCCAGAGCTGTCGAGAAGGCTACAGAGGAGAAGCTTCCGGTATTCATGTTCTGCTGTTCAGGCGGTGCACGTATGCAGGAGGGAATCATTTCTCTGATGCAGATGGCCAAGACATCCGCTGCATTCAAGAAACATTCTGATGCAGGACTTCTGTATGTATCTATTCTTACAGATCCTACAACAGGTGGTGTTACAGCCAGCTTTGCAATGCTTGGAGATATTATCCTTGGAGAGCCAGGTGCGCTCGTAGGATTTGCAGGACCACGAGTTATCAAGCAGACTATTGGTCAGGAGCTTCCAGAGGGCTTCCAGAGATCAGAGTTCCTTGTTGAGCATGGTATCATAGATGGCATAATCACAAGAGACAAGATGAAGGACACAATGTATGATCTCATCGTCACACATAAGCAGAGACAGGGCTATGCTAACTTTGACAGTGCTGTTGAAGATGAGAAATTTGACATAAGCGAGATCCTCAAGGAGAGACTCAAGGATGACGAGCCTAAGACTCCGTGGGAGAAGCTCAGAGGTGCTCGTCAGATGAGCAGACCTTCAGGTTTCGACTATGTGAAGTATATATGCGATGATTTCCGTGAGATCCACGGAGATAGAACCATGAATGATGACAGAGCCATTGTGGGTGGTATCGGTCATATAGATGGACAGCCTGTAACAGTTATATCACAGGTCAAGGGAGCTTCCATGGCAGAGTGCATGGAGAGAAACTTTGGTATGCCTCTTCCTGATGGCTACAGAAAGGCTCTTCGTCTGATGAAGCAGGCTGAGAAGTTCGGCAGACCTATCATTACATTTGTAAATACACCGGGTGCGTTCTGTGGACTTGAGGCTGAGGAGCGAGGAATGGGTGAAGCCATAGCGAGAAATCTCTATGAGATGTCATCACTCAAGGTTCCTGTACTCTGTATCCTTATCGGAGAAGGCGGAAGCGGTGGAGCACTTGCCCTTGCAGTCGGCAATGAGGTATGGATGCTTGAGAATGCGACATACTCAATCCTTTCACCTGAGGGATATGCGTCTATCCTCTGGAAGGACAGCAACAGAGCTGAGGAGGCTGCAGAAGTTATGCAGATTACAGCGCAGGATCTCAAGAGACTGAACGTTATCGAGCAGGTCGTACCTGAGTACGGCGGAGCAGATGAGCAGTCAGTTCCATATATAGGCAAGTACCTTAAGATGAACATTAAGGAATTCCTCAAGAAGTATTCAGACAAGACTCCTGAGGAGATCGCACAGGACAGATACGACAGATTCAGAAATCTGTAGATCACAGATATACTATAGATGAAAGGCATTTCTCAAGTGAGAAATTTATCTCACGGGGAATGCCTTTTATTCATGCATATGTTGAAGTGATGGTGTTTTTTTGGTAAACTTTATGTATATGGCTGAAGATACAGCTTGAATTGGAGGAGCGTTTATGAAGAAACAGATAAAGGTTACTTTGATAGTTATCGTGGCCGCCATCATTGCGGCAGCAATCATATGGTACGTGATGTACCTGCGGGGCAAGGAGCAGGATCTGCTGACACCTGTGGGAACACGTGCAGAATTTATCGGTGATACAGACAAATATCCTACCATGCTTACAGCGAAGGGGACTCAGATCCTGAATGCAGACGGAGAACAGGTTGTTCTCAAGGGTGTGATGGTTCCAGAGTCGCGCAGTCTGTATGAGGAGAAAAAGGTATTAATGGCAAGGTTTACTGTATTGGTGGGGGAGAGGCAAGACCGCTTAAGGATTATATCGAGGATATAAGAAATGCGGTTAATCCGGAAGCAGAGATTGGTTTTGGAGAAGTTGCCTATGGTCCACGCCAGGTTATGTACTTGTGTGCAGATATACAGGATTTAGTTAAAGATACAGGATTTGCACCGGATTATAAGTTTTCAGAGGGAATTGCAGAGACAGTAGAATGGTGCAAGAAGGAGATTTGAATGAATGTAGTTTATTATAGTAGTGATTTCTTTTCTGAGATGTGAGGAGTATAAATAGAATCATTATGTGAAAACAATGTTCAAGTATAAGAGATTGATATATATTGTAGAAGATAATATATCAGAACAAAATAAATATAGATTGTTAGATATATTAAATAGATTTCATTGAAATTCATGTGTTACATAATGAATATGAGGCTGTTTTCCGATTAAGCGACGGAAAGTTATATAAAGATGGTAATAAAAAATGGTCAACATCAATGATTTCAGAAATTGAAGAATGGTATAAAGATAACAGA
>OLXC01000821.1_pt1 | contig 10822 bp, 8 predicted proteins | sample 1673851 | NCBI WGS metagenome assembly OLXC01 (sample SAMEA103958130, study PRJEB25191) | human gut metagenome | biome: human-associated habitat [ENVO:00009003]; feature: intestine environment [ENVO:2100002]; material: feces | place: Germany | collected 2013/2015
ATTTCCGACTTGAAAATTACAAATTGTACGCACCCTGCGGGGGAATGTCGAACCAGATTGTGGAAAACTCAGTGGAGAATGTTAAATTCCACAGGGAAAACAGGCTTTGCAGCAGGACTTTTGAACTTTCTCCACCGGGTTTTCAACATGTGGAAAAAATCGGGTCCTTCTACGGAATGTATAGCCCTCTTTTGTGGAAAACTTTTCGGACCGGCAAAACGGCAGGTCCCGGCAGGGGCAGAAGGCGCAGCAGCAAGGGACAATTCTGCAAAACCGGGCCGGGGCGCAGGCAAGCTGTGAAAAAATCCGGTCGGGCCGACAAAAAAGCGGCAATTTGCTGGCAAACCCGGTCAGCTTATGCTATACTTTACCTTGGATTATCATCGGATAAAATCGTCGGGCTGGCTGCCTGCGCAAGCGGTGCGGCGCGCCCTGGGGAACATGCGCTGCATCGTTCCGATAGAAACGGAAGGAGAACATAGAATGGAAGAGAAAAATCAGCCCCGCCGCCCGCGCCGTGCACCGGAAGAGCAGACCCGGAATGAGAGCCTGGTCTACGGCAAGAATCCGGTGACCGAGCTGCTGAAGAGCGGTTCTGGCGTGGATACGGTGCTCATTTCGGAGAGCATGGCCCCCGCCGTGGCGGCCTACTATACCGCACTGGCCAAGGAGGCCGGGGCAGCCGTCAAGCGGGTGAACCCCAACAAGCTGCGCCTGATGACCGGCACCGAGAGCCATCAGGGTGTGGCCGCCTTTGCCAGCGAGATCGCGTATGCCACCGTGGAGGACCTGCTGGCGGCGGCCAAAGCCAAGGGCGAGCCGCCGTTCCTGGTGCTGAGCGATGGCATTGAGGACCCCCACAACCTGGGTGCCGTGATGCGCAGCGCTCTGCTGTGCGGTGCCCACGGCATCGTGATCCCCAAGCGGGGCGGCGCATCGGTCACCCCCACGGTCATCAAGTCCAGCGCAGGTGCCGCTGAGCGGCTGCCGGTGGCCCGCGTGGCCAACATCGGCGAGACGATCCGCCGCCTCAAGGAGCAGGGCGTGTTCGTGTACTGTGCCGACATGGACGGCGTGCCCCTGCGCAAGAACAACCTCACCGGCCCCATCGCGCTGGTGCTGGGCAGCGAGGGCAGCGGCGTGTCGCAGCTGGTCAAGAAGTTGTGCGACGGTGTGGTGCGGCTGGACATGGCCGCACAGGGCACCGGTGTGGACAGCTACAACGTCTCGGTGGCGGCCGGCATTATCCTGTACGAGATCCAGTCGCAGCGCGCAGCACAGAATGCGTGACAGGCGTGATCCGTAACCCCAATCTGAAGAACGGGAGGAACAAGGATGCCTAAGGAAAAAAATCAACACAAGAGTGCCGCCGCAAGCGATGAGAAATTCCGCGATTTCTTCACCACCACCGTGGCGGATATCCCGGCCGAGATGGTGCGCCGGGAGGAAGAAGCGGCGGAAGAGCACAAGGGGCTGTTCGGGCGGCTGTTCGGCCATGCAAAACCGAAGCAGGCTCCGCAGGCCGGGACGGACCTGGAACTGCCTACCGGTGAGGTGCTGCTGGGCGCAGATGCTCTGGCAAAGCCCGACGGGGAGGAACCGCTGGATCTGGACCTGACCCTACGCACCGCAGACCCGGGCACGGATTTCCCCCAGCCCAAAGCCGAAGTGCCTGCTGCCCCGGAAAAACCTGCCGTGCCGGACAGACCGGCCCCGCAGCCTGCCCCGGAGAACAAGCCGGAGCCGCCCAAGGCTCCTGCCGCCCCGGCTCCGCAGCCGGAAAAGCCCCGGAAGAAGGCTGCACAGAACCCCAAGAACGCCCCGGACGTGCTGCTGCCGCAGGAACAGCAGGAGCAGCAGGAGATGCAGCAGCTCAAGGACATGCTGAACGGCATGGCTGCAAAACCGAAGCCGGTGGAGGAAACGCTGGAGCCCATCCGCAGCGTGGATGTGCCGCTGGATGACCCGGAAGAGCCGGAGACCCCGGAAAAGGCTCCGGAGCCGCCCCGGCCCACCATGGTGTTTGCAGCCGACAAGCCGCTGCCGGAAAAGAAATCGGTGTTCCGGATGTTCGGCGACGCCGATGACGAGAAAAAGCCGGAAGTCCCGGAAGAACCGGCAGCCCCGGAGAAAACATCTCCCGCCGCGCCGGTGAAAGCCCCCGAGGCAGAGCCGGAAACCAAACCGGACGAAGATACCATGAGCCTGCCGCTGGAACCGCTGGACGCTCCGGAGACGGAACCGACCGAAACGCCGGTGGCTGCGCCCGCCGCAGACACTGCCGAAGCGGAACGTGCCGGAGAGACGGAGCTGAAAACCGAGGCGGAGGACGCCCTGCCGGCGGAGGACGAAGCCCCCGAGAGCGTGGGCGAGAAGCTGCGCCGCATGAGTGCAGAGCTTACCCTGCGCTGTGTACTGGCCGGGATCCTGGCCGTGGTGCTGCTGCATGTGGGCCTGGTGGCCGACCGGCTGCTGCCGCCGCTGGCCGCACTGGACCCGGATGCCGCCCCGGCGGCCTTCTACGCCGCCAATCTGCTGCTGTATGCCGCCAGCCTGGTGGTGAGCTTCCCGGTCCTGCGCGACGGCCTGAACGGCCTGCGGGGCCGCCCCTCGGCAGAGACGATGCCCGCACTGGCCGCTGTGGCGGCGCTGCTGCAGGCCGTCACGGCCCTGCTCACGGCCAACTCCTACCGCACCACCGAGGGCCTGTCCATCCTCACCGGCGTTGCAGCCCTGGGGCTGTTCCTGGCGCTGCTGGGCAGCCGGGTGATGCTGTCTGCCGTGCGCGGCGGCTATGAACTGCTGGGCGAAGCCACCGACCTGCAGGGTGCGTATCGCACCCGGGACAAGGACCTGATCCGGGCACTGGCACGGGATCTGGAACAGAAGGACCCCTGGGTGCTGCTGAGCCGCCCCCGGACGGCGGACGAAGGCTTTGTGGCACAGAGCCTGGACGAGCGCGCCGGGGAACGCCGTGCACAGAAGAACGGGTACATCCTGCTGGGCGTGGCCCTGCTCAGCGCCCTGCTGTGTCTGGTGGTAGGCCGTGACGTGAAGCTGGCCGCTGCCGCCTTGACGGCGGTGCTGTGCATGGGCGCACCCCTGTCCTCCACCCTCATCGCCGGCATGGCCGCGCTGCGCCTGCAGCGTGCCGCCGGTGCCGTGGGGGCCGTGGTGCCCGGCTGGGCGGCCATTCAGGAACTGGGCGGCATCGACACCCTTCAGGTGGATGCCGAGGACCTGTTTGCCGCTGACAGCGTGGTGCTGGAGGATATCCGCATCTTCAAGGGCGGCCGCATCGACCGCGCCATCCTGTACGCGGCCAGCGTGCTCAACCAGAGCGGCGGTACTCTGCAGGGGCTGTTCCGTCAGATCATTGAGGACCGCACCGACATCCTGTTCCCGGTCAAGGATCTGGAGATCCACCGCGGGCTGGGCTTTGCCGCCTGGTGTGACAACAACCACATCCAGATCGGCACCCGCCGTTTCCTGGAGCAGGAGGGCGTGGCCCTGCCGGACGAGGACTACGAGAACCAGCACTCCAAAAACGGGGAGCTGCAGATCCTGTATCTGGCGGTGTCCGGCAACGTGCATGCCATGTTCGTGATCCGCTATGTGGGCGGTCGCAACATCGCCCGCAGCCTTGCCGCCCTGCAGCAGGAGAACATCCGTCTGCTGGTCACCAGTCTGGACCCCAGCCTGACCGCAAAGCACATCACCGAGGCCTACCGCCTGCCGGAGGGCATGGTCACCCTGCTGGATCAGGAGCAGTGCGCCGCCCTCGAGGCCGCCCCGGCCGAGGATGCGCCCTGCTGCATGTACCATCAGAAAGGCTTTGCCAGCCTGACCGGCGGCCTGCGCGCAGCCGACAAGGCCCAGAACGCCGAGACCACGGCCACCACGGTGCAGATGGTGTCGGTGCTGTTCTCAGTGGCCATTGCGGTGCTGCTCACCAGCGCCCGCAGCATCTGGCAGCTGCCGGTGACCTATGTGCTGATGTATCAGGCGGCATGGAGCGCCCTGAGCATCGCCGTGTGCGCCCTGAAACAGCATAACTGAAAATAATTCTCAAAATAAATAGGAATGATTCTTGATTTTCTTCACCGTTTGTGGTATACTCTGTTCAGAGACAAGGACCTGAAGCCCCGCAGTGGGGCTGCCGATACAGACACCGAAGAACAAAAGGAGAAGAGAGTATGGAACTCAAGGGTACCAAGACCGAGAAAAACCTGTGGGAAGCCTTTGCAGGCGAGAGCCAGGCACGCAACAAGTACACCTACTTTGCCAGCATGGCCAAGAAGGAAGGCTATGAGCAGCTGGCTGCCATCTTTGAGGAGACCGCCGGCAACGAGAAGGAGCATGCCAAGATCTGGTTCAAGCTGCTGTGCGGCGGTGCCATCCCCGACACGCTCACCTGCCTGGACATGGCCGCCGGCGGCGAGCACGACGAGTGGACCGAGATGTACCCCCGCATGGCCAAGGAGGCCAAGGAAGAGGGCTTCAACCAGATCGCAGCCCTGTTCACCATGGTGGCACAGATCGAGAAGGAGCACGAGGAGCGCTACCGCGCCCTGGCCGAGAACCTGAAGAACCAGAAGGTGTTCGCCCGCGAAGAGCAGCAGCTGTGGCAGTGCCGGAACTGCGGCTACACCTTCATCGGCAAGTCGGCTCCGCTCAAGTGCCCGGTGTGCGCACACCCCCAGAGCTACTTTGAGCTGAAGAAGATCAATTACTGATGTGACCCACCCCAGAGGGACGACGGCAGTCGTCCCTCTTTTGCTGTTCAGAGCAGCGGCCGTTCCGGCAGAAAGATCATTGTCCCGCGGGAAGAATAGATCAGCCGTTGCACGGCGCAGCCGTACAACAGAAACAGCACCGCCAGCACCAGCACGGCCAGCATCAGCCCGCGCAGCCAGTGCCGGTGCCGTGGGCGGAAGGAACGGTGTGCTCCGGGCCGGTATCGCATGGTCTGCGCCTCCTTTTTTGCATTTGCCCATCCTATGCAGGGCCGCAGGCGATTGTGCAGCCGGGGCCGCTGTGGTATCATAACAAGAGAACCATCTGAGCTGAAGGAGTTTTTATGCTGACCATCACCTTACTGGGCACGGCGGCCACCATGCCGCTGCCGGACCGCGCCCTCAGTACGGCCTTTGCAGCCTGCGGCGGCCACGGCCTGCTGTTCGACTGCGGCGAGGGCACCCAGGCGGCGGCCCGCCGTGCCGGGGTCAACCTGATGCGTGCGGACGCCGTCTGTCTGACCCATTATCACGGCGACCACATCTTCGGCCTGCCGGGTCTGCTGCAGACGCTGGGGGCCCAGGGCCGCACCCGGCCGCTGCTGCTGGTGGGGCCGAAAGGGCTTGCCGGCATCTGGAGCGCCGTGCGTGCCCTCACCGGGCCGCTGCCCTATGCCGTGCGCCTGCAGGAAGCAGACGGGCCGCTGGCACTGGATGCGCTGTCGGAGGGCTGGCCGGCGGGTGCTGTGCTGCGCCCCTTTGCCACCCGGCACCGGGTGCCCAGCGTGGGTTATCGGTTGGAGCTGCCCCGGGCAGGCCGGTTCGACCCGGCCCGGGCCCGGGCGCTGGGGGTGCCGGTGCAGCAATGGAAACTTCTGCAGCAGGGGCAGAGCGTTCTCGTGAAAGGCCGCACCGTGGCCCCGGCGGAGGTGCTGGGCGCGCCGCGCCGGGGGCTGAGCATGGTATTCTCTGGCGACACGGCCCCCTGCGCCGCGCTGGAGCAGGCCGCACAGGGCGCTGACCTGCTGATTTGCGACGCCACCTATGCGCTTCCGGAACAGGAAGCCCAGGCAGCTCAGTGGGGGCACAGCACCTTTGGGCAGAGCGCCGCGTTGGCGGCCCGCGCCGGGGCGCATCGCCTCTGGCTGACCCACTATTCCCCCATGATCACCGACCCGGAAGCAGATCTGCCCCAGGCGCAGAGCATCTTCCCGGCGGCAGTGTGCGGCGCAGACGGGATACAGATCACCCTGCAGTACGAGGAGGCGTGACCCATGCAAAACATCCGATTGGACGCCGGTGCGGCGGCTCTGCTGGCCCGGCTGCACGGGGCCGGATATGCGGCCTACGCGGTGGGCGGCTGCGTGCGGGACAGTCTGCTGGGGCGCACCCCGCAGGACTGGGACCTTTGCACCAGTGCCCGGCCGGAGCAGGTGCTGGCATTGTTCGGGGAGGGGCAGTGCATCCCCACCGGGCTGCAGCACGGCACCGTGACCATCAAGTACGGCGGCCAGCTGTACGAGACCACTACCTTCCGCACCGAGGGGGCCTATACCGACGGCCGCCACCCGGACGAGGTACACTTTGTGCCGGATGTGCGGCAGGACCTGGCCCGGCGGGACTTTACCATCAATGCCATGGCCTACAACGATGCCGAGGGGCTCATCGACCCCTTTGGAGGGCAGCAGGACCTGCAGCAGGGCATCCTGCGGGCCGTGGGCGACCCTGCCACCCGCTTTGAAGAGGATGCCCTGCGCATCCTGCGGCTGTACCGGTTCGCGGCGCGGTTCGGCTTTGCCATCGACCCGCCCACCGGGCAGGCGGCCCGGGCACTGTGTGCCCATCTGGACTGCGTGTCGGTGGAGCGGATCGAAGAAGAGCTGTCTAAATTGCTGGCAGCACCCGCCCCGGCGGCATATCTTGACGAAAAAATACTAAAAGTTATTATTCCGGAGCTTTCCGCCCCGGCATTGCAGGCCGCAAAGCCGGTGGTGGATGCCTGCCCGGCGGGCACAGAGGACCTGCCCGTGCGGTGGGCCGCATTGCTGATGAGCCTTGGCGAGGACGGCACCCGCAAGGCCCTGAAACGCCTGCGCTGCTCCAACGCCTGCATCGAGCAGACGGCGGTGCTGGTGAGGGAAGCTTCCGCCGCTCCCGGACAGGACGCTGCCCCCGATACGGCCATCCGCATCCGGAAATTGCTGGGCCGGTACGACCTGCACACCGTGCAGCGGCTGGCGGCGCTGGGCGCTGCCATGGAGCCGGAACAGGCGGCTGATTTTGCCGCGCAGGCAGAATTGGCCGCACAGCTGGACGCCGACGGCGTGTGCTGCCGGGTCAGCCAGCTGGCCGTGAACGGCCGCGACCTGATGGCGGCGGGCATCCCGGCAGGACCCGGCCTGCGCAGGACGCTGGAAGCCCTGCTGGATGCCGTTGTCCGGGGGCAGCTGCCCAACGAGCGGCAGTGCCTGCTGGACGCCGCAGGGCAAATTTCTGCGTCTTGACAACTGGTTTTTGCCGCGTTACTATTATACTACTATTTTAGTGTGTTGAACACGCCAAAGGAGAAGCTATGACCACACAGAACTCTGCGCCCCGGCCCCCGCGCGCCCTCATTGCCATGAGCGGCGGCGTGGACAGCTCGGTGGCTGCCTGGCTGATGCAGCGGGACGGGTACGACTGCACCGGCATCACCATGCGCCTGACCCACAACGAGATGCTGGGGCAGTCCGGTTTCCACACCTGCTGCTCGGAAAAGGACATCGAGGACGCCGCCGAGGTGGCCTTTGCCCTGGATATCCCTTACGAGGTGCTGGACTTCACCGCCGACTTCCGGGAACAGATCATCGAGAAGTTCGTCCGGGTGTATGAGGCCGGCGGCACCCCAAACCCCTGCATTGATTGTAATAAATACATGAAGTTCAATCATCTGTTGAACTGGGCGCAGGCCCACGGCATGGAATATGTGGTCACCGGCCACTATGCCCGGGTGGAACAGGACCCGGACACCGGCCGCTGGCTGCTCAAAAAGGGGCTGGATGAGGGCAAGGATCAGAGCTATGTGCTGTACAACCTCACCCAGCAGCAATTGGCTCATGTGCGCCTGCCGCTGGGGGCCCTGCACAAGACCGAGGTGCGTGCCATCGCCGAGCAGCATCATTTCATCAATGCCCGCAAACACGACAGCCAGGACATCTGCTTTGTGCCCGACGGCGACTATGCCCGCTTTATGGAGGGCTTTACCGGCAAGCACTACCCCGCCGGTGATTTTCTGGACGAGAGCGGCAAGGTGGTGGGCACCCACAACGGTGCGGTGCGCTACACGCTGGGCCAGCGCAAGGGCCTTGGGCTGGCACTGGGGGCCCCGGTGTACGTCTGCGGCAAGGACATGCAGGCCAACACGGTCACCGTCGGCCCGGAGAGTGCTTTGTTCGACCGCATCGTCTATGCGGAGGATGTGAACTGGATCGCCATCCCGGAGCTGAAAGAGCCTCTGCGGGTCACGGCCCGCACCCGCTACCACCAGACCGAGCAGACCGCCACTGTCTACCCGGCGGAAAACGGCTTCCGGCTGGAGTTTGAGCAGCCCCAGCGCGCCCCCACGCCCGGCCAGTCGGTGGTGCTGTATCAGGGGGATGTGGTGCTGGGCGGCGGCATCATTACGAGAGTGGAAAAGTAACAAGGAGACAAAACGCAATGCAAGATCAGTATTCCCGCACCCAGCTGCTGCTGGGCGCAGAGGCAATGGAAAAGCTGCACAATTCCCGCGTGGCCGTGTTCGGCATCGGCGGTGTGGGCGGATACACGGTGGAGGCACTGGCCCGCAGCGGTGTGGGCGCACTGGACCTCATCGACGACGATAAGGTCTGCCTGACCAACCTCAACCGCCAGATCATTGCCACCCGCAAGACCGTGGGCAAATTCAAGGTGGATGTGGCCGAGGAGCGCGTCCACGACATTGACCCGGACATCAAGGTCACTACCTACAAGACCTTCTTTGGCCCGGAGACCCAGGACAGCTTCGACTTCTCCCAGTTCGACTATGTGGTGGACGCCATCGACACCGTCACCGGCAAGCTGGCTCTGGTGATGAAGTGCAAGGAAGCCGGGGTGCCCATCATCTGCTCCATGGGCGCCGGCAACAAGATGGACCCCACCCGCTTTGAGGTGACCGACATCTACAAGACCTCGGTCTGCCCGCTGGCCAAGGTGATGCGCACCGAGTGCCGCAAGCGCAAGATCAAGCACCTGAAGGTGGTCTACTCCAAGGAGCCCGCCATGACCCCCATCGAGGACGACTCCATCAGCTGCAAGAACCACTGCATCTGCCCCCCGGGCACCCAGCGCAAGTGCACTGTGCGCCGTGCAGTGCCGGGCTCCAACGCCTTTGTGCCCTCGGTGGCAGGGCTGATCATTGCCGGGGAGGTCATCAAGGATCTGGTGGGCTTTGTGCCCATGAAGGGCTGATCTCCGTTTCCAGAACGTAAAATGTGCAAGAAAAAATCCCGTCTGAACTGCTTCGGACGGGATTTTTGTGGCGCTTGTCAAGGGGCGGCACAAACCGCACCCGCAGCAAAAAGCCCCGCCGACAGAGGGAAAGGTGTCAACGGGGCTTGCGGGAATGTCGTTATTCAGGAACGGTCAGAAAGCGGCTCAGTCGTCGGCGCTCTCATCCAGGTTGCCCAGCTTCTTGGCCTGCTCCACCACGGCGGGCACCAGCATTTCGGGCAGGATCTCGTAGCGGGCAAACTCGGTGGTGAACCAGCCGCGGCCCTGGGTGGTCTGCCGGATGAAGGTGGTAAAGTTTGCAAGCTCTGCCAGCGGCACTTCGGCGATGATGGTCTGCAGGCCGTCCTCGTCGGGCTCCATGCCCAGCACGCGGCCGCGGCGCTTGGTCACATCGCCCATGATGTCACCGGTGTTGTCGTTGGGAACATGGGCCTTCAGGGTGTGGATGGGCTCCAGAATGACCGGCCCGGCCTCCGGCATGGCGGCCTTGTAGGCCAGCTTTGCAGCCATGATAAAGGCCATCTCGGAGCTGTCCACGGGGTGGTAGCTGCCGTCCAGCAGGGTGGCCTTCAGGCCCACCACGGGGTAACCGGCCAGCACGCCCTTTTCGGCGGCCAGGCGCACGCCCTTTTCCACGGCGGGGAAGAAGTTCTTGGGCACGCTGCCGCCGAACACCTTTTCCTCAAACACCACCTGCTCGCTGTCGCAGGGCTCAAAGTTGATGATGACGTCACCGAACTGGCCGTGGCCGCCGGTCTGCTTCTTGTGGCGGCCCTGCTTCTGGCAGGCCTTGCGGATGGACTCACGATAGGCGATGCGGGGAGCTTCCAGGCCGATCTCCACGCCGAACTTGTTCTTCAGCTTGGCCTTGACCACGTCCAGGTGCTGCTCGCCCAGGCCGCCGATCACCTGCTGATGGGTCTCGGCGTTGTTCTGGTAGCTCAGGGTGGGGTCCTCTTCCATCAGGCGGGCCAGCGCGCTGCTGATCTTGCCCTCATCGCCCTTCTTGGCCACGGTGACGGCCATGAACAGGCTGGGCTGCGGGAACACGGGGGCGGGCAGCTTCACCACGCGGGAAGCGTCGCACAGGGTGTCGCCGGTCCTGGCGGTCACCAGCTTGGCCACTGCACCGATGTCACCGGCACCGATGCCGTCGGCGTCCACCTGCTTCTTGCCGATGACGGTGAGGGGCTTGCCGATCTTTTCCGGCTCGCCGGTGCGGGCGTTGACCAGCGGCTCACCGGCGGTGACTTTGCCGCTGACCACACGCAGGTAGCTCAGTTTGCCCACGAACGGGTCGGCCACGGTCTTGAACACATAGGCGGCGGTGGGCTCTGCCTCGGTGCAGTGGAGCTCCACGGGCTCGCCGTTGGCGTCCTCGGCCAGGGTAGCACCGTCGTGCTCCGGGCTGGGCAGCAGCTTGTGCATGTTGAACAGCAGCATATCCAGAGCCTGCTGGTTCACAGCACTGCCGCAGAACACAGGGGTGATCAGGCCGTCCTTGACGCCCTTGCGCATGCCTTCCACGATCTCCTCGGTGGTGAAGGGCTCGCCGCCGAAGAACTTTTCCATCAGCT
>OLXC01000824.1_pt1 | contig 10812 bp, 5 predicted proteins | sample 1673851 | NCBI WGS metagenome assembly OLXC01 (sample SAMEA103958130, study PRJEB25191) | human gut metagenome | biome: human-associated habitat [ENVO:00009003]; feature: intestine environment [ENVO:2100002]; material: feces | place: Germany | collected 2013/2015
TACAAAATGACTCAATGTTTGCAGAAAATGGAACATTTTTCTGCTATTTCGCTGAAAAATGTTTCCTTTGCAGCCGTAATTGAATAAAAATATAAGAATTATGGCAGAAAATAGACAAGAATTGAACCGCAACTTGGCTCAGATGCTCAAGGGTGGTGTGATTATGGACGTAACAACTCCAGAACAGGCAAAAATCGCAGAGGCAGCAGGTGCATGCGCAGTAATGGCGCTGGAACGTATTCCAGCTGATATCCGTGCAGCAGGTGGTGTTTCTCGTATGAGCGACCCTAAGATGATCAAGGGCATCCAGGAGGCTGTTTCTATCCCTGTAATGGCTAAGTGCCGTATCGGTCACTTTGCTGAGGCTCAGATTCTTCAGGCTATCGAAATTGACTATATCGACGAGAGCGAGGTGCTCTCTCCAGCAGATAATGTTTATCACATCGACAAGACTCAGTTTGACGTACCATTCGTTTGTGGTGCCAAGAACCTGGGTGAGGCGCTCCGCCGTATCGCTGAGGGTGCTACGATGATCCGTACCAAGGGTGAGCCAGGAACAGGTGATGTGGTTCAGGCTGTTACCCACATGCGTATGATGCAGAGCGAAATCCGCCGCCTGGTTTCTATGAGCGAGGATGAGCTTTACGAGGCAGCCAAGCAGTTGCAGGCTCCTTACGACCTGGTGAAGTATGTTCACGAGAACGGCAAGTTGCCAGTGGTTAATTTCGCTGCCGGTGGTGTGGCTACTCCAGCTGATGCTGCCCTGATGATGCAGCTCGGTGCCGAGGGTGTATTCGTAGGTTCTGGAATCTTCAAGAGCGGTAACCCAGCTAAGCGTGCACAGGCTATCGTGAAGGCTGTTACCAACTACAACGACCCTAAGATGCTGGCTGAGTTGAGCGAGGACCTCGGCGAGGCAATGGTAGGTATCAATGAGCAGGAGATTGCTTTGCTCATGGCTGAAAGAGGTAAGTAATGAGAATAGCAGTATTAGCTTTACAAGGCGCTTTTGCTGAGCACAGACAGAAGTTGGCTCAGTTGGGTGTGGATAGTTTTGAGGTGCGCCAGTTGAAGGATTGGGAGCAGCCCAAGGATGGCTTGATTATTCCTGGTGGCGAGAGTACTACCCAGGCAAAACTCTTGAATGAACTGGGATTGATGGAGCCAGTGAAGGAGGCGATAGCTGCCGGCTTGCCAGTTTATGGTACCTGTGCCGGTTTGATTCTTCTTGCCAAGAAGATTGAGGGCGAGCCTAGCCAGCGCATTGCTTTGATGGACATCACGGCTTTGAGAAATGCCTATGGTCGCCAGTTGGGCAGTTTCTACATCGAGGCTCCGATGAAGGGTATCGAGGGAAATATCCCAATGACTTTCATCCGTGCTCCTTATATTAAAGAGGTGTGGGGAGATGCTGAGGTTCTGGCGGAGGTAGATGGCAAGATTGTGGCTGCCCGCCAGGGTAACCAGCTCGTTACAGCCTTCCATCCTGAACTGAACGAAAGTCTGGAGATTCATAAGTATTTTCTGGGGATGTGCAGCAAGTAGGCTTCATTCTGAGATGAAACTTATTTCGTTGGCCGATGAAACAGGCTTCATGGGCACATGAAGCTACATAGCAAAGTATCTTAGGATACATTGCCAAGTATCTTAAGATACATGAGCAAGTATCCTAAGATACTTTTTTATTGAATGTCTGATACTTTTTTCCGATAAATGTTTGCCGTTTACAAATATTCATCGTATCTTTGCATTATGAAATCTTCGTTACGTAAAACTCATAATGATGTAAATGCTTATGGTACAGTTAAATCCTTTTATTATTGAAGGCTATCTTTCGCCGGAATATTTCTGTGATAGGGTAGAGGAAACTGCTCTTCTTACCCGCCATTTGACCAATCGGTGCAATGTCGCGTTGATTGCACCAAGACGTCTGGGTAAGTCGGGACTGATTTATAATTGTTTTCAGCAGGAAAACATCCGTGAGCAGTATCATTGCATCTATTTTGATATTTATGATACGAAGAATTTGAACGAATTCGTCTATGCGCTGGGCAAGGGAATCCTGACGGCACTCAAGCCAAAGGGCAGGAAAGTATGGGAATTTTTCCTGAATATGCTCCAGTCTCTGAAGTCAACTATCTCTTTTGACATCAATGGAAATCCGGAGTGGAGTGTTGGTTTGGGAGATATTCAGGCTCCGGATATTACGCTGGATGAGATCTTCGCTTATCTCGAACAGGCAGATAAACCTTGTCTGGTGGCGATAGATGAGTTTCAGACAGTTGCAAACTATCCAGAGAAAACCGTTGAGGCAACCTTGCGTAAGCGAATACAGAATTGCCACAATGCAAACTTTGTCTTTTCTGGCTCCAAGCGCCACATGATGGCATTGATGTTTACTTCCCAGTCACGCCCGTTCTATCATAGTTCGAGTATCATGGGGTTGGAGGCAATCAATGAGCAGACTTACCTGGAATTTGCCAATCACCATCTTGCCAGGAACAATAAAGAGATAAGTGCAGCGGCTTTTACCTATTTATATCATCATTTCGATGGCATTACCTGGTATGTTCAGTATGTACTCAATATGCTTTATACTTCAATTTCTGATAGGTCTTTGTTGCAGGAGGATGATGTCAGGATGGCGATAGATAGCATCCTTTCCCAGCAGCGTTTTGCCTATCAGGCCTTGCTGTATCAGCTTACAGCCAAGCAGAAACAGCTTCTCATAGCCATAGCTCAGGAAGGTAAGCCTTCTTCCCTGATGTCGCAAGAGTTCTTGCAGAAGTATCATCTTGGTGCAAGCACCGTGCAAGGAGCTGTCAAGACCTTACTGGACAGAGACTTTATCACGCAAGATGAAGGCGTTTACCAATTATGTGACAAGTTTTTGGAGCTGAGCCTGCGAGCAGGTTGAGTAAGTAAAAGATTCGTCAGAGTAAGCGAAATGAAGCGGCAGAGTGAGCCTACTGATATATCTGAATAAGCCTACAGATATGACAGAGCAAGCACACGGATATGACAGAACAAGTACAAGGTTAAGTTGTACGACTATACACTCTATTGTTGTACGACTATAAATCTTAAGTTGTACAACTATATCCCCCATTGTTCGTACAAGATGACTTATGAATTGAAAAAGCGAGGAAAACTAGTCTTTTTGTCGAGAAACACTATCTTTTTTAATAAAAAATAGGTCTGAATGAAACTTGAACCAAATTGAACCAATCGACTTTCAAACCTTTTTAGTATCTTTGCAGGCAGAACGTAAATGATATAATCCATGGATATTGATGAATTAACAATTTTTGGTCGTTATAACCTAAAGGACGACAAAGTGACCTCTGCCTTTTTGCAGGTCATCAACTACGGGGGAGCATCTCTGCTCCGCTCGGTATTTGGTATGTTAGGAGCAGATGTTGTTTCTAACGAGATAGTGCATGTGGAGTTCTATGCTGAAAAAGCATCAGAAAGCATTCCTACTCATGCAAAAATCACTTTGAATGATTTCAATATTTTTATTGTGAGCAAATGGGAAGGGATGACTTCGGCAAGTTTACAGAAATACTCAATAGACATATTGGCAAACAAACGAGATAAGTTGCTCTATATTACCAGTGAATCTCAATGTCAAATTGTGGATATGCCTGATCAGGTGCTATGTACTAATTGGGCTGATTTGCAATTTCAGTTGAATAAATATTCTACAGAGAACCAGATACTTAAGTATCTTATAAATCAGTTCGGTAAATTACTCGATTCTTTATATCTGCAACAAAAGCAAGAAGAAGATAAAAAGAAAATACTTCGAAATACCAATCATTTGTATTATCTGACGGATATTGATAAAGACCTGTTGGGTAATAGTGAAGAAGGTGATTGGCTAAAGCCTCGTACTAAGGAACATATTATATGGAAATATATGTCTTTAGAACATGCGCTTGAGATGATAGAAACGCAAAAACTCTATCTTGTAAATCCGAAAGTTTGGAAGGATCCCTACGAAAGTTTTTTTGTAGAAGCTTCTTATAAAGGAGAGCCGGATTCAAAATCATATGCGGAGTTGTTCACTCCTCCAAAACAACTATATTGTACCTGTTTTACTGATGCTTATCAGAATGATGCGCAATGGAATCTTTACAGTGGAGATGATATGGCTGTCATGATAGGTTTTGATGTAGAAAAGTTGCTGAATGCTTTTTCAGAATGCCGCACTAAACTCTTTATCGGACGGGTTAATTATGTAGAAGGCGGATGGGCAAAGTGTCGTGAGTTGACTGCTTTAGATAAAGAATCAATAAAAAAAGGAAACATAAAGGTGTTGCTGAGTTTGATGCTTAGAAAAAGAATCAATTATTCTTATGAGCGCGAAATACGTCTTATGTGTCTAGAAAAAGATTCTGATAAAGAAAAGGAAGGTATACTTGTATCCATTCCTAAGATTATGGATAGTATCGTAAGAATTAGAGTAAGTCCTAAAGTGGGAAGCCAGACAATTAAAATGCTTAAAAAGTATTTAAACGAAAAAGGTTTGAAAGGTTCACGCTCGCTTCTATTAGCAAAGAACTCTAGAAAAAATGAAATTGATTTATAACGTAATAATAATTAAAACAACAAACAAGATATGAAACGACATTTACATTTTTATCAATGGCTGTTGTGCCTATTGTTAACAATGGGCAGTCATCTCTCAGCTTTCTCTCAAGAAAAGACATTTTTTGTTGAGGATTTGCAGAATGGAGATGTCATCAAAATTTATCCTTATGGTCATTATAATGAGGCTTCTATGGCATTAACATGTGATGGAGAATGGATGGGTTTGACATCTAAGGCTGGCAAAGGAAGTGAATGGACTTTAATAGGTGATCGTGACATCGGCTATTATCTCAAAAATGAATTAGGTTGCTATTTGGCTTACCAAGGCAATATCATAAATTCAACTCTTTTTTGTACAAAGGATATAGGATCAGCTGTAATGGTAGGTTTTAGTTGGGATAATAAGAAGAATAGAGGGGTCTTGATTTCGACTAAAAAAGATTATAGGGTATTGGAAAATTTGGAAGGCAAAAATAAAATATATAATTGGACTTCATCGTTTGATACTTATGATTCTGATACAAATTCTACGTTTGAAGTGTATTGTGTAAATAAAGGAGGAATTATAGATGCTGATGCTCAGGGAGTTGTTATAGATGGAATTAAATATTGGTTAAATGTCGAGAGACAAACGGCAGAAGTCGTTGCGAGTAATTATGAGGGCGACATTGTTATACCACAAGTGGTTAGCTGTAAAGGGAGAGAATTTCAAGTCAAATATCTTGAATCTGAGTGTTTTAAAGAGTGCACTCGTCTGACCAGTATCACTTTACCTGAAGGAATTACAGAATTGCCTTGTTCGTGTTTTGAGAATTGCAGTAGTCTAACCAGCGTCACCTTACCAAAGGGAATAACTTCTTTGGAGGAGTCTTGTTTTCGTGGGTGCAGTAGTCTAACCAGCATTACCTTACCTGAGGGAATTACTTCTTTGGGGGAGTATTGTTTTAGTGGTTGCAGTAGTCTAACCAGCATTACCTTACCAGAAGGAATTACTTCTTTGGGGAAGTATTGTTTTAGAGGTTGCAATAGTCTAACCAGCATTACCTTACCTGAAGGAATTACTTCTTTGGGGTGTGGATGGTTTGAGAAGTGTAGTAGTCTAACCTGCATCACCTTCCCAAAGGGAATTACTTCTTTGGATGACGAATGTTTTTCTGGTTGTAGTAGTCTAACCAGCATTACCTTACCAAAGGGAATAACTTCTTTGGGGAGTTATTGTTTTTCGTACTGCAGTAGCCTAACCAGCATTACCTTACCAGAAGGAATTACTTCTCTGGGGCGTGGATGTTTTGAGGAGTGTAGTAGTCTAACCAGCATTACCTTACCTGAAGGAATAACTTCTTTGGGAGAACGCTGTTTTCAGAGATGTACAAGACTAACAAGCATAAGCTTTCCATCATCTTTAAAGACATTATATTATGATACATTTGGGGATGCAATGCAAAAGAAAAGAATCACTATAAATGCAATAACACCACCAAAAATGGCGTATAGTAGTGATGATGCTTTAATAGATTCTAAATGCACCCTATATGTACCAAAGGGCACATTGGCTACTTATAAAAAAACATATCCTTGGAATCGTGCAGGAGCCTTCTATGAAGGAACCCCCATTGACTCCATTTCCTTACCATCAGATATATCTTTTGTAAAAACAGAAAAGAAAAAATTTATATATTCGGTTTTACCAATCGATGCAAATCAAGAGTGTCTTAAATGGAATTGTAGTAACCCTAATATAGTTAGCTTTGATAAAGAAACAGGAGTCGTTACTGCTCTAAAAGCCGGTGATGCTACTCTTACTGCTACTGTGGATGACGGCTCAGGTATTTCAGCTTCTACTATAGTGCATGTAACTCCTATCAAGGTGAGCAATATTGATATGCCGAGAGAAATCACTCTCCTTCGAACAACTTCTGACACGTTAGCAGCTACAATAACTCCTGAGTTGGCTGACGAAAAGACTTTGAAATGGACCAGCGATAATGAAAATATTGCTACCGTAACTCAAGAAGGTGTTGTAAAGGGTGTGAATGTCGGTACGACTAATATCACGGCAACAGCTATGGATGGTTCTGGTGTATCTGCTACTTGTAAGGTGACCGTGAATCCTGTAACCATCAACCTCTCTACAAATACCGTCAACCTGCAAAAGGGCTCTGAGTATGTTGAGCAGACGGTCACCATTCTTCCAGAGAACTACGAACATAAGGATGTGGTTTGGACAACATCTGGTAATGGGGTGGCAAGCGTGGATAAAGATGGACATATTACTGCCAATAAACCTGGCATTGATACGCTGAGGTGTTCATTGAGCTATGATAGCCATATCTATTCTGAATGCCGGGTTATCGTTTATGAAGACAACGTAGTGTATGTCGGAGGTCTCTACTATCTCTTGAAAGGTACGACGGATGAAAACAGAGAGGCTACGGTAACCAGTATCTATGGCGGCAAGAATACTTCGCTTGATGCTAAGAATGTGGCGCAGTACTACTCTGGTACTATCAATATTCCGGAGACCATTATCTATGATGGTAATAAATATACGGTACGAAAAGTGGGAAGCTATGCTTTCAACTGCCAGAACGAGTTGCAGAGTATCTACATCCCTCGTACGGTAACAGAGGTTGAACCTCATGCTGCCATCAAGGCGGAGAAACTGAACCGCGTGAATGTGGCTAATGAGAGTGAACTCGTGAACATCGGCGAGGAAGCATTCAAAGGGTGTGCTGGTTTGAAACTTTTCACGTTTGATGGTACATCCCTGAAGATGAACAGCATAGACAAGGCGGCTTTCAGAGAGTGTACTGCCTTGGAACGCTTTACTTGGACGGGCAATACAACGGTAAAGACCATCGGACATAGTGCTTTCTACGGTTGCTCTGCTTTGGAGAAGGTGCTGTGGAATGGAAAGAGTGAGCTGAAGACCATTCAGGATTACGCTTTCTTCAAATGTATCTCGCTCAACAACTTCGAAATGCCGAACACTACGCTGAGTGTGGGTAACTCTTCGTTCCGCTATAATGCGAGCCTGACCAATATCCACCTCTCTAACTCGCTCAACTATATCGATGAGTATGCTTATGGTGAGTGTGGATTCAGCCAGATTACGCTTCCTGAGTCACTGGCAAACATCCAGGCAGGTGCGTTCATCAACAATGACTTCTTGCAGGAGATAATCTTGCCGGAACGTCTGCAGGGTCTTGGTTCTGCTGCATTCGAAAACAACTCGAAGCTGGAGTCGGTGACTTTCCATACAGCTATCGAGACCATGACCATCGGTAACAATGCATTTAACCAGTGCCCTATATTAAATAAGGTATATATCACCAACATGAACAGCTTTGCGCAGACCAACTTCAATAATGCCAAGGCAAACCCTGCCAACACATCGCAGCATATCTATGATGCAAACGGCAAGGAAATCATCAACGTGGTGTTGCCTAAGGGTACGAAGTATATCAACAACAATGCATTCAACGGCTGTGCTTTCATTGAGAGTATCGAAATGCCGGCAACTATGGATCATGTAAACGATGATATCTTTGTGGGTTGCTCAGCTTTGAAGGATGTTTATTGCTACGCAGAGGAAGTGCCGGAGTTTATCGGTGTGAACAATCCGGCAAGCATGGATGAAGTGTTCCAGAATGCTACACTCCATGTGCCATTCGGTTCGGAAAGCCTCTACCAGAATGATACTTCATGGTGGGGTAAGTTTACAAAACTCCTGGGTTGCGAACCAAAGCCGACAGCTGTAGTGGAGAAGATAGACTTGAGTACTCTTACCGTAAATGTAAAGGCTGGTGAGAATTACAACGAACAGAAGTTGACAATCTATCCGGCTGAGGCTGCCAATGTGCGCATCAAATATTCTACAGCCGACAGAAAGGTGGCTGACATTGATGAGAATGGTGTAATCAAGGGTGTTGCTCCGGGTGTAACTACCATCTACTATACTGCGAATGACGGTAATGGCGTAACTTCTGAATGTAAGGTCATCGTCAGAAATCCTGAAGTAGAGTATGTGGGTGACATCTACTATCTCTTTGATAAGGCGAAGAAAGTAGCTACCGTAACCAGTATCTATGGCGGCAAGAACAAGTCGCTTGAAGCAGAGAAGGTGGCACAGGTTTATACCGGTACGGTAAATATTCCTGAGCAGACAACCTTCAATGCCGTGACTTATGACGTGAAGAAGGTGGGCGGTTATGCATTTACTTGCCAGAACGAACTTCAGGCACTTCGTGTGGGTGCTTTCGTAGAGAAGATAGAAGATAATGCTGCTACCAAGGCGATGAACCTGAACCGCGTAACAGTGGCTAATGCCAGCCAGCTGGTTACTGTCGGCAAGCGTTCTTTCATGGATTGTGCAGGCTTGCAGCATGTCCTCTTCGAGGGTACAACCCAATATCTCGATGTCATAGATACGGCTGCATTCAAGAACTGTGCTAAACTGGAGGATGTCATCTGGGAGGGAAAGAGTACGCTGCGACTCATCGGTGACTCTGCTTTCTATTGTGACAGCAAGTTGGAGACCGTGAAGTGGAATGATAAGTGCGACCTGAAGATTATCGACAACTACGCTTTCTACAAGTGTAGCTCGCTCAATCACTTCATCATGCCGAATTCTACTTTGAGCGTGGGTAAGTATGCTTTCCGCTATGATGCAGGTTTGACAGACATCCAGCTCTCAACATCTCTGAGCATTATCTATGATTATGCTTTCGGTGAGTGTGGATTCACTCAGATCGTACTACCGGAGTCTCTGAAGTCGATGCAGGCAGGTGCGTTCATCAATAACAGTAATCTTGCTGATATTACGATTCCAAAGAAGACGGAAGGTATTGGCGCCGGTGCGTTTGAAAACTGTTCTGCTTTGGAGAGTGTGACATTCAAGACACATGAAACCAAGCTGACTGTGGATAAGAATGCATTCAACCATTGCGCTGTTTTGAGCAAGGTGAACATAGATTATCTGGATGATTGGGCTCACATCAACTTCCAGAATGCTGCGGCTAATCCGGCAAGTACGGCTCATCGCCTCTACTTGAATGGTGAGGAAATAGTAGATATAGAATTGCCTGTTGGCACAAAGTATATTGGTAACAATGTATTCAACGGCTGTTCTGACATCAGAACTTTGAAGATTCCTGCAACCGTAGAGCATGTGAATGACAACATCATCGCAGGCTGCTCTTCTCTTACAGATGTCTATTGCTATGCAACGAAGATTCCTTCATTCATCGGTACGGAAGATCCTTCTAGTATGAACGATGTGTTCCGCAAGGCAACGCTTCATGTTATCTATGGCAATGAAGAGGCTTACAAGGCTGATGCATGGTGGAAACGATTCTACAAGGTAGAAGGATGTAATGCGCCAAGTGATGCGGACAAGAAGGTGACAAGCATCACAATCAGTCAGACAGAAGCTACGCTTAAGCCAAATGATACGATTCAGTTGGAGGCAACGGTTTATCCAACGGATGCAGCTAACAAGAAGATTCTTTGGACAAGTAGTAATAAAAATGTGGTTATCTTGACAAATGAAGGCTTCGTCCTGGCGGTAGCAGAAGGTGAGGCTGATGTTACGGTTGCTTCGGCTGAAAATAGCGAAATCAAGGCGGTTTGCCATATCAAGGTTGAGAAGGAAAAGGAACCTGAAGTTCCTATTGTGCAGATCAAGTTTGAGGAATCTCCTGTGACAATCGCCTTGGGAGAAACCAAGAAACTGAATGTAATCTTCAATCCTGTGAATGCAACCAATAAGGAACTTGACTGGGTATCAGCCCAGACTTCGGTTGTAGAAGTTGATAAGGAAGGTAATATCCTAGGTGTCAGTGAGGGTAAGGCTATCGTCTCAGCCAAGACCAAGGACGGTTCTAATCTGACGATTAACTGTGTGGTAACAGTTATTCCTTTTACAGGCATCAGCAACATCACAATGGGTGAAGTGAAACTGATTGTCAACAACCGACATCTGAAGGTTGAGGGACTTGCTGATCACGAGGTAATCCAGGTTGTGAATTCTATTGGCTTCACTGTATATCGTGGAACTGACCATGAGGTAGACTTGAATGCTTCTGGCATCTATATCGTAAAGATGAGAGGCAAGACCGTCAAGTTTAATGTGAAGTAACATCAATCATAAAAACAATAAAGAGGGTGTGTCATAAGTCTGTGACGCACCCCTTTTTATTTTTTGCCTTTTCACAG
>OLXC01000830.1_pt1 | contig 10765 bp, 11 predicted proteins | sample 1673851 | NCBI WGS metagenome assembly OLXC01 (sample SAMEA103958130, study PRJEB25191) | human gut metagenome | biome: human-associated habitat [ENVO:00009003]; feature: intestine environment [ENVO:2100002]; material: feces | place: Germany | collected 2013/2015
GGCTGGAAGGGATCTGCTTATCGACTTTAAGGCAAATGACACCATTTTCGTCACGACAGAACTAGATTTGGAGGAGAATTAGCATGGAATTTAAAGCTGATGGAGATATGTCCCTGAAGGAATACTGGGGGAAACATTGTACTTTTATCGCAAAAGATCGCCATTGGGCAATCCAGGAGGGAGACCATTACAGTTCTAAAACCTGTACGACACTGCGGCAATATGATGATTATATCAAAAAGGTTGCAGGCCATCTAGATATGTCGATCTCCGAGATTACTCCGGCAAGTATTTTGCGCGCTGTCGCTGAGGTCGCTAAGGAATGCAAATACCAAGAAGCCACCGTCAAGACGATCATCTCAGCGTTGCGGGACGTCTTTTCCTACGCTGCCACATGCGGACATGCATACAATATCCTCCCCAAAAGTTACGCGGGAGACAAGCCGACGAATCTTACGACCTTGATGGTGCAGAGGATATTAGTCCCGGCAGTGGCAAACGCGGAGCTGAGCGATAATTGCCCGCGAGCCTTGACAATCGGGCAGCAGGGACGTCTGGCACTGTATGCGGCGGAACATGTGCTGGAGGATGGCCGCTTCTGCGGCATTTTGATCTCATTGTACACTGGCATGCGCCCCGCGGAGTGTCGTGGACTGCGGTGGAATGATTTTCGCTCGTTCCCAGATCATCCAGACCGTCACTACCTGAAAACTGATGAAATTTTGAATGACAAATTGGAATATAGTAAGCAGGTAAAGACGAAAAATGCACTGAGGTGCGTCCCCGTTCACATTGAAATTGAGGGTGCTTTGCAGAAGCGAAGGGAATTTGTGCAGCAGAGCATGGGCGCGAACAAGGATATCGGGGAGTTACCCGTCGTCTGTTTTGAAAATCAGTTTAAGGACCCGTGCCGCGGGCCTGATTATTCAAATTTTGCTTTCAAATTGTTGAAAGAATTCGGGGTTTCCAGCGAGCAGTTAGGATTCTTTTCGCTCGATGAGCCTGATAATTTGACACCATCGGATTCTCACCCGCCCATGCGGATCTTGCGCCGGAATTTTGCAACGGTAATCCAGGCGTGTACAGACATGTCGCTGGAGGAAAAAGAATATATTTTCGGCCACAGGATCTCCGGTAAGGATGGTGCGAAAAAGCGCATTGAGTACAGCCGTAACATGGATCGACTATGGCGCATTGCGCAGAAGCTGGACAAGGCGCCCTTTTGCAAAAAGCTCTATGAACTTCATTTTCCTCAGGTTATCGTAGGTGACGGTATCGTAGTACAAGAAGGCCGTGGGCAGGGAACAATCAGGATTCCTTGGAAGTCAGCCGTGTATGGGCAAAAATTACATCTGCATTTTGAAGGCGGCCCAAATACGTCTGTAAGCATCTCAACCCCGAACGCCGTGCGTCCCTTCGGCGGACTGCCGGTCGAGGTAAAGATGGCTGACGCACCTATCTCCTGGGGTGACCCTTTACCGCCGATCAACGCAGAAGCGACGCATTGGGACGCGGCGAAGAAGGTACGTTATTTGAAGAAAAACGATAAATAATAGTTGTATGAAACCGGCGCAGGATTTTCCTGCGCCGGTTTCATACAACTATTGCGTTTAAGTTGCAGAATCATCTCGCTGCATGGCTTCATCAATGGCGCGGTTGATATAGGCATTGACGGATTCCCCCTGCTGCGCCGCATGTGCCTGAATAATGTCTTTTTTTCCTTTGGGCATTACAAGATTGACACGATCATAATTGCTTTTCATGTACTTGTTTACCGCTTTTTGCTGTGCTTTACTTGCTGGAGACATGGCAGAACCTCCTGATGCTACTGTGTATTATAGTACCACAAAGCAATATCTACGCATATATACAAATTGCACATATTTGTGCAGATATATTTGGTAATTGCGTTAATTGATATATCTGCGCAGATATGCTATTCTATCAATAGAAAAAAGAACAACGGCAGCTTTGAGGAGCGCCAACTCCTCAAAGCCTGCGCAGGTGGTAACAGCACCTACACAACGGACAAATCCGCACCGCATGGGGTTATTATACCCGTTTGACCCCGATTTTGCAAGCGGAATCCGGTCTATTTGTCATACTCATGACACCGTGTAGTGCCTCGGCCTGCACGGTGTTTCTCTTTTCTCATTTCACCGAAAGGAGGAAAACGCATGAGGCAAGATCGTATTCCGTTTCCCGCGTCCCCGGCATGTTCTACGTCCCCGGCTCATAGGCTGTGGCGAGGGGGAATGAACATGGAAGTCAAGCACACCCATCCGCAGTATGAGGATCCGCAGGCGCGGCAGCAGCAGATGAAGGATGCCTACGCCGCCTGTATGGCGAAGCTGCGGGCACTGCGGGCGGCCCGGCGGGAAAAGACCGCATGAAGACGGACGCGGTATACGCCCGCCAGTCTGTGGAGAAAAAGGACAGCCTGTCCATCGCGGGGCAGATCGACCTGTGCCGCCGCACGGCGGGCGTCGGGGAGCTGCGGGTCTACAAGGATGCCGGTTACTCCGGCAAGAACACCGAGCGCCCCGCCTTCCAGCAGCTGATGAAGGACATTCGCGCCGACCGCATCGGCACGCTGTACGTCTACCGGCTGGACAGGTTCTCCCGCAGCGTGGCGGACTTCGGCCAGCTGTGGGAGGTGCTGCAGGAGCACCATGTGGAGTTCGTGTCGGTCAACGAGAACTTCGACACCAAGACACCCATGGGGCGGGCCATGCTGCACATCATCATGGTGTTCGCCCAGCTGGAGCGGGAGACCACCGCCGAGCGCGTGCGGGACAACTATTACCGCCGCGCGGCGCTGGGCGCGTGGCCCGGCGGCCCGGCGCCCTACGGCTTTGACAATGGCCGGGCACGCGGGCGGGATGGCCGGGAAGTCCCGTCCCTTATCCCCAACGACAAGGCGGCGGTAGTGCAGCGGATCTTTCAGGAGTATGCCGCCGAGGACATGTCACTGGGGCTGCTGGCTCGCAAGCTGACCGCCGAGGGCATCCCCGCTCCCAAGCGCGCCACATGGGACAACGTGACGCTGTCCCGCCTGCTGCACAACCCCGCCTATGCGATGGCAGACGAGCAGGTGCGGCTTCACTATCTGGGTCAGGGCGTGGAGGTCACCAGCCCGCCGGAGGCCTTTGACGGCGTACACGGTGTGCTGCTGGTGGGCAAGCGGGAGGCCAATGCGCGGAAGTACACCAAGACCGAGAACCATCGGGCATCCGTGCTGAACAGTGTGGGCGTCGTGCCGTCGTCGCTGTTTCTGATGGTACAGGCAAAGCTGGCTCATAACCGCCAGGTGGGCAACAGCGGCAAGGGCAAGCACACATGGCTCTCCGGCCTGCTGAAGTGCGCCAAGTGCGGCTACAGCCTGTCCGTCGTGGCGGACAAGTCCTATCGCTATCTGGCGTGCAGCGGGCGGTACAATATGAACCGCTGCGATGCTGCCATCCACGTCAAGCTGGCGGAACTGGAAGCGGTGGTGCAGACGGAGATCGAAAAGCTGCTGACTCAGTGCCCGCAGGAGCCCGTTGTGCCGAAGCCGGAGGAGGACAGCTATACCCAGCGGCTGCTGGAGCTGGATCGCCGCGCTGAGCGCCTGATGGACGCCTTTGCCGAGAGTGAGGATCTGCCCGCGTCCTATCTGCAGAAAGCGCTGGGGAAGATCGAAAAGGAGCGCGAAGCGCTCCGGCAGGCCCAGCGGCGTGAAGCAGGCCGCGTTCCGCTGCCGGAAAAGCTGGTGTTCAGCGAGTTGTCCTTTGAGGAGGAAAAGACCGTGGCCGCCCAGTTCATCCGCCGCATTGAGGTGGCGGAGGACAGCGCGGAGATCATCTGGACGGTGTAAATCTAAATTGATACAAAAGAGGAGTAACCATTATGAACGACGAACGTAAAGCAACTATTGAAGTAGACATGACCGACGACGATTGGATCGAACTGCTGTGTCTGTGTGAGGAGATCAATCTGACGCCGGGGGATCTGGCTGTGGCATTCTGCCAGGAGGTCATCCGGCAGCAGACACTGCTGCGCATCATCGCCGCCGCTATTCGCTCCGACATGGCCAATCAACTCAACCGATAACAGGAGGAATTGCACCTATGAAAATTGAAAACAAGGCACCCATTGCGGAGGAGATCATCCGCAACAACCCCACCGGTTACGGCCTGTTTGCCGGAATCGGGGACAACTTCAACAGCGTGGCGCAGGTCATCTGTGAGCTGGCGGATGATGCCATTTCCAACCTCCGCGCCAACAAAAACGATCCCGAACTGTCCATGACGGTGGTACTGTCACTGGAAAATCTTGGCGATGCCGTGGAGATCACTGTGACAGACGGCGGCACGGGTATTGCCGACCTCAGCGGCGCATTGACCATCGCGTGTCGGGATGGCGCGCAGACGCCGCTGAACGAGCACGGTTTTGGATTGAAGCACGCATTGGCCTCCTGCGACAGCAGTCCTGACCAGAAGTGGAGCATCCGCACACGCACGAAGGACGACGCCGCGGCAAACCAGTACCGCGAGGTCAAGGCGCCATATTCCATGGGCACATCTGAACTGGACAAGCCCATGAAGGTGCGTTTCTATTCAGGTACGGGTGATTTGCCCCACCCCACTGGCACATCGATCTCCGTCCGCTGCCCTATGGCGAAGTTCCGGACAGTGAAGCCTGACCGCAAGGCGGCGCCCTCCAACTTCCACAACCTAGTGCGGTACATCATTGAGGAACTGCGGTACGTCTACGCGGGCATTCTGGCAAATACGTCCATCACCATGGAGGTGTGGGAGATCAGCGGCGGCGAGGAAACGCAGCATACGCTGACGCCGCTGCTGCCGGTGTGGGAAGAGGGCAGCGTGAAGGATTACGGCGAGATCCCCTGCAATCTTGGCGGCGGCCCGCTGACTATTCGCTGTAAGTACGGCAATATCCTGAAGAACCCGTCCAACGCTATCTACTACAAGTGCAACATGGAGTCCAGCGGCGTGGAGCTTCGTATCAACGGACGCACTATTGAGCACGGAATGTTTGACCGCGTCTGGGGCGAGGCCATTCACCCCAGCCAGAACCGCTTTTTGGTGCAGGTAGACTTGATTACGGACAACCCTGCCGCGCTGCCTGCCACGAAGAACACAAAAACCTCGTTCTGTGAAGCCGATCCGCGCCTGAAGAATCTGCTCAGCTGGATTGCCTCGTATGTTCCCGCCCCGGCCAAGGATGTGGACTCGGTGGAGCTGCGGTATGTCAAGGAGCTGACTGCCAAGCGGGAGAAGGACCCCACCGCCCTGCGGGTGAGCCGCGAGGAGCCGGTGTTCCAGAAGATTGGGCTGAAGGCCAAGGTTGACCTGTTCGTGGGCTACATCGACCGCGTGACCATCTACGAGGCCAAGGCTGGCAAGACCAAGGCACTGGATCTCTACCAGCTCCGCATGTATGTGGATGGCTGCGCGCTGGACAATAAGCCGGTGGATGAGGCCGTACTGATTGCCAAGCGTCATTCGGCAGAGGTGAAGGAACTGCGGGACATCCTGAACACTCTGGCCGCGCCTGACGGACGTCCCTACAACTTCCGGCTGGCTACATGGGATGAAGAGGGCATCGTGATCCGCCAGAGTGCGTGAGAACAGTCGGGGAAAAGTGTGCAATGATTGCACACTTTTCCCCCAGTTGTTCTCACGCGCTCTGGCGGATCACGATGCCCTCTTCGCCCCATGTAGCCAGCCGAAAATTGTAGGGGCGACCATCAGGCGCGGTCAGGGTGTTCAGGATGTCCCGCAGCTCCTTCACCTCCGCTGAATGGCGCTTGGCGATCAGCACGGCTTCATCCACAGGCTTGTTGTCCAGCGCGCAGCCGTCCACATACATGCGGAGCTGGTACAAGTCCAGCGCCTTGGTCTTGCCGGCCTTGGCCTCGTAGATGGTCACGCGGTCGATGTAGCCCACGAACAGATCGACCTTGGCCTTCAGCCCGATCTTCTGGAACACCGGCTCCTCACGGCTCACCCGCAGGGCGGCAGGGTCATTCTCCCGCTTGGCGGTCAGCTCCTTGACGTACCGCAATTCCACCGAGTCCACTTGCTGGCGGATGACCTCCTGACAGAATGCCACGGTTAGATCCTCCGGCGTCAGGTTGATGTCCTCGCACAGACACAACAGCTCGATCCACTCGTCATCGGTCATGTTCACTTCGATGGTCGTCTTACGTTCGTCGTTCATGTGTACCAGTTCCTTTCTATAAAATAGGAAAAGAGAAACACCGTGCAGGCCGAAGCACTACACGGTGTCATGAGTGTGACAAATAGGCCGATTCCGCTTGCAAAATGGGAGCTAAACGGGTATAATATCCCCAGTCGACTGCTCTTTTGCAAGCGGACATGTGAACCCGTTTGATTTGTCATGATGTTTTTGACACCGTGTAGGATATTTGTATCCTGCACGGTGTTTTGTTTTCCTATCAATTTGAATAGGAGGCAGCCCTTATGTCCGACCGACAAACATACGGTTTCTGTAACGCGCATACGATGGACTATTCTCAAACAGGAGGTCTGTTTATGCCGAGCACCAAGCAAGCACCCGCCCCGACGATCACCGTTACCCGAAATTTTCTTGGCCAGCAAACAGCGGAAACGCTGCTGTTGGAATTGATCCGCGCCCATACTCAGGCGGCTTAATGCCTGCGGGCAGTCTACGGAAAGGAGGGAGCATATGGAGAAGCGACCACTGCCCACCGCGCTGTACTGCCGCCTGTCCCGGGAGGACGGAGACCGCATGGAGAGCGATTCCATCGGCAACCAGCGGAAGCTGCTGGAGGAGTATATCGAAAATCATCCGGAGTTGACCGTGGCGGAATGCTATGCAGACGACGGCTATACCGGCACGAATTTTCAGCGCCCCGCCTTTCAGCGGATGCTGCGGGACATGGAAAGCGGGCGTATCCGCTGCGTACTGGTAAAGGATCTGTCCCGTTTCGGCCGTGACTACATCGAGACCGGCCGCTATCTGGAGCGCTGGCTGCCGGAGCACGGCGTGCGGTTCATCGCCGTCACGGATAACATCGACAGTGCCCGCGGCGCCTACGACATGATGATGCCGCTGAAGAATCTGTTCAACACCCAGTATGCCCGTGACATTTCCCGGAAAGTTAAGAGTTCCCTCCACGCCAAGCAGCAACGAGGAGAGTTTATCGGGGCATTCGCCAGCTACGGCTACTGTAAGGATCCGCAAAACCATAACCGTCTGGTTATCGACCCGCCTGCGGCGGAGGTGGTACGGCGCATCTTCACCCTGTTTGAAAATGGAATGGGTAAGATCCGTATTGCCAAGCAGCTGAACGAGGAGGGCATCCCCTGCCCCAGTGAGTACAAGCGGCTCACCGGCGAAAAATATCGCAACAACCACCGGCTGGAGGCCACTACCTACTGGACATATGCCACCATCCACCGTATCCTGCAAAATGAGATGTACATCGGGAATATGGAACAGGGGAGGGATGACCGCCTTCAGATGCACGGAAAGGCAAGGCGGAAGGATCGCTCTCAATGGACGGTGGTGTCCGGTACTCATGAGCCGATCATCGAAAAAGACCAGTGGCAGCGGGTGCAAGCCCTGTTGAACACCAACGCCCGCACACCGGATTTTCGGCAGAGCGTCAGCCCCTTTGTGGGCTTTCTCAAGTGCGGCGATTGTGGACGGGCCATGGTCAAGACCACCTGGGGCGGTAAGACGTTCTACACCTGCGGCTCGTATAAGCGCTACGGCGCGTCCGTGTGCAGCAAGCATTATATCGCCCACGATGTGTTGACGAAGGTAATACTGGATGATTTGAACCAACTCATTGCCGGCGTGGAAAACCTCCGCCAGCTGGCACAGCAGGGCGCGGCAAAGCGTCCGCGCTCCGGTACCGACCAACCCCAAAAGCTGGAAGAAGCCTTGCAGCGCATTCAGCGCCGCCGCCAGAGTGCCTATGAGGACTATCAGGATGCGCTTATTTCCAAAGAGGATTACCTCCGTTACCGCGCCGACTATGATGCACAGGAGCAGGCGCTGCAGGCCCAGATGGACAAGCTGCGCGGCACGGTGCAGGACAATCCGCTGTCTCTGCCGTGGGTAAAGAAGCTGTTGGCTCTGGGGCATCTGACGGAGCTGGATCGTCCGACGGTCGCCGCCGCCATCCGGGAAATTCGCGTCTACGAGGGGAACCGCATGGAGATCGACTATCTGCTTCCGGAGGGCTGCCGCGCTCTGCTGGAGGGGTGAGTGCATGGTGCTCCGTTTGAAGTAAGGCGAAAAAAACGATTGTATGGTAAAGTTTTTAAGGTTAGACACGAAAAACTTGTTGCATAGCGGAAGTGTTTTGGGTATACTAATGATTGTGAGGAGGCGATAGCATGATCAATAGACCCAATTATATCGAGGCCATCAATCCCTTTATCGACCAACCGCTGGTCAAGATACTGGCAGGCATTCGCCGCTGCGGTAAGTCCACCATTTTTGAGATGCTGGAGGAAGAACTGTTGCGGCGGGGCGTACCTGCGGATCACATCATCTGCAAGCGGTACACGGAAATGGACATTCCCGAAAATATCACCGCTAAGCAGATGTATGACGAGTTGGTGGAAACTATGGCGGGTAAGGGGCACTGTTACCTCCTGCTGGATGAGATCCAGGAGATCAACGGCTGGGAAAAGGCGGTCAACAGTCTGCTGGAAGGCTCTGACGCCGACATCTATGTGACTGGCTCTAATTCCAAGCTCATGTCCAGCGAGATCTCCACCTACCTGACGGGACGCTATGTGTCTATCCCCGTTTATACGCTATCTTTCCGCGAGTACCTGGATTTCAAAGCCGGCAGCGCACTGTCCCAAAAGGAACTGCTGGAGGAGTATATCCGGTTTGGCGGGTTCCCCATAATCGCCTTGAGCCAGTATGACGCGCAGAGCGCCTATCAGATCGCTAACGGCATCTACCACACCGTGGTCTCCCGCGATATTGTGAAGCGTCACCGCATCAACAAGCAGGATCTTTTTGACCGCGTGGTGAAATTCATTATCGAGAACGTAGGCAAGACATTCTCTGCTAATTCGATTTCTACATTTCTGAAAAGCGAGCACCGCAAGGTCTCAGTGGAGAGCATCTACAACTACCTGCGCTGGCTGGAGCAGGCGTTCATCATCTATCCCTGTGAGCGCTACGATTTGCAAGGAAAAAGCATCCTGAAAACGCAAGAGAAATACTATCTTGCGGACGTGTCGTTGAAATACGCCCTGCTGGGCTATAACCGCAAGATGCTGGACGGGGCGATGGAGAACATCGTGTTTCTGGAACTAAAACGACGAGGGTACGATGTGTATATCGGCAAGAATGATACCAAGGAGATCGACTTTGTGGCTGCACGCCGCGATGAACGGATCTATGTGCAGGTATGCGTTCAACTGCCGGAGGGTTCCGACCGTGAGGTAGGCAACCTCATGGAGATCAAAGACCACTACCCAAAATATGTTGTCACTCTGAATGACATGGATGTTGGGATTGAAAACGGCATTAAGATTGTGCATCTTCAGGATTTCCTGCTGGCAGAAATGTGGTGAACGGCGGCATCCGTAAACTGCCGCACTTTTGCATCACCCCACGCGGCGTCGAAGCTGATGGCACAGACCTTCTGGCTGCGCTCCACAGAGTAGATGGGCAGCTGCCGAGTCGTGGCCGCAGCGCTGACGGATGCCGGGTAGTTCACCGCGTAAAAAATGGCCGCAGCGGCCAGCAGCGCCGCACCGCCCACCATGTACCAGCGCCGCAGGAGGAGTATTTTGACCTTGCTCATAAAACGTGCGCCCCTTTCTGTTTTTGCCCTATCTTATGCCGTCCCCAATGGAAATATATCCCGCAGCGGCGCCTCGCAGCCTGCCGGCCGCACAGGGAAAAGGACCGTCCGCTTAAAACGGGACGGTCCTTCGTATGGAGGGGGCGGGGCGCAAGGAATAGGCGCCGCCGCGGAGGAAGGTAACTTATTTACGCAGGAACAGGTCGATCTTAGACTTGGCGCGGGCCTTGACGCTGGCTTTACCGGCCTTGACCATCTCGTAGTAGTCGCCATTGGCAGAGCCGCTGAGCAACCCTTCCACATAGGCCATGCGGATCTCCGTGGCAACATTGATCTTGCGAATTCCGATCTCAATAGCGGTCTGGATCATATCGTCAGGGATACCGGAACCACCGTGCAGCACAAGGGGCACATCGGTGACGTCACGTACCTCCTGCAGGCGCTGGAAATCCAGATTGGGACGGCCCTTATACAGGCCATGTGCATTGCCGATACCCACAGCCAGTGCGTCCACCTTGACGGCGGCGGTAAAGTCGATCACATCCTGCACGCGGACCAGGAATGGCTTGGAGTCATCGTGAGAGATGTTGTCCTCAGAGCCGAGGATCGCGCCCAGCTCCGCCTCCACAGAGGCGCCGGCAGCGTTGGCGATGCGGACGACCTCCTGCGTAACGGCGATGTTGTCCTCGAAGGACAGCTTAGATCCGTCGATCATCACGGAGGTAAAACCGGCGCACAGGGCTTTGACGACCTGCTCCACGCTCTGCCCATGATCCAGGTGCAGCACCACAGGGGTCTTCATATCCTTGGCCAGTGTGCGGACCGTGGCGGCCAGGCTCTCCAGCTTGCCGTCCTTGATGGCTGCCTGACCGACCGCGATGATAGCGGGGCAGTTTTCCTCCTCCACAGTCTCCAGAATAGCCTGGGTGATCTCCA
>OLXC01000853.1_pt1 | contig 10615 bp, 8 predicted proteins | sample 1673851 | NCBI WGS metagenome assembly OLXC01 (sample SAMEA103958130, study PRJEB25191) | human gut metagenome | biome: human-associated habitat [ENVO:00009003]; feature: intestine environment [ENVO:2100002]; material: feces | place: Germany | collected 2013/2015
ACCAGCTCATTGACCGCACCTTCGAAGCCGACGACGCCCCCACGCGCAAACCCCGGACAGGGATGTTCGGCCGCTACACGGGCGGCGAATACGACCTCGCGGCGAGCTACGTCATCGGCGACCGCGCGACCGACATCCTGCTGGCCCGCAACCTCGGGGCGCGGGGCATCCTGCTCGCTCCCCCCGCCGAAGGGCTGCGGACGCTGGAGGAAGCCGGCGCCGCCGACGCCCACGTTATTGAAGGCATAGGTGTTCGAATAGACGTTGTAGGTGGTGAAGTACTGGTAGTCGCCCACCGACTGGTTGCCCAGCGTACCGTAGGAACCGCGGATCTTCAGGTCGCCGACGTTGTCGCGGTAGCTCTCCATGAAGGCCTCCTCCGAGAGGCGCCATCCGAGCGAAACCGAAGGGAAGAAGCCCCAGCGCAGGTCGGAACGGAATTTCGACGAACCGTCGTAACGGAACGAGAACTCGGCATAGTAGCGGTTGTCGTAGTCGTAGGAGGCACGTCCGAAGAGCGAGGTGAGCGAGGTGCGGGTCGTGGCCTCGGGCGTCACGGTCGAGCTGCCCAGCACGGCCTCCGTACCGTCGCCCTTGATACCCAGATCGGGATCGGCCCACTTGAGCGAAACCTGGTTCGCCTCCGAGGTATAGGACTCGTTCGAGGCACCGAACAGCGCGGCCACGTGGTGCTTGCCGAAGGTGCGGTCGAAGTCGAGCATCAGCTGCGAGTTGATCAGGTAGGCACGCTGGTTCCAGTCCTCCGACTTGTCGTCGTTGTTGGCCGAGCGGCCGTCACCGATCGGGTTGCCCGCCGCATCGGTGTTGTAGAAGATCACCTCATGGGTGCGCGTGTAGCGGTGGTCGGCGAAGATGTCGGCACCCAGCACGCCGCGCAGTTTCAGGCCGTCGATGATCTTCACCTCGGCCGAGAGGTTGGCGTTCACGTAATCGTTGCGGTAACGGTTGTAACCGCCCTCCTGGAGCAGACCCAGCGAGTTGAAGTCCGTCAGCTTGTCGTTGAGCAGGTATTTGCCCGTGGCGGGATCATACTGACGGTAATAATAGTAGGTCGGGATACGCGATGCGTTGGCGATGGCGTTGCCGTCGATCGTCGTCTTGCTGTTCTCGTGCGAATAGGAGAGCAGCGCCGTCACCTTCACGCGCTTGTACTCGGTCGTAAGGTTCGTACGGAAGTTGTAGCGCTGGCGTCCGTAGTCGGGGCCCACGTAGTTGCTCTCCTGGTCGAAGTAGCCGGCCGACACCATGTAGGTCGTGTTGGCACCGCCGCCCGATACGCTGACGTTGTAGTTCTGCTGCATGGCCGTCTGGAAGATCTCGTCCATGAAGAAAGTGCCGTTGCCGTGCTCTTTGAGGTCACGGATCTGCTCGGCCGTGAAGGCGGGCGCGAGACCGGCGTTGGCCTTGGCGATGTTGAGCAGCGTGGCGTTCTGCCATCCCTCGACCGGCGTGTAGAGGACATCGGGCTGCTGCCAGCCGACCTGGGCGGTCAGCTCGACCGTCGGAGCCTGATTCAGCTTACCCTTCTTGGTCGTCACGAGCAGCACGCCGTTGGCGGCACGCGAACCGTAGATGGCGGCCGTACCGGCGTCCTTGAGCACCGAGACATTCTCGATGTCCGAAGGATTGAGCTTGTTGAACGACGAGTTGTCGGAAACCAGTCCGTCGATGACGATCAGCGGCTGGTTGTTGTTCATCGTACCGATACCGCGGATGTTGATGTTGAGCTGGTTGTCAGCAGGGTCGTTGCTTCGCTGCTGGATAACGAGGCTGGGCGACGTACCCTGCAGCGCCTGCGTGAGGTTGGCCACCGAACGCTCGGCAATGGCCTCCGACTTGATCTGATCGACGGCGCCCACCGTGCTGCGGCGCGTCGTCGTACCGTAACCGATGACGATCACGTCGTCCACCATCTGCGAGTCCTCGGCAAGCGTCACGTCGAGCAGCGTCCGGTTGGCTACCGGAAGCGTCTGCGACTCATAGCCGATGAACGAGAAGGTCAGCTCGGCATCGGGAGCGCAGGAGATCTCATAAGTTCCGTCGATTCCGGTCGAAGTTCCGGTCGTGGTGCCTTCGACAAGGACGGTGACGCCGAGCAGGGGCTGGCCTGCAGCGTCATTCACGGTACCCCGGACAGTCACCTTACGGTCTTGTACCGAGGCACTTGCATCGGCTGTTTCGGCCGCAAACCCAAGGGGGGGGGTAATCAGCAGCGCCAAAACCGCCAGAATGATTTTGTGCCCAAGTTTGATCATAGGTATTGAAAGTTTGGTTAATGTTTGGTAAAAAATAAGACAAACCCGTCCGGAAGCGCAGGCTCCGGATACGGTCGGATTGTTCAGAAAAGAAGAAGTCGGGAAACTGTAAAAAGAGGCCGGCCGGCCAATGCTCGGCCGTCGATGAGTCGGGAGCAGAGTTTTTCCATAGGTTCGTGGTTTTCAGGTTTGGTAGTTTCGGTGCGACAAAAGTAAAAATTAGCCCTTATCTGAAAAATGAAAAGCCCTTCCATTTTATCGGAGAGGCATCGGCCCATACTATTTTGTCAGGAAATCATACTTTGCAGCCGGATACTCAAACGTACTTTTTCCCCTATTCAGGCAACCACATCGGGTCGATTCATACCAAAACGAGACATTCGCAGCACAAAAGCAGACAAAAACAGACCGGACACAGTCCGAACGGCCGCAGGGTACCGGAACATCGGAAAAACCGGGCAGCGACGCCAAACAGGGATTGCGACAGGTCCCGTATCGACAGGCTGGCGACTCAAGACACGCCGCGCAACACAACGACCGATCGGAGCGCCGCTTCTGTCCGGCGGAGTTCGTCCGAAGGCCGCAACTTCGGCCGCAAAACGGAAACGGGAGTCCGGCCGTCTTGTGAAAACACCGGAGTTGCGGTCACGGACAAAACGGGCCGGCAACCCCGGGCTCCACAAAACAGCGAGTGCACAGATAAAACAGTGGCGCGGAAACCTGCAGGTTTCCGCGCCACGAATCGCGCAATTATTGCGGTTCCGGATCAGATAGCGCCCGAGATCAGGAAGACGGCAGCCACCGTCAGAATGGCGTAAAGCTCGGGGAATGCAGCCAGAATCAGCGTCTTACCCATCACATCATGACCGTTGCCGATGGCGGCGATACCGTTGGCGCAAATCCGTGCCTGATAGTAGGCCGAGAAGAGGCAGACGAATCCCGTCAGCAGGCCGGCGCCGAAGATGGCAGCACCCTGAAGCATGGTGATCGACTCCGTAAGGAAGCCCTTGATGATGAAGTAGCTGACGAAGCCGTAGAGACCCTGCGAGCCGGGGATGGCCGACAGAATCATGTAGCTACCGAAGGCGCCGCCGTTCTTTTTCATCGCTCCGACGGAGGCCTGACCGGCAATCGAAGTACCGATACAGCTCGCTGCGCCCGAAAGGCCCACCATCAACGCTACGCCGATGTAGCCCAGAATAATTGCAGTTGTCATTTCCATAATGATTTGAAGTTTTTTAGTTATTGATTTTCAGTTTGATCCATTTTGCGCAGCGGGTTGAATGTCCGCATCGACATTTCGAAACCCGCATTCTTGTAGAACTCCACGAACGTCAGACGCATCGGATGCACGAACGACGAGATGGTGGACATGAAGAGGTTGATGCCGTGGCCGATGAGCAGAATCGGCGTCATGATGAGCAGCCGCGTCACGATATTGGCGTCATCGGGGACGAAACCGCCGGCCAGGGAGTTGAAGACCGTGGCAAGCACACCGCCCGAAAGACCGATGGCGAAGAGTCGGATGTACGACAGCACGTCGGAGAGGATACCCGTGATATTGTTATAGGTATCCCACAACCCGACACCCAGATTGAGGAAGGGATTCTTGCCCGGCGAATTGAAGAAGAGCATCAGCACGACGCCCAGTCCGACCGTCGCATAGAAGGCCGGCGAAGAGGTCGAGTAGAAGGGAATCACCCACGAGGGGTTGAGCATCGGCAGGCCTCCGGCGATACATGCCGCCAGAAGAACCAGGAACCATCCGAGCGTCCCGAACGAATAGCGGAATCCGAAAGTCACCGAGGTGGTAATCACCTTCAGCAGCATACCAAGAAGTATCTGTACTATACCTATTGCCATTGCCATCGTGAAGAACTTGCCCTGGAAGTCGTAGAACGGGATCGACGGGAAGTACTCCGACAGGCTTATGCCGAAGAACGAACCGCAGATCAGTCCCACCGCCATCGTAGATATGGCACAGAGGATTGCGAACCACGAAGCCTGACGCATCATTCCGCCCTTTGACTTGCGGTACATGACCAGGCCGAGCAGCAGCAGGACCAGACCGTAACCGGCATCGTTCAGACAGATTCCGAAAAAGAGCATGTAGAAGGGCGCAAAGAAAGGCGTCAGGTCGAGCGTCCCGTATTTCGGACGGGCATACATGTCGCCAACCAGTTCGAACACCCTCGCAAACCAGTGGTTCTTCAACTTCACCGGAACATCATCCTCCGGCGTCGGCTTGCGCTTGAAGTAGATCAGGTAAGGGGTCTCGTCCAGCAGGGCATCGACTTGTGCCACGGTATCGGCTTCGGCCCATCCCTCCATAACAACCAGCTTGCCGTCGGCAGCCTTCTCGTTCGACCTTACTACCCGCGTCAACTCCAACTGATCCTTCAACCGGTCGGTCGAAGAGGCTATCGCATCCACCGTCGCCGCACAACGCGCTATGGTCGACTCGACCGTCTCCAGTTCACGCTCAGCAGCCTCGGCAGCTTCGGCAGCCTCCAGATAGTTCATCGTCGGCGCCTTCAGTTCCTCGGCATCTATGGCAATCTCATCGCCAGGCCGGCTGACAACCACAAAATATGCCGAATGTCCCGTATCGGCTATCGTCTCGATCGCATAACGCTCGCTCCAATCCCCGATATTGGCCTTGAATACATTGGAATAACAGGTGAAGTATCGCAGTACGATCCCTTCGCCGGCAAGCTTCGAAACCCGTTCGGCCGAAAACTCGCCCCACGGCGCCAGATCCTCCGACGCCTTGCGCAGACGCGCTATCTCGGCCTTGAGAGCCGTCGCTCGCGACGATGCCTCGACATAGGCCGCATAAGCCTCGTCGCCATTCGAATAGGGAGTGCCGGCCTTGAAATTCTTCTCCGCGCACTTGGCCCGCAGCGCTTCGACCGCCTTGCCGCGCGAATCCACCTCCGAAATCAACTTCATGTCCGATTCCGAAGGCTCCCAGCCTGCAACGGTAACATCGACCAGACCCAGATCCTGCAACCGGTCCAGGAACCGCTCGTGTTCGCCGCTGTAAAGCACGATATCATATTTGATCATCTTCGCTATCATACCGTCGCGCCCTCCTCGGCCTGTTGATGTTTGTTCTTGACTATCTTCTGCGCACTCTTCGAGAGGTTCTCCTCATCCTCGAGGAAGCGCTTGATCTTGCGTATGGCATCCTCGTAGCCCGGAATCTGGACCTTCTCATAAAGGTTTACCTTCTGAGTGGTCTTCTTGCGGGCGAAATCGAGCATGCGGCTTTTACGCTCGGCGATCTGCGACTCGAGACCCAACGTTGCCAACTCCTTGAGCAGCGCAATCCCGTCCGGATACCATATCGGCGACCCGAACAGATCGTAAGGCTTCTCGCGGAACTTGACCTCCTGCAGAACCGGTATGCGAACACCGGCGATCTTCTGCGTCGAGAGCTCGACATCCTCAACCGTCAGCAGTTCCGGGTCGAACTCTCCCCACAAGGCGACCATATAGTCGTATTGCGCTGAGAGATCCGACAACCGCCGCTCATAGTCCGAGGCTACGGCCTTGGCCTTCTTGACCTCCAACCGCAAGGCACTCTCCTTGCTCTTGATGGTCGGAAGGGCCTTTTGCCGCATCGTGAGCTGCTTGCCCAACTCGCCAAGCGATGTCTTGTTGTATTGAAACTTTATAGCCATTGCCAATCAGTTTGACGTTCAGCTAATTTTTCCAGTATTTATCCACCAGCTCCTGCTTGATGGCAACCTCCGTCGGGGTGAAATATTTCGCGAACAGCGCCCATGCCGTATCAAGCATCTGCGTGATCTCGATATTGACGTCGATCGAAAGCAGCTTCTCCGAGTAGTCGTGCGCGAACTTCAATGCTCGTTCGTCGTAGTCCGACAGGTCGAAACCGTTCTCCAGCTTGGTCTTGGCATTGGCCGCATCGGCGTAGAGACGGACGCAGGCATTCATCACCTGGGGATGGTCCTCGCGGGTCTTCTTGCCGATAACCAGCTGCTTCAGACGCGACAGCGAACGGAACGGGTCGACGATGACCTTACCCGTATCGGAGTCGTTGCGCAGGAACAGCTGACCCTCGGTGATGTAACCCGTATTGTCAGGCACGGCATGGGTGATGTCGCCGCCCGAAAGTGTCGTCACGGCGATGATCGTAATCGAACCGCCGTTGGGCAGCTGCACCGCCTTCTCGTAGATCTTCGCAAGGTCCGAATAGAGCGAACCTGGCATCGAGTCCTTCGAGGGGATCTGGTCCATACGGTTCGAGACGATGGCCAGCGCATCGGCATACAGCGTCATGTCGGTCAGCAGCACCAGCACCTTCTCGCCCTTGTCGACGGCAAAGTATTCGGCAGCCGTCAGGGCCATGTCCGGGACCAGCAGTCGCTCGACGGGCGGGTTCTCGGTCGTGTTCACGAAGCTCACGATACGGTCCAGCGCACCGGCGTTCTCGAACACCTGCTTGAAGTAGAGGAAGTCGTCATTGGTCATACCCATGCCGCCGAGGATGATCTTGTCGGCCTTGGCACGCAGGGCCACGTTGGCCATGACGGCGTTGTAGGGCTGGTCGGGGTCGGCGAAGAACGGGATCTTCTGTCCCGACACGATGGTATTGTTCAGGTCGATACCCGCAATACCGGTTGCAATCAGTTCGCTCGGCTGGATACGTTTGAAGGGGTTTACCGTCGGGCCGCCGATCTCGCGGGGTTCACCCTCGAGCTGTTCGCCGCCCTCGATCGGCTGGCCGTAGGCATTGAAAAAACGCCCCGCCAGATTGTCGCTGACGTTCAGCTTGGGCGGCTCGCCGTGGAAGACCACTTCCGCATCGGTCGAAATGCCCTCGGTGCCCTGGAACACCTGCAACGTCACGCTCTCGCCGTTGATCTTGACCACCTGGGCCAGCTTGCCGCCAACGGTGGCCAACTCGTCATTACCAACCCCCGTCGCCTTGAGCGTCACGGTCGCCTTGGTAATGTTGTCGATTTTGGTATATATCTTCTGAAATGCCTTGGTTGTCATAGCATCTGTCTTTTTATTTTGCCACTTTCTGTTCTACCGCCTCATCGATCTGCTTGTCGTAGGCGAAATACTGTTCGCTCTCGAAGGGCGAGTAGTTCATCTGACGGAACATGTTGATCAGCGACTTGAAGAACTGCGAGCACTCCTCGAAATCCGAAAATTCGAAGTTGCGGTCGCAAATTCCCAGAACCTTCTCATACATGTATTTCTGACGCTCGAGCGGGCAGTTGGCGTCGATCGAGTCGAAGGCATCCTGCTGCAGGATCACGAAGTCGATCAGCTCGCTCTTCCAGAAACGCTCATGATACTCTACCGGAACGCCGTCGTCACCCAGAATGTTGATCTGTTCCGAAGCCTCCTTGCCTCGCTGTACGATCGTCTTGCCCTTGTAGACCTGGTCAACCCACCCCTTCTCGATACGCTCGTCGAGATACTCGCAAACCTCGGGGTATTCGAGATATTTCGAGTAGCTGTCCAGCGGGTCGATGGCCGGATAACGTTTCGAATCGGCACGGCCCTGCGACAACGCATAGAAACAACGCGCCGCCTTCTTGGTCGATTCGGTCACCGGCTCCTTGAGGTTACCGCCGGCCGGCGAAACGGTTCCGATGAAAGTCACCGAACCCGACTCTCCGTTGTTCAGCTCGACCAGACCGGCACGCGAATAGAAGTTCGAGATGATTGCCGAGAGGTCCATCGGGAATGCATCCTGACCCGGAAGCTCCTCCAGACGGTTCGACATCTCACGCAGCGCCTGTGCCCAACGCGAGGTCGAGTCGGCCAGAATCAGCACCTTCAGTCCCATGGCACGGTAGTACTCGCCGATGGTCATACCCGTATATACCGACGCCTCACGCGCCGCAACCGGCATGTTCGACGTATTGCAGATGATCGTCGTACGCTCCATCAGCTTGTGGCCCGTATGCGGGTCCTCCAGTTCGGGGAACTCCTTGAAGATTTCGACCACCTCGTTCGCACGCTCGCCACACGCAACCATGATGATCACATCGGCATCGGCCTGCTTGGCTATGGCGTGCTGAAGCACCGTCTTGCCCGCACCGAACGGTCCCGGAATAAAGCCCGTACCGCCATCGGCAATCGGGTTGAACGTATCGATCGACCGCACACCCGTCTCCATGATCTTCGAGGGGCGCGGTTTTGCCGCATAGGCCTTGATGGCCCGCTTGACCGGCCACTTCTGCACCATCGTTATTTCATGATCCCTGCCTTCGGCATCCGTCACCACCGCAACCGTATCGGTTACCTTGTGCGGGCCAGCCGCCACGATGCTCTTGACCGTATAGTTCTCCTCCATCACGAACGGAACCATGATCTTGTGGGCAACCCACTGCTCCTGGACCTCGCCCAGCCACGATCCGGCCGTAACCTGATCGCCGACCTTGGCCAGCGGCTTGAAATCCCACTCGCGTTCGTAATCGATCGGATCGGTGATCGAACCGCGGCTGATGAACAGTCCCTCCATCTTTTCGAGGTCGTTCTGCAGACCGTCGTAATTGCGGGACAGAATGCCCGGCGCCAATGTCGCCTCGAGCATGTGACCCTCGAATTCGACCTTCTCGCCGATCTTCAGACCGCGCGTACTGTCGAATACCTGTACATAGGCATCGTCGCCTATCACTTTGATGACCTCGGCCATCATACGGACATCTCCGCACCATACATGGCAGATTTCGTTCTGGCTGACAGCTCCGTCCGCCTTCACGATAACGATGTTGGAGATGATACCCGCTACTCGCCCTGTTGTCTTCATATGATGTTTTTTGTAATTATTTTTCAGTTTTCTCTTCCGCCGCAACCGCTCGGTCGATCAGTTCGCTGCCGCTCAGCGTTGTCAGCAGTTTATCGTAGAGCCTGCGGCCCGTAGCCTCGTCGAGCGAGAACCACCGTTCGACAAGGTTAACCTTGACCAGATAGGAGAGTATCGCCGCCATATCGAAATAGTTCGAAATGGCCAGCTCGTCCGACATGCGCCAGCGTATACGGTCGATCTTGCGCTCCTTTTCCAGCAGGTTCCGCTCGTCCGACACCGCCGCAACCACATCGTCGAGGTACTCCAGTTCGCCCTTCAGGCCGAAGTCCGACGCCGAACTGCGCGACAGGGAATCGGTAATGTCGTCATGTCCCACCACGACCGTCTCCGGTGCCACGCCGCTCCGGCGGGCCGAATATGCCGCACAGACATTGCGCAGCGTACGGTCGAAGTCGCTCCATTCGCGCAGGAAACGGCACTTCGACGCCGCACAGGCCCTATAATAGGATTCGTAGAGATTCCGCTCGAAGGGGCGTGTCATATCCATCCGTTCGGCCTCCTCGCCTTCGGGGTCGGCATACGCCGCAACCACATCCGCCAGATAGGACGGCAGCCGGAACTTGCCCTCCAGAGCCTGTTCCAACTCCTCGCGCGAGAAGTTTCCCAGCGGTGAGAAGTTTGTCTTTCCCGAACGCAACCCGATCAGGTTGGCAACGTCGCAGCTGCCGTAAAACAGCTCCAGTGTACGGCGATCGCCCGACGACAGCTCGCAACGGATCGTTTCGATGATCTCGCGAGCATCGAAACCCTTGTTGTCGGCCTCGAGGGCATACTCCTTCAGGCCGGCGACCAGACTGTAATAATTCCGTTCGAACATATTCCGGTCTGCTATTTGTCGAACAGCATTTTGGCCACCTTGTCGCGCAGGTACTCGCCCAGCAAGGCGTCGAAATCCTCATCCGAGAAGCTGATATGGTATCCGCCCTCCTTCGGACCGATCTTGAAACCGCTCTTCACGTTTTTCGAATAACCGACCTCGATGCCGGCATTCAACAGATCCTTGGCGCTCTTCTCGAAGGCGGCATCCAGTTCGGCACGACGGCTCTCGGGCAGCAGCGCCGACAGCGAAACCGTATCGGTCGATGTCCCGTTCCAGTTGCGGGCAACCTCCAGAAGCATGTTCTTCACGAAATCGGCATCCATGTTTGCCTTCTTCACATTATCGGTCGTGCTCTTGGCCACGATCAGATCGGCAATCTGTTTCTTCAGCTCGGCGACAACCTGTTTGCCCGCCAGCGATATCTCGGTCAGGGAGTTCTTGTGCAGTTCTTCGGCCTTCGCCTCTGCCGCCTTAACGATCGCATCTGCCTCACTGCGGGCCTCGCTAACCAGGCGTGCCGCTTCATCCTTGGCATCCGATACCAGCTTGTCGGCATCGGCCCGTCCCTTCTCCAGACCTTCGTCGTAGAGTTTGCGGGTCAACTCTTCAAGTTTGTTTTCCATAAATCCAGTCTATATTTTGTTTTCATTTAGTTTGCGC
>OLXC01000854.1_pt1 | contig 10604 bp, 9 predicted proteins | sample 1673851 | NCBI WGS metagenome assembly OLXC01 (sample SAMEA103958130, study PRJEB25191) | human gut metagenome | biome: human-associated habitat [ENVO:00009003]; feature: intestine environment [ENVO:2100002]; material: feces | place: Germany | collected 2013/2015
CCCGCTCCAGAATGTGGCTCAGGTTGTCGGTGCCGCAGACCACGGTGTCCACGCCGAGGGTGTGGAGCAGTTCCCGGTTCTTGGGGTTGGAGGCACGGGCCACGGTGCGGTCGACGCCGAACTCCCGCTTCGCGATCTGGCAGGCGATGAGGTTGTCCTCATCCGAGCCGGTCACGGCCACAAAGGCGTCGCAGCTGGCCGCGTCGGCGCTGCGCAGGGTATCCATATTGATGGAATCGCCGCAGATGACCGGGATGTCCAACTGGTCGGCCAGCATCCGGCACTGCGCTTCCACCGGTTCGATGATGACGACGGAATGGTGGTTGGCCAGCAGGCTCTGGGCCAGATACCGCCCCACACGCCCGCCGCCGGCAATACAAACTTTCATACAAAACCTCGATATTACTTAAAGTTTATCTTTTTTGCCGCCGCAAGGCGGCCGGAGAGGCCTTACTTTGCCAGTGCCCGGAACACGGCCTGTTCTGTGAGGATGGTGGGGCAGATGGTCTCCAGCCCGTAGACCTTGTGGTAGAGCACTTGCAGATGCGGGTCCGAGACGCGGCAGATGACCTTTTCGCGCTGGAAGATGCTTTTGGCGATCTGCGCCGCCATCAAGTTCACCGAGTCGTCCTCGCTGACGGCAGCCACGGCGTCGCAGTTCTCGATGCCGCCCTGCTTGAGGACGTCGGGGTCGGTGGGGTCGCCCACCAGAGCCGTGCCGCCAAAGTTGTAATCGTCGAAGCTGTCCAGCCGCTTGAGCTGCTCGGAGTCCTTCTCGATCAGGGAGATGTCGTGGCCGATGTGTTCCAGGTCGCGCACCAGGGCGGCACCCACCTGGTCGCAGCCGATGACAAGAATGTTCATGGATGATACCTCGCTGTTTTCAGAACGCAGAAGATCCTGCGTCAAAATGGTCCCACAAAGGGGAAATGGAGCTGCCCTCAGTATAGCATATTTCCCGGCACAGATAAATAGAGAAGCTGTCACCGGGGCGGAACTGTAAAAATTTGAAAATTTCCGTGCGGAAGACCGCATAGTATGGTATACTGAACGGAGAGTCTGAAATCGACAAACGATCAGCGCATCGTTTTGCGCTACACAGGAGGAACCAAATGTTTTTTGAAATATTGAAAGCCATCCTGATGGGCATCGTGGAGGGCATCACCGAGTGGCTGCCCATCTCGTCCACCGGCCATATGATCCTGGTGGAACAGCTCATCCATTTCAACGCCAGCGAAGAGTTCATGTCCATGTTCCGCGTGGTCATCCAGCTGGGTGCCATCCTTGCGGTGGTGGTACTGTTCTGGAACAAGCTCTGGCCCTTCGGCATCCGGCACGGCCGGGTGGCGTCCAAGCCGGAAGTCTGGCAGCTCTGGTTCAAGGTGGTGGCTGCCACTCTGCCCGTGCTGGTCATCAGCCCGCTGGACGACTGGTTCGAGGCGCACTTCTACAATTACATCACCGTGGCCGCTATGCTGATCCTGTACGGCGTCCTTTTCATCGTGGTGGAGAACCGCCGCACCGCACCCCATGTGGCCAAGCTGGAACAGATCACCTACCGGGAAGCCTTCCTCATCGGCGTGTGGCAGATGCTGGCCATCATCCCCGGCACCTCCCGCTCCGGTGCCACCATCGTGGGCGGCCTGCTGCTGGGCCTCTCCCGCGCCTGCGTGGCCGAGTTCACCTTCTATCTGGCCATCCCGGTCATGGCAGGTGCCTCGCTGCTGAAGGTGGTCAAGTTCGCCCTTTCCGGCGCAGCCATCACCGGGTCGGAAGTCGCCGTCCTCGTCACGGGCTGCGTCGTGGCTTTCGTGGTCAGCTTGGCCGCGATCCGCTTCCTGATGGATTACGTCAAGCGCCACAACTTCAAGTTCTTCGGCCTGTACCGCATCGTTCTGGGCGTCATCGTCCTGGCCGTTGCTGCGGTCAGCGCCATCGCATAAAGAAATTCTGCCCCGTATCTGTGCAGTGCACCTGCCAGCTGCGGGGCATTTTGCGTCCACCGAATTGCACCCATCCACCGGCTGTGCTATACTGAGAACATAGAAAACATAAGAGAGATCCCGGCGGCGGGGAAGCGCCGCAGGATTCAACCAAAACAAGAGGAGACTGCAATGGAAGGATCGACTGTTTACTTTACGGATTTCCGCTGTCCGGTGGGCACCAGCCTGACGGAAAAGCTGCGCCGCCTGTGCCTTGCGGCGGGCATCAAAACCATCGACATGGACGGCAGGTTCGTCGCCATCAAGATGCACTTTGGCGAGCTGGGCAACCTGGCGTTCCTCCGCCCCAACTACGCCAAGGTGGTGGCAGACCTGTGCCGGGAGCAGGGCGGTCTGCCCTTCCTGACCGACTGCAACACGCTGTATCCGGGCAGCCGCAAGAATGCGCTGGAGCATCTGGCCTGTGCGCAGGAGAACGGCTTCTGGCCCATGACCACCGGCTGTCAGATCCTCATCGGCGACGGCCTGCGCGGCACCGATGAAGTCGAGGTGCCGGTGCCCAACGGCGAATACTGCAAGACGGCCAAGATCGGCCGCGCCATCATGGATGCGGACGTCTTCATCAGCCTGACCCACTTCAAGGGCCACGAGTCCACCGGCTTCGGCGGTACCATCAAGAACATCGGCATGGGCTGCGGCTCCCGCGCGGGCAAGATGGAGCAGCACGCTTCCGGCCACCCGGCCGTGCAGGAGAGCCTGTGCCGCGGCTGCCACCGCTGCGCCAAGGAGTGCGGCTCCGACGCCATTGTATACAATGAGCAGAACAAGGCTGTCATCGACCAGGACAAGTGCAAGGGCTGCGGCCGCTGCATCGGTGCCTGCAACTTCGACGCCATCTATTCCCAGTGCGACAGCGCCAACGAGATGCTGGACCGCAAGATGGCCGAATACGCCGCCGCAGTCTGCTATGACCGCCCGACCTTCCACATCAGTCTTGTGCAGGACATCAGCCCCAACTGCGACTGCCACTGCGAGAACGATGCGCCCATCCTGCCGGATATCGGCATGTTCGCCTCGTTTGACCCGGTGGCGCTGGACCAGGCCTGCGCAGATGCCTGCCTTGCCGCTGCGCCGCTGCCCAACAGCCAGCTGGGCCAGAACCTTGCAAAGCCGGGCTGGAACTGCCACCACGATAACTTCAAGGACTCCAACCCGAACATCGAGTGGAAGGCAACGCTGGAACAGGCCGAAAAGATCGGCATGGGCACCCGCCGGTACACCCTGAAAAAAGTCTGAGATAACGCAAACGAGCCACGGCGTTTCGCCGTGGCTCGTTCTGTTTGCTGGACTTAATATTCGCTGGATGCCGGGACGAGGGCGTCGATGACGTCCTGCAGGGCCTGCCAGTTCTCTTCCGAGCAGTCGGGCAGCTCTTTGGCGTTCAGGCCGGCATCCTCGATGCGGCCGGTCATGCTGGACGTGTCGGTCAGCAGGGCGTTGGCGTCCTCCTTGATGAGGGGCCAGGCGTCTGCAAAGCTGTCCTGCTCATCGGTGGAGAGGCTGTCGTACCACTCGGTATAGGCGTCTTCGATGACATCGGTGGTCTGCATGGCCAGATTGCCGTTCTCGGCCCAGCTCAGCAGGGAATCCGCCGCGATGACCGACTTCAGCGAGCAGCCCGAAACGCCGGGGCCCCAGCCCAGGCAGGGCGCAAAGGCGTCCTGCGTGGAGGCGGGGGAGAAGATGGAGTTGTCGCTCTCATCCAGATTCGGGGTCAGCTTGCCGGTGTTGGCTTGCGTCGTGGAAGAAGGGATGCTCTCGCTGGAAGCAGCGGAGCTGGACGACGAAGCGGCCTCGCCGCCGTTGGTTCCGGACGAAGTGCTGCATCCGGCCAGCAGGCAGGCGAGCAGGGCTGCACACACCAGCAGGGAAAGGATACGGTTGCGGATCATAGCGTGTTCCTCCTTTTATCGGTTCCCGGCCAAAGCCGGGGGAGTCTCTGGGTACAGTTCTAGTATACTGTTCCGCTGCGCGGTTGTCAATTGTCGTGTGCAGGACGAATTTCAACCCGCCCTGTGCAAATTGTACAAACTTTGACAGTAATTTTTGCCTTCGGGCAGGATTGACAATTTTTGCGCTGTCTCGTATAATTTATTCGTAAAATAAAATGAGCTGGCCGGTGCGCCATGCCGGAAAGGAGGACAAACAAGTGCAGAAATTCCTGCAAAAGCTCGAAGGAGTCTCGCAGGCGCTTCTGGACCCGCTGTCTTATCTGACGGCGGCGGGCCTGCTGCTGGTGGTGGGGGCACTGCTCACCAGCAGCCCGCTGCGCCAGCTGCTCCCGGTGCTGAACTGGACGCCGATCCGCCTTGCGGGCGGGCTGCTGTACAACAGCATGATGGTGATCGTCAACAACCTCAGCATCTTCCTCTGCGTGGGCATCGCCGCTGCGCGCACCCGCACCGAAAAGCAGGAGGCCGCACTGCTGGCCCTCATGGCCTATCTCGTCTTCCTGACGGCCAACCACACGACGCTGGAGATCCTGGGCCGCCTGGCCGAGGCCGACAGCCTGACCGGCCTTGCCGCCACGGGTCAGACGAGCATCCTGGGCATCCAGGTCATGGACACCGGCGTGACGGGCGGCATCCTGCTGGGCTTTGCCGCCGCGAAGATCTTTGACCGCACCTGCGAAACGCAGTTCACCGGGCTTGTCACGCAGGTGTATTCGGGTCTGCGGTGGTCGTTCCTGTGCATCGCGGCTTTTGCGGCGGCGTTCGGGATGGCGGTCTGCTTTGTCTGGCCGCCCCTGCAGGAGGGCATCCGCGCCGTGACGGGCTGGATCGCAGCTTCGGGCTATGCGGGCATTTTTCTGTATGGCTTCCTCGAACGGCTGCTCATCCCCACCGGCCTGCACCATCTCATCTATATGCCGTTCCAGTTCTCGGCGCTGGGCGGTTCCATGACTGTGGGTTCGGTGACCTACACGGGAGCCTATATGGTCACGATGGCGGAATACTCCTACGGCCTGCCCCTGACCGATGACATCGTCTGGATGTACACCGGCTTCACCAAAACGTTCGGCTATCTGGGCATCGCGGCGGCGTTCATCCTCACTGCCAAAAAGGAGCGCCGGAAGCGCACGGCTGCGGCCATCCTGCCGCTGGCGGTCACGGCGTCGCTGGCGTCCATCACCGAACCGGTCGATTTCCTGTTCTGCTTCGTCTCGCCCGTGCTGTGGGTGCTCCATGCGGCCCTTGCAGGCGGCTTCATGGTCCTGCTGAATGCGCTGCAGGTCCGGGCGTTCACCTCCAACCTGCTGGGTTCGCTGGTGTTCAACCTGAGTGCCGCCCCGCAGCAGATGCATCGCGTCCCGCTGCTCTACCTGCTGGGCGTTCTGGAGATCCTGACCTATGCGGTGGTCTTTTCGGCCATCATCCGTGTGTTCGATCTGCCCACGCCCGGCCGGGCACCGGAGCGGGAAACAGCCGCGCGGCAGATCGACCCGGAAGGCATCCGGCGGCTTTTGGCGGCGCTGGGCGGGCCGGGGAACATCTGCACGGTGGACAACTGCTTCACCCGGCTGCGCATCACCGTGAAAGATCCCGACCGGCTGGATACGGCGGCGCTGCTGGCCATGCCCCATAAAGGACTGGTGCAGGACGGCCCCTATTTGCAGCTGGTCTGCGGCTTGCAGGCAGCACAGGTGCGCCGGGCCGTGGACCGGGAGCTGGAACAGTGTGCGGCGGTCTGAGTTGCTTTTTGGAAATGCAAGGGATATAATTGGAACGAACCTCTCCGTCATCGCTGCGCGATGCCACCTCCCCTGATAGGGGAGGCATTGGCAGTCGGATGAAACTTGCTGGATACGCCAGAGGCTCCCCTGTTAGGGGAGCTGGCGGGCCGAAGGCTCGGCTGAGAGGTTGGGAATAAAAGAAACAGAAGGAGAACCCAAGATGCAGAAGTTTGAATTAGAGGGTCTGTTTGATTTTTTGAACAAAGGCGTCAGCGCCTTTCACTCTGCCGCCGCCGCAGCGGCCATTCTGGAGGCCAACGGCTATGAGGAGCGCCCCGAAAGCGCAGCCTGGGAGCTGGTGCCCGGCGGAAAATACTACACCACCCGCAACGGTTCGGCGGTGCTGGCCTGGCGGATGCCAAAAGGGGAGCTGACCGGCTGGCATGTCACGGCCAGCCACAGCGATTCCCCCACCTGGAAGATCAAGGAGCTGGACGGCGGCAAGGACGCCGTGTTTGCTCGCGCCGAGACGGAGAGCTACGGCGGCATGATCATGCCCACCTGGCTGGACCGTCCCCTGAGCGTGGCGGGCCGCATCCTTGTTCGGACGGAGAACGGCGTGAAGAGCATTCTCGTCCATCCGGACCGTGCGCTGGCCTGCATCCCGAACCTTTGCATCCACTTTGACCACGAGGTCAACAAGGGGAAGAACTACAACCCGCAGGTCGATCTGCAGCCCATCTTCGGTGCGGCCGGCACCACCCTGCGGCAGGTGCTGGCCGAGGAGGCCGGCGTCCGGGCCGAAGACATCCTCGACAGCGACCTCATGCTCTGCACCTGTGAGCAGGCCGTGCGCGTGGGCCTGAAGGGCGAGTATTTCATGTCCGGCCGCATCGACGACCTGGAGTGTGCCTACACCACTCTGTGGGGCTTTTTGCAGGGCCGCGGCGAAGAGGAAGGCCGCGGCGACATCTGGGTCATGTTCGACAACGAAGAGGTCGGTTCTTCCAGCCGTCAGGGCGCACAGGGCACCCTCATGGCCGATGTGCTGGCCCGCATCGAAGAAAAGCTGGGCGTCACCCGTGAGCAGAGCATCCGTGCCTGCACCAACAGCCTGCTGCTGAGCGCCGACAACGGCCACGCCACCCATCCCAACCACCCCGAAAAGAGCGACCCGGCCCATCCGGCCACGCTGGGCGGCGGCGTCCTGCTGAAATCCAACGCCCGCCAGACCTACACCACCAGCGGCCTGACCGGTGCGGCCTTCAGCGCCATCTGCCAGAAGGCCGGTGTGCCGGTGCAGTTCGCGTCCAACCGTGCCGATGTTCCCGGCGGCTCCACGCTGGGCAACCTGCTGGGCCACCAGATTTTGATCCCGATGGTGGACATCGGTCTGGCCCAGCTGGCGATGCACTCTTCCATGGAGACCGCCAGCTGCATCGACGCCGAGTACATGGCCAAGGCCGTGGCCGAATTCTATAACACCCCCATCTCTCAGCCGAAGGATGGCGAGTGGAAGCTGGGCCTGTGAGCCCGGTCGTCGGGCGGTTTGCCCCCAGCCCCAGCGGGCGGCTGCATCTGGGCAACCTTGCGTGCAGCCTGCTGGCCTGGCTGAGCGCCAGACATACGGGCGGGCGCATCGTCCTCCGCATCGAGGATCTGGACGCAGAGCGCTGCCCCCGGAAATACGCAGACCTGCTGGAAGAAGACCTGGCCTGGCTTGGCCTCGTCTGGGACGAGGGCGGGAGCCGGGGCGGCCCCCACGGCCCCTATTACCAGAGCGAATGCGCAGAGATCTACACCCGCGCGTATCAGATGCTCGAAGCGCAGGGGCTGGTCTACCCCTGCTTCTGCTCCCGCGCACAGCTCCATGCGGCCAGTGCGCCCCATACCTCGGACGGCAATGTCATCTATCCCGGCACCTGCCGGGATCTGACGCCTGCCCAGATCGCGGAAAAGCGCCGGGTCAAGGCACCGGCCTACCGGCTCAGAGTGCCCGATGAGGTCATCACCTTCCGGGATGGCTGCATGGGCCTCCACAGCGAGAACCTGCTGCGAGACTGCGGCGACTTCTACCTTCGCCGGGCGGACGGCGTCTTCGCCTACCAGCTGGCCGTCGTCGTGGACGATGCCCGGATGGGCGTCACCGAAGTCGTGCGCGGGGCAGACCTGCTCTCCTCCACGGCACGGCAGCTCTATCTGTACCGTCTGCTGGGCCTGACGGCCCCGCGGTTTGCCCACTGCCCGCTGCTGCTGGCCCCGGATGGGCGGCGGCTGTCCAAGCGGGACGGCGACCAGAGCCTGGAGAACCTCCGGGCAAAATACACCGCTGAAGAGATCGTGGGGAAACTGGCCTACGCCTACGGCTTGCAGGAAGAACCAGCCCCCCGCACACCGGAGAGCCTCGTGGCAGACTTTTCATGGGAAAAAGTCCCCCGGCACGACATCTGCCTGCCGGAAGGATTGTTTTAAGCAGCAAAAAAAGCACCTGCGGCGCAGGTGCTTTTTTGCTGTATGAAGCTCAGGGATTCTGCAAAATGCGGGACTCGCTCCGCTCCAGCGAGGAGGCGGCGCTGTCCACTGCCATGGCCAGCAGGATGCCCATGACCACATCGATGCAGCTGTGCTGTTTGAGCAGTACGGTGGAGGCGATGATGGACAGGCACAGCACCGCAGACGCCGGGCGCATCCAGCGGCGGCGGGGCTCCTCAAAGATGCGGCTGCGGTAGTAGGCCATCATCAGAGTGACCGAGTTGAAGACATGGATGGACGGGCAGACATTGGTGGCAGTGTCGGTGGAGTAGAGCTGACGGACGATCCGGGCGAAGATGTCCGAACCGTAGACGCGGTAGGGGCGGAGGTCCAGCCCGTTGGGGAGGATGACATAGACCGCCAGCGCGATGGTCATGCCCGCAAAGAGCGGCAGGCAGAGCCGCCAGAAGTCCGCGCGCGGGGCCTTCCACAGCAGATAGAACAGGGTGAACGGGATCCAGATGAACCACGCCAGATAGGGGATGACGGCATACTTGCAGAAGGGGATGAGGTCATCCAGATGGCAGTGGACCCAGACTTCCGGCACGGTGATGTTGACTTCGAGCCAGTGGAACACCGAGAGATAAAACACAAGATAGAACGCCATGAACCAGATGGGATGGCGGGAAAACCAGTTTCGCATGGAACACACTTCCTTTGTTTGGAGTTGGAAGGCAGAGCCTTCTTAAAGTTCTTAGCAGCGTCTCATTATACGCCGGTCATCGCGCAAAAACAAGCCCTAAACAGGACAACATCTCTAAAATATCTGTGAAAAATTTGTGCGACATGGGAAATTCGGGGGAGAGAACGGCTCCGGAACCGCCCTCTCTGAAAGGAATACGATCCAGAAACGGATTTTCCTGCAAAAGGGTACAAAAAAACCAGCCGCTTGCGCGGCTGGCCGGGAAAACAGATATTACCAGGGGATGGCAACGACTTCGGTCTCAGCGGGGTCGAACCCGATATCGCTGGCGTGGGAAATGAAGAAAGAGCTTTCCTTTCCGGATGGAATGGGAGTCGTAAGCAGGACAAAGTCAGAAGAAACGACTTTGCCGTTCTTTTTCAGAATGACCGATACACGGGTGCGGTTGCAGGTGTATTTGCTCAGATTGCGCACCGTGCCGGAAATGACCGTATAGTTCAGCCCGGAAGTCGTGGAATGGCCCGTTACGACAGCATGAAGGTCGGAAGAACGGACATTCTCCGCAGAAGGCTGGAAGCTGGAAGCGGTCGTGCTGGGCTGTGTGCATGTCGCGCTGGCCGGAACGCCCTTCTTGCATTTGTAGGTATAGGCAAAGCGGACCGTATCGCCCGGTGCGATGGTCTGAAGCATGAAATACGTCGTCTCCTGCACATTTCCGGCAGCATCCTTCAGGGTGAGGTCGACACGTGCACGGGAAACGCTGTATGCCGTATTGGGGTTGGTCGCCCGGAAAACACAGCGCGCAACGTCCTCACCGGCTGCATCGTGATAGGCACTGAACGATTCCATCATAATGGACGGCTGCAATTTCGGGGCGGAGACTCCGCCGCTGTTTGAGTCATCGGGTTCGGTGCCGGAGTTGGTGCTGCCCGAAGAAGAGCCGTTGCTGCCTTCGCTGCCGCCCGGAACATCGGGCGTCGGGCCGCAGCCGGTCAGCAGGCAGCAGAACAGTGCCAGCGTGAGCAAAAGTGCGGTCAGAGAATGTTTCATCAGAGCGCCTCCTTTTCATCCAATCGTTTCCTGCTTTCTATTCTACACGTTTTCGGGCAGGAAAGCAATCCGGAAGCACAGGCTCAGATGACTTTCTTTTCCAGCCAGCTCCCCTTGAAGAAGCGGATGGCAAAGAAGAGGGAGCGGAACAGCCAGTCCAGGAACATGCCGCCCCAGATGCTGAGCAGATTGCCCTGATGCAGGCCCAGGACCATCAGGTAGCAGAAGCCCACCCGGAACACCCACATGGAGAAGACGCTGACCGTCATCGTGAAGGTGGCGTCGCCGGCGGCGCGGAGAATGTTGGGCAGGGTGAAGCTGGACGGCCAGATGAACAGCGAGATGATGTTGAACCAGACCATCACCTGCAGCGCCATGGCGTTGGACTCCGGGGAGAGGTTGAACCAGGACAGGGTGATCCGGTTCAGGAAGAAGAAGGCCGACAGGTTCATGATCCAGGCACCGGCGTAGGCCACCAGCAGGAAGCGGCGGGCGTAGTGTTTGGCCTGCTCTTTTTCGCCTGCACCCAGGCACTGGCCGATGACGGTGAGCACCGCCATGCCGACCGCGTTGGCCGGAACATTCAGGAAGGTGGTGATGTTGCCCGCCACGGCGTTGGCCGCAATGGCCGAGGTACCGAGGGTAGACGTCAGGCTGGAGACCGACAGCTTGCCGATCTGGAACATGCCGTTCTCGATGCCGG
>OLXC01000866.1_pt1 | contig 10493 bp, 8 predicted proteins | sample 1673851 | NCBI WGS metagenome assembly OLXC01 (sample SAMEA103958130, study PRJEB25191) | human gut metagenome | biome: human-associated habitat [ENVO:00009003]; feature: intestine environment [ENVO:2100002]; material: feces | place: Germany | collected 2013/2015
GCGCTCATCGCCGTAATCACTCCAAAAAAGTGGGCAAACCTTGTACCGTTTATTCATTTCGCGTCCTCCTTCATGAAGACAATCCAGTGTGTTCCCGTGCGGTTCGGCTGCTTGTTGCCGAAGAGCGGCTTGTGCGCTGTGAGCTTGAGAATCTGCGATACGGGTATCTGCGTCTCATTCCATTTGAAAATCAACACTCCGTGCTCTTTCAGGACGCGGAAGCACTCGCTGAACATGGTCTTGAGGTCAGCTTTCCACGTCTCTTGGTCGAGGCAACCGTATTTCTGCGCCATGTAGCTCGTTTCCCCCGCATTGCGCAGGTGGGGTGGGTCGAGCACCACCATGCGGAACGTCCCGTCGGGGAACGGCAGGTCGCGGTAGTCCATCAGCATGTCCGGCTTGACATCGAATCTACGCCCGTCACACAATTCCCAGCTTTCATCCCGCACATCACCGAAAAGCACGCGATCATCCGATTTGTCGAACCAGAACATTCGGCCGCCGCAGGCGGGGTCAAGAACCTTGAAACGGCCCGTTTCCGGCGGTGCCGTGTGCGTTATCCTGGCCATAAGTCGCGCCACGGAAGACGGAGTGAAATACTGACCGGTGTAATGGTTCGCCGCGTATTCTTCATACAGCGGCCCCAGCGTTTCCTCACTTGTCGCCCGCATATAATCCAGAAGGTAGGCAGTGGCGTTAGCGAAGTGATCCGCCGCCCTTTGCCCCACCGGTTCCGTATTGCGGTACTGCCCCATGATTTCCAGATACGGCGGGTCGTCCCGTTGAAAGGCATAAAACATAAGCCCCACCCAGTCTTCAAACACGCGATAACCGTTGTGTCCCTTGCCGATTATGGCATCAAGTTCCTTGCGAACCGGGTTCAATCCCGGATTGACTCTCTGATTGCTTTTCTTGCTCATGGCTGCTCGTCAGGCCCTGCGCACCACCGCCGGGCTTGAGACTGTCGGCGTCCGCTGCCCGGACCATCCGGTCACGCGCGCCATCATCGCCGCCGCGGACATGCCCATCGCCGCGCCCTCCGGCAATACCTCCGGCCGCCCCAGCCCGACCTGCATCGCGGATATGATCGAGGATATGGACGGCAAGATCGAGGGCATGTTTGACGGCGGGCCCTGCACCGTCGGCGTCGAGTCGACGATCATCGACCTGACCTGCACGCCGCCGCGCCTGCTCCGCCCGGGCGGACTGCCGCTCGAATCGCTCGAGGCGGTCCTCGGCCATGTCGACGTGGACAAGGCTGTCGTCTCCCTCCTGAAGGACGGGGAGCGGCCCAAGGCCCCCGGCATGAAATACCGCCACTACGCCCCGAAAGCGCCCGTCACGGTCGTCACCGGCGACCCTGCGGCCTCTGCGGCCTATATCCGCGCGCACCTGCCCGCGGGCGCGGGCGTCATCTGCTTCACGGAGTACAAGGACCTGTTCCCCGGCCGCAGCATCCACGATCTCGGCTCCGCGCACGACAAGGCGGAGCAGGCCCGCCGCGTCTTCGACGCCCTGCGCGAATTTGACCACGAGACCGTGACCGAGATCTATGCCCAGTGCCCCGACACGGCCGGCCTCGGCCTCGCCGTCTCCAACCGGCTCAAGAAGGCAGCGGGCTTCCACGTGATCGAGGTATGAGCATGCTTGTCATCGGCATCACCGGCCCGACCGGCTGCGGCAAGACGACGCTGCTGCAGGCCGTGCAGCAGCGCGGCGGATATATCGTCGACTGCGACGCGCTGTATTACGAGCTTCTGGCCTCTGAAGAGGGGGCAGACCTGCGGCGGGAGCTGCAGACTGCGTTTCCGGCCGCGTTCGACGCAGACGGGCGCCTGCGGCGCAAGGCGCTCGGGCAGCTCGTCTTCGGCGACCAGGCGCGCATGGCGCAGCTCAACGAGATCGTCTTTTTCCACATCGGCAGGGCCGTGCGCGCCCGGCTGGTGCAGGCGAAGCGGGATGGGCGGCAGCTGCTTGCCATCGACGCGATCAACCTGTTCGAATCCGGCCTGGCAGGGCTCTGCGATACGACCGTCGGCGTGCTCTGTGACCGTGAGACGCGCATCCGGCGCATCATGGCGCGCGACGGCCTGACGCGGGACTATGCCGCTTTGCGCGTGGACGCGCAGAAGCCCGACAGCTTTTATGCAGATCACTGCGATACCATTCTCCAGAACGCCGGGACGCGCGAAAGCTTCGCGCGCGCGGCTGACCAATATCTAACCAACACAGTGAAAGGAGCTTTCCCCATGACAAAACAGGAACGAGAGGCGCTGCTCTACCAGCCGAAACACGGACGCGACCGCCTCAGCCCGGCCGATGAGGCCGCGATGCAGACCTACTGCGAGGCCTACAAGGCCTTCCTTGACCGCTCGAAGACCGAACGCGAATGCGTCGTCTCCGCGGTGGAGCTGGCCGAGCAGGCGGGCTTCCGTGCGCTGCAGGACGGCATGGCCCTGCAGCCCGGCGACAAGGTCTACTCCGTCAACCGCGGCAAGTCCATCCTGCTCGCCGTGATCGGCAGCAAGTCCCTGGCCGAGGGCGCGAACATCGGCGCGGCCCATACCGACGCGCCGCGGCTGGACTTCAAGCCCAACCCCCTCTATGAAGACGCCGAGCTGGCCTATTTCAAGACCCACCACTACGGCGGCATCCGCAAGTACCAGTGGGTCACGGTCCCGCTGGAGCTGCACGGCAAGGTCGTCCGCGCCGACGGCAGCGAGATCTTCGTCAAGATCGGCGCCGATCCCGCCGACCCGCAGTTCGTCATCAACGACCTGCTGCCGCATCTGGGCCGCGAGCAGGGCAAAAAACCCCTCAACGAGGCCATCCCGTCCGAATCGCTCAACATCCTCATCGGCAGCTGGCCCGAGCCCGACGACGATGGCCCGGACCGCGTCAAGCTTGCCATCATGCGCATCCTGCACGAGAAATACGGCATCGTGGAGGAGGATTTCATCTCCGCCGAGCTTGAGGCCGTCCCGGCCGCCAACGCGCGGGACCTGGGCTTTGACCGCAGCATGATCGGCGCCTACGGCCATGACGACCGCGTCTGTGCCTACGCCGAGCTTGCGGCCATCCTGCAGCTCGAAGCGCCGGAGAAGACCGCCGTCTGCATCTTCGCCGACAAGGAGGAGATCGGCTCCGAGGGCGTGTCCGGCATGCAGTCCGAGGCGTTCGAGCACTTCATGGAGAAGCTCTGCCGCACGCAGAACGTCCCGCTGACCGATTGCCTGGCAAAGTCCTTCTGCATCTCCGCGGACGTGACCGCGGCCTACGACCCCAATTTCGCCGAGGTCTACGAAAAGCGCAACGCCTCCTACCTCAACTACGGCATCGGCCTGTGCAAATACACGGGCGCGGGCGGCAAATCCGGCGCGTCCGATGCCTCGGCCGAGGTCGTCGGCCGGCTCCGCAAGCTGTTTAACGACAACGGCGTCATGTGGCAGATGGCCGAGCTCGGCAAGACCGACGCGGGCGGCGGCGGAACGGTCGCAAAATACATGGCCAAGCGCAACATCGACACGCTCGACGCGGGCGTCCCCGTGCTCTCCATGCACGCGCCGTATGAGACCGTTGCGAAGCTCGACTGCTACATGACCTACAAGGGCATGAAGGTTTTCTTCGAGCAGAATTAAATTTACAGGACAAAATTTACCGCGATCAGGAATATACGAACACCCTCCGGCATATGGATATGCTGGAGGGTGTTTTCTTCATGCAGAACCTGATTTCCGTTCCTGTTCCCATGACCTCTTGCCGGCAGGAGGCGTATCTTCAGCGTCTTCGCCGGCAATTTCCTTTTGTCTACATCCGGCCGCTCACGCGCACGGCCTTCGGCCGCCGCGTCTGGGCGCTGCAGCTCGGCGGCGGCAGCCGCAAGGTCCTCGTCGCCGCGGGCCACCACGCCAACGAGTGCATCACGTCGGACGCGCTCTGGCAGTGGCTGTTTGCCTACTGCGAGGCGCTTTTAAGCGGCGGCGCGCTGGACGGCGTCCCGGCGCGGGAGCTGTATCACGATACCATGGTCTATCTGGTCCCGCTGACGAATCCGGACGGGGCGGATCTGGCCGCGGGCGTCTGTGCGCCCGACAGCCCGGAATACCGCGCCGCGGCGGCCATTGCCGCGCAGTACCCGGAGGTCCCGTTCCCCTCCGGCTGGAAGGCGAACCTGCGCGGCGTTGACCTGAATCTCAACTATCCCGCCCGCTGGGAAACGGCCCGGCGCATCAAAAAGGAGCAGGGCGTCTGCACGCCTGCTCCGAGGGATTTCGTCGGCTTTTCTCCGCTGGACCAGCCGGAGTCGGCGGCGCTCGCCGCCTTTGCCCGCTGCGTCCATCCGGATCTGATGCTCGCGCTGCACACGCAGGGCTCCGTTATCTATCCCGGCCCCGCCGAATCGGCTCCGGCCGGGTCCGCCGCGCTGGCGGCGGCGATGTCCGAAGCGTCCGGCTACCCGGTGGAGCCGGTGCCGGAGGCCTCGGCCAACGCGGGCTTCAAGGACTGGTTTCTGCAGTGCTTCCGGCGGCCAGCCTTCACCATCGAGATGGGGATCGGAGAAAATCCCCTGCCCATGACGCAGCTGCCCGCGCTCTGCAGGGCGCTCCGCGCCATCATGACTACGGCGCTTTTGTGGTGATCAGCCCTGCGCTTCCTTCGTCATCTCGTTGAAGGCCGCCGTGTCGAAGGTGATGACGAGGTGGTAGACCTTTTTCCCATCCTGCAGCTGCGCTTCGACCTCGCGGCGCAGCTGCGCGGTCTTGTCCTCGTATTCCGCCGGGATGACCATGTCGAAGATCACGTTCGCGTGATGCGGGCCGGAGACCATACGGAAATCGTGGATGGACAGCCGCGGGTCGATGCCGCGGAGGATCTGCGTCACGCGCGTATGCACGGCTGTGACCTCCGGATCGTCGGTCACGATGGGGTCGTAGTGGATGACCAGATCGACGTGCAGATCGCGCTTGGCCTGCCGCTCGATCTCGTCGAGGATCTCATGCGCGACGAGCGGGTCGATGCGGTGGTCAAGCTCCGCGTGGACGCTGGCAAAGCGGCGGCCGGGGCCGTAGTCGTGTACCATCAGATCGTGGATGCCGAGAATGTTGGGGTGCGAGGTCATAAGACAGGCGATCGCGTGGACGAGCGATTCGTCCGGCTTCGCGCCGATCAGGGGATCGATCGTATCCTTCGCAATGCCGACCCCGGACCAGAGGATGAACAGCGCGACGAGCAGCCCGACGTATCCGTCGATCTTCAGTCCCGTCAGCTGCCCGACGATGCACGCGAGCAAGACTGCGCCCGTCGAGATCACGTCATTGCGGCTGTCGGCGGCGGCCGCGGTGAGGGCGGCGGAGCCGATCCGCCTGCCGAGCTTCCGGTTGAAGACCGCCATCCAGAGCTTGACCAGAATGGAACAGACCAGAATGACGACGATCAGCGCCGAAAACTCCACGGCCTCCGGATGCAGGATCTTGCCGACCGAGCTTTTGACCAGCTCCACACCGATGACCAGGATCAGAACCGCCACGGCCAGGCCCGACAGATATTCCATGCGCGCATGGCCATAGGGATGCTCGTTGTCGGCAGGGCGGGAGGCCAGCTTGAACCCGACGAGCGTCACGATCGAGCCGGATGCGTCCGACAGGTTGTTGACGGCGTCCGCCGTGATCGATACGCTCCCGGAGATCGTCCCGGCCAGAAGCTTGAGCGCGAACAGCAGAAGATTGCAGACGATGCCGGTCACGCCCGCGAGCCGGCCGTATCCGGCGCGGACCGCAGGGTCGGAAGTGTCCGAGGCATGTTTTACAAAGAGCCGCAGCAGAAGATCCGTCATGACGCTCCTTCTTTCCAGTGAGTATTATTTTTATTATATCGCGGAACCGGCTTCCACGCAAGTATGCAGTTTCCGGCGCACGGCGGCAGCCGTGCGCTTTTTTTCGGCAGGGGGATTGGAAAACGGAGATATCTGTGATATGATTAAAAAAATTGCGATTTTTCGCCAGAATGTTGAGTAAGGAAGGATCCGGAATGGAACAGAATCTGACATTTGCCGACCTTGGACTGTCGGAAGAAATTTTGCAGGCGCTGGAGAAGAAGGGCTACGGCTACCCGACCCGCATCCAGGCCGAGGCGATCCCGGAATTTTTACAGTGGAAAGACGTCATCGCCAAGGCGCCGACCGGCACGGGCAAGACCTTTGCCTTCGGCATCCCGATGATCGAGCATATCGACGCTGAGAGCGAGGACCTGCAGGGCCTCATCCTGGCCCCGACGCGTGAGCTTGCCATCCAGATCTGCGACGAGCTGCGCGGGCTGCTCACATACTATAAGAATATCCGTGTGGCCGTGGTCTACGGCGGCGCGAAGATCGAAGGGCAGATCAAGCAGCTGAAGGCGCACCCGCAGATCGTCGTCGCCACGCCGGGCCGGCTGATGGACCACTATAAGCGGCATACGATCTCGTTCGACAAGGTGCAGACCGTCGTGCTCGACGAGGCGGACCGGATGCTCGACATGGGCTTCTTTGACGACGTGACAAAGATCATCGAGAAGGTCAAAAACCGCCGCAATCTCGGCCTGTTCTCCGCGACCATCTCGCAGGAGGTTATGACCGTCTCGTGGATGTACCAGCGCGACGAGGTGGAGATCACCGTCCCCGCTGACACCGACAACCGCCCGGACATCACGCAGTATTCCATCACCTGCCCGCCGCTCGAGAAGATCGACATGGTCAGCCGCCTTATCCGCACGCTGCGGCTCGAGCGAACCATCGTCTTCTGCAACACGAAGGTCATGTGCCAGCGCCTGCGCGACGATCTGGTCCGCATGGGCCTCGACGCCGACTGCATCCACGGCGATATCCCGCAGCAGAAGCGTGAAAAGACCATGCGCACCTTCAAAGACGGCAAGCTCCCCATCCTCATCGCCACGGACGTTGCCTCCCGCGGCATCGACGTCGACGACGTCGACTGCGTCATCAACTATGATGTGCCCGAGGAGAACGAATATTACATCCACCGCATCGGCCGGACCGGCCGGGCCAAGAAGAAGGGCATCGCCGTGTCCATCCTCGGCACGTTCCCGGAGCAGGCAAAGCTGGCGGAGATCGCGAAGTATTCCCACTATGTCGTCCAGCCCGTGAAATTCGCGGAGGACGGCGCACTCGTGGAAGAAGAGCCGCCGAAGCCCAAGAAGGCGCCGCCGCGCCGCCGCTTCCGTTGACGGCAGCGGAATGGGGCGTGCTGCTTCTGTGCTGCGCGCTGCCGGGAGAGGAAAAGCCGCTGAGCCTGCCGCAGTTTCAGGAGCTCGGGCGGCGGGCGCGGGCGCTCGGCTGCCGGGGAGACGATCCGCTCAGGGAGCTGACGGCCCGGGATCTTGCCCGCCTCGGCTATGACGCGGCACAGAGCGCGCGCATCACGCGATTGCTTGCGCGGGAAGCGCAGCTGGAGCAGTATCTGCGCGCTGCCGCGGCGCAGGGCATCACCGCCGTCACGCGGCTGTCTTCGCAGTATCCTGCGCGCCTGCGGCACACGCTCGGGCCGCGCTGCCCGGCGGTGCTGTTTGCAAAGGGCGAGGCGGAGCTTCTTTCCGCGCGCTGCATCAGCGTGGTCGGCTCGCGCGAGCTGAGCGGGGAAGGACGGGCCTTTGCCGCGGAGGCCGGACGCCGCATCGCGGCGGAGGGCTTCGCGCTCTGCTCCGGCGGAGCCGCGGGGGCGGACCGCGCGGCGCAGGACGCCTGTCTGGCGCACGGCGGCAGCGCCGTGATCTTTCCGGCCGGACGGCTGACCGACTGCCCGGTGCAGGAACATGTTTTGTATCTGGCGGAGCAGGCGTATGACGCGCCGTTCTCCACGCCGCGGGCGCTGGGGCGGAACTACCTCATCCACGCGATGGGGGAGAAGACGCTCGTTGCGCAGTGCCAGGCCGGCTCCGGCGGCACGTGGGACGGAACAACGGAAAATCTGAAGCACGGCTGGAGCCCCGTCTTCGTGCATGACGATGGGACGCCCGGTGCCAGGGCGCTGATCGAGCGCGGCGCGGCCGCGGTCCGCACGCTCGGGCGGCTGGACGAGCTGCAGCCGGAGCAGCTGCATTTTTGAGGAAACGATGCGATATTACTACGGACAACTGACAAAGCCGCTGCAGGGCGTGTACGACACGCTCCTGAGCGGCTTTCGCGTATATGCGCCCAGCATCCGGATCCCGGATGTGGAGCAGGGGCAGCTGGCGGAGGTCTATCTGCGGCTGAAGCTCGATGAGCCGCTGCTGTTTTATGTGACGGGCTACCGCTGCCGGTGGATGCCGGGCGCGGCCCATCTGGAGCTGCTGCCGGAGTATCTGTTTGACAAGAGCAAGATCCGCACCCACCAGCAGGCGATCGAGGCACGGCTCTCGCGCCTGACCCGGCCCCTGCAGGGCAAGCCGGAGCTTGAGCAGGAGCTCGCCATCCATGATTTTATTTTGGAGCAGGTGCGCTATGACAAGCTCAAAAAGCCCTACTCCCACGAGATCCTCGGCCCGCTGACGCAGGGCGTCGGCGTGTGCGAGGGCATTGCCAAGACCGTCAAGGCCCTGTGTGACCGGCTCGGCCTCTGGTGCATCGTGGCGCTGAGCGAGGCCGCGCCGGAGCGCGGCATCCGCTACCGCCACACCTGGAACGTGCTGCGCATCGGCGGGCAGTATTACCATCTCGACGCCACGTTCGACAATTCCCTGCAGCGGGGCGTCAAGCGCTACGACTACTGCAATCTGGACGACAGCCGCTGCTTCCGCGACCATGAATCGCTGGTCTTTCCCATCCCCGCCTGTCCGGACGGCCGGGCGTTTTACTACCGGAACGTCTCGTTCACCAAGCCGGAGGAGCTGGAAAAGCGGCTGGCGCAGGCGCTGCGCAAAAAGCAGCCGGTCTTCGTCTTCCACTGGCGCGGCGGCGGGCTGAACCGCCAGATCCTCTCAGAGCTGCTCGCCCTGGCCGGGACGCTGGCCCAGGCGCGGGGAAAACAGGCGTCCTGCTCCGTCAATGTGCCGCAGGCCGTCATCCAGCTGCAGTTTTCCGACGCGCCGGAGCCGGACATCACCATCCAGCAGGCAAACGAGGGCGAAGCCGCGCCGGAAACTCAGACCGTCTCCGAGTAGCTGCCGAGATAGCAGACGTGCTCGCAGACGCTCTCCAGCTCGCCGAGGAGCTTCGGCAGCTCCGGGGAGTAGACGGAGGCTTCGAGATCGAAGTAGAAGCGGAAGGTATCGTCGGAGCCGGGGATCGGGCGGCTCTCAAGCTTCGTGAGGTTGATGCCGCAGCCGTAGATGCGGGCCAGCACCTGATAGAGGCTGCCGGGCTCGTTGGCCAGCGTCACGAGAAGGCTCGTCCGGTCAGCGCCGGGGTAGACCTCAGGCTTGGCGGCGATGCAGATGAAGCGGGTGTAGTTGCCGTGCTCGTTCTGCACGCGGTCCTGCAGGCTCTGCAGGCCGTAGATCTCCGCGCAGGCGTTCGAAGCGATGGCGGCCAAGTCCTTTCGGCCGGATTCGGCGACCATCCGCGCCGCAGCGGCGGTATTTTCACAGCGGGTGACGGTGACGTTCGGCAGCTGCTTCAAAAATTCGGAGCACTGCTCCAGCGCCTGCCCGTGCGAGACGATCTCGCGGATGTCGGACAGCTTCGTGCCCGGGAGCGCCAGCAGACTGTGGTCGACCCGCAGGCGGACGCTGCGCACGATGGAGAAATTGTGCTTCTGCATGAGATCATACACCGCGTTGACCGAGCCTGCCGTGCTGTTTTCCAGCGGCAGCACGCCGTACTGGCACAGCCCCTGCTCAATGGCGGCGAAGACCTTGTCGAACGTCGCGCAGAAGAACACGCTCGGGTGCTGGAACAGCTTGTCGCAGGCCTGCTGGGAATACGCGCCCTCCACGCCCTGGCAGGCGACAGCCGCCAAGGTGGGGAACAGCTGCGGCGTCGTGACGACGGCCCGCTTTAAGATCTCCGGCAGCGTACTGCTGCTGCCGAGCAGCGAGCGCTGGTAGCCGCGGCTGAGCGAGAACAGCAGCCGGAACAGGCTCACGGCCTCCTCCTGCAGATCCTCCGGCGCGGCTTTGACGATCCCCGCCAGCTTTTCACGCTCCCGGCCCGTATCCAGGACCGGCAGGGCGTGCTCTTTTTTATACGCCGCGATCCCGGCCGCCGTCTGCATCCGCTCGGCAAACAGCCGCAGAAGCTCTGCGTCGATGCGGTCGATCTGTGTTCTGTAATCCGAAAGTTCCATTCTATATTCCCATCCTTTCAAAAATACAAACAAAAAAACGCGGCACAGCGTAATCTGTGCCGCGTTGCGAACCAGCCTTTGTTTCCGCGCATCACAAATTACCCTTACTGAACGGCAGTAAAGGTAAAGATAAACGCGAACATAGCGGAAACGTACATCGTAACGACCTCATTTCAAAGATGGCATCATGGTAGCAGACCGCGCCGGAAAAGTCAAGCCCCCGCGCGCAGCTTT
>OLXC01000867.1_pt1 | contig 10491 bp, 9 predicted proteins | sample 1673851 | NCBI WGS metagenome assembly OLXC01 (sample SAMEA103958130, study PRJEB25191) | human gut metagenome | biome: human-associated habitat [ENVO:00009003]; feature: intestine environment [ENVO:2100002]; material: feces | place: Germany | collected 2013/2015
TCTTATCCATGATATAGTTTCTCCTTTTTATGCTGTAAACTGAGATAAACTATACATCAGCGGCATTTAATTGTCAACCATTTTATTATTAAGGTTGACAATTAGTTATTTTTATAACAGTAAGCACGCTGCCATCCACTTTAAATTTAACATTGTATCCGGCAAAATCCATACCGTATATCCTGTCGGGATCGTCCTGATACGATGGGCGCGGATCAAGAGAAAGTGCTCCGGTGAGTGCAGCTTTCCTGTCCTCTGACATATCACATTCCACATCGGGTGCTATTACCACGTCAAGCCTGTATCCACTGAATCTGTCGGCGAAGCCGCCTGTCGCATCACTTTTCATGTCAGAATGCGGCAGATATGGTTTAATATCATATATTGGTGTCCCATCAAGAATATCCACTCCCGAAACATATATAACCGGTCCGTCTTTTTCTTGTTGTATCTTCTGAAGTTTCACGCACGACAATCCGATTGGATTCGGTCTGAACGGAGAACGTGTTGCAAACACACCGACTCTGGTATCCCCTCCGAGTCTCGGCGGTCTGACAGTCGGCGACCAGCTATCCCTTACCGAACGTGAAAATTCCCATATGAGCCATATATAATTAAATCCTTCCAGTCCTTTAAGTGCCGTAATGTTACGGTATTCCGGTTCAAAAACTATGCGTCCCATAAGTTCAGGCACCATTCCGCTCTGCCTCGGTATACCGAATTTATCCGTAAAATCCGTATGGATTCTCGCTATTATTTTCATAACTTATCACCATCCATATTTATAACAAACACATCATCCCTGTTCTTTATGTCGTCAAGAAACGGAATGTGCTGTCCGCGCACAACGGCCATTACACATTTGCTGTCCCATAAATTAAGAAGGGCCTCTTTAAATCCATCATGGCTTTGCTCAAGATATCCAATCTCATCCATCACAAAATATTTACATTTTTCATCTGAAAGCGCCCTTTTTATCGCCGGTATGGCAACATTATCAAATCCGCTTTGAACGGTCTGCATTTTGTTGGTTCTGCCATCTCCGCCCATGTACTTTCCGATTATTCCGACATTGCCCGATACGTTATCGTATATCGCAACGCAGTTTTCAGATATTGCTTTGGTTATAAGTCCCGGCATATTTATTCCGGTTTCTTTCAATATATCGCGCAGCAGCGTAGTCTTTCCGCTTCCTATTGCTCCGGTTACAATAAGATGTTTTTTACCTGATGCCATATATTCATCATAAACCGTGCCTGCATCGTACATATGTCCTGAGGTATCATTGCATCCCCATGACATGACATAATTTCCGGCTGTTTCGATAAGCGTGATATTGCCATAGATTTTTGAAAATGTATTATATACAACTTCATAGCTGTCAGCTGCCGGGCGTATGGAATCTTCTATCCGCCCGTCCCGCATAAGAAGAATATTATCGCAAAGTCTCAATGCAAGGTTGGTATCATGAAGACATATGAGCGCAGCACGTTTCGGGGTAACCATACGTTTCAGAAGCGATATAAGTTCATATCTGTGCCTGAAATCAAGGGCGCTCTCCGGTTCATCAAGAAGCAACAGCCTTGCATCTTCCACTATTGTTCTGGCCATTATACATAACTGTTTCTGGCCCTCGCTTAATGAAAGATAATCCCTGTCGCGAAGTTCATACACCCCCGCAATCTTCATTGCCTCATAAGCTTTATCAAACTGTACCGCACTATAATTCTGAAGCAGATGCATATCCGGATTAAAACCCATCATAACAACATCCGTTACCGGCATGGATATCGAAATTCCACTTTTCTGCGGTACATAGCTTATCATAGAGCCAAGCTTTCTGCCCTTTACCTCCGACAAAATTCTTCCGTCAAGTGTAAAGCATCCTTTATACGGAATATCATGTATGATAGCTTTCATGAGAGTTGACTTGCCGCATCCGTTAGATCCGAGAATACCTGTAATCTCACCGTCTGACAATGTAAAATCCAACCCGTTCAGTATTCTTTGCCTGCCGTATCCTGCCGTTATACTTCCGGCCGTGAAGAAATCATTCATATTTCTTACACCTCCTGATCACAAGCATAACCAAAAAAGGTGCTCCGATTATTGATGTAAACACGCTCACAGGAAGTTCCACCGATGCCACGCTTCTGGCAAGGATGTCAGCTCCGGTCAGAATAATTGCTCCCGCAAGTCCCGATAATATCATCGTGGATTTACGGTTATCACCTGTTAAAAGTCTTGCGCTGTGCGGTGCAATAAGTCCCACAAAGCTTATAAGACCCGTAAGGCTGATGATAGCCGCAACCATAAATGTCGCAATTAGTAATAATGCAAATCTCATCCATCTGACAGACACTCCAAGCATCCGTGCCTCTCCTTCGTCAAGCGACAGCATAAGAAGCTGTCTTCCAAATATAAATATTATTGCAATGCATGCAATACAGACTCCCGCCGAAAAAGGAATTTTCGTGATGCTTATGCCGTTAAGGCTTCCCATAATCCAGTATTCTATGGACGCAAGCTGTTTCTCAGGGTCTGCAGCCAGTTTAAAAACCATAAGTGCAGTCTGTGAAAGAGCCTGTACGGCTATTCCGGCAAGAACGATTGATATGCTTTTACTTCCTTTGGTAAATCCCGCAAGAATCAGCGAAAGCAGCACCGCAATCACTCCGCCGGCAAAAGCGCTCACCGTTACCGTTATCATTCCGGATGAAATAAACACTATCGAGAAAGCTGCACCTGCACTTGCCCCACTGGAAACTCCTATAATATCAGGAGCCGCGAGCGGATTCTTAAAAATCGTCTGAAAAACAAAACCTGCCACTCCCAGTCCGGTTCCGCCCATAAGTGCCATAACCGTTCTCGGAATACGCAGGTTAAATAATACTCTGTGCTGCATGGTATCCCCTGCGATAAGTCCTTTGACCGTCAGCGGATATTTACCCACAATAAGTGACAGCGCCGCAAGCGCTGCCACCAATATGCATGCAATTATTATCTTAGTTCTTGTATGGTGTAAATTCATAGAATTTCTCATAAAAATTATTTGCCTCTGTCTGGAAATCTTCTTCACTCACAACATCTGAATGGATAACCGATGCAATATAATAACTTCCGAGATATCCCGCCGGAACCGGAGAATCCAGGGCTTCCGCATCACTCGGCACGATATATACATTGCCATTCTTAACAGCCTTACAGTCGGCAAGATTAGTATCTTTAAGTACATCATCAACAGTATAATCCGCATCCGCTGCAAGAATTATATAATCAGGATCCCATTTAAGAATCTGCTCATACGAAACCTCTGCCCAGTAATTATCGTCAATCTCTGCTGCCACATTGACTCCGCCGGCATTCTCTATAAGAGCATTCTGATACATTTTAGCACCGGACGTCTGAAGAATATTGCTGTTGCCCGCAAGATACACTGTCGGATTAGTCTCACTTCCGACTCTGTCTTTGAGTGATGATATTCCTTTATCGATCGTCTTAACCAGGTCATCAGCTTTAGCTGTCTGTCCTGTTGCCTTACCTATAAGTTCAACCGCTTCCTTAAGCAGGTCATTATTCTCCGGATTAACCGCTATAACAGTCAGTCCGAGTTCTTCCATTGAAGCAATCTTATCTTTAAGCTTTGCCGGAACAATCACAAGATCCGGTGAAAGGGCTGCGCACCCCTCAAGGTCGAATTCTTTAGCTGTTCCCACACTTGGAAGATTAACTATATCCTCAGCTGCAAGCTTATATATAGCCCTCTTGCCCGCTTTAGCCTCTACTCCGACAAGTTTATCTTCAAGGTCGAGTGCTATAACAATACTTGTGGATATATAATATCCGCTTACCAGTTTCTGAGGTTCCTTCTCAATCGTAACTTCTCTTCCGAGCTGGTCCGTAACTGTCACAGGGAATGTTTCCCCCGCTTCCTCAGTCTTCTCTTCTGTCTGTGTCTGAGTTCCTGTTGTCTGCCTGGTAGCGGTTGTTGACGCACCGGCCTCTGTTGATCCATTGCCACTCTTTGATACACATCCGGCAAGAGATGCAGCCGTCATGATGGCTGTTAATACAAGTGCCAAAAATCTTTTCTTTTTCATAGTATAATCCTTTCATGCTGTCTTATAAGGCACGCCATAACATAAAAAGGCGTATCCGCATAAAACAGATACGCCCGGGCATCCTGAAATTATTAAATGCTCTGGTTAAATAAATTACCGGCATTAAAGTTATAAGAATATGAACCTCTTCCGGTATATGTATTGGATCTTCCGGCTTCCATCGAAGCTGCCGAATCTATCATAGATGCTTTCACTTCCGTCTGATATCCGAACGAACCGTTACCGTTAAAAAGTGACTTAACACTGTTCATATCCGCTGCCTTAAATGTCTTCTCGTCAACAGAAAGCTTATTGTCGCTTCCTATTGTAATGCCGATCTTTGAAAGTGCTTTGGCATTAACTGCCGTGGCATTCTTCATTGACCTAGCGGCATTCTCTATGGATGATGAATCAGAAGCCGAAGCCTTGGTGATAACATCATTATAGGCTGATGCGAAATTATTCACCGCATCATAAATCTTATCCGTATCATATTCTCCGGCCGTCTGCTTAAATACCGACTCACTGCCTCTCTGAACAAGCTTATCGGCTGCGCTCTTAAGGTTCTTGGCGCTCTTCTCAACTCCGGCTATCGTAGACACGGTATCCTTAGATGTGGATGTGGAGGATGAATTATCAAGATTAACCTTATAATCACCCTTCTTATAATCATAATCCATTCTGGAAGTTCTCTTTTTAACTGCCGTATCTGAGGAAGCGGTATCAGCCTGACTGCTTCCGTAATACTTCTTGGCAAGCTTATAATAACTTCCTGAACGTATGTTGGATAATTCTGAGAGACTGTTATAAATACCGGATGTTACTGAAGAAGTATTAAGTCCGGAAAACAATGTCGATATTGAATTATATCCATATATCCCTGCCATAAAATATCACTCCTTTGATAATACGCTGGCTTCCATGTCCTGCGTGTTGACATAATCCTACTCACTACGTCTATATAATAATTATAGCATTAATTGTACTTTTGTAAATACTTTAGTTATTTTTTATTTACTTTTTTTTCATTACAGTATAAAATAATAAAAAACATAAGGAGGTTACCATGTACGAATGTCCTAATTGCGGCGGAAATATGAAATTTGATATTCCGTCACAGATGCTCAAATGCGCACAGTGCGGTTCCCTTGCGGATCCTTATTCATTCAATAAGGAAACTGATGCCGAGAGTACGGATTTATATGAGACAACCGTATTCACATGCCCACAGTGCGGCGGAGAGATAATCGGCAGTGAAACATCGGCTGCTGAATTCTGCTCTTTCTGCGGAGCATCGACCATACTCTCGTCAAGGCTTGACAAGAGCAGGCGTCCGAATTACATTATTCCGTTCAGCAAGACTAAGGAAGATTGTAAGAACGCCTATATGAAGCTTGTACGTAAAGCTATTTTTGCGCCGCATGATCTTAAAGATAAGAGCCGTATTGAAAGTTTCCGTGCGATATATATACCGTATTGGAGCTATTACATAAGCCAGAACGGCAATATCAGTTTCCCTGGTGAGAAATCATACCGTCGCGGTGATTATGTTATAACTGACCATTTCAGACTCAGCTGCTATATTGATGCATATTATAAAGGAATGTCCTTCGATGCATCATCGTCTTTTGATGATAATATCAGCAGTGCAATCGCACCTTATGATGTGCGCGGAATGAAAGAATTTACGCCTGCCATATTAAGCGGTTTCTATGCGGATGTTGCTGATGTAGACTGCAATATATATGTAGAAGACGCCAAATCTTTTGCAAACAGTAATTCAACATCAAAACTTAACCGTGAACCGGCGTTCGGAGGCATAGTTCCCAAACTTCCGGTAAACCCCGGACAGATTAACAGTGTTTTTCACACGAACTGCGAGCAGATTGACAGCGCTATGTTCCCGGTATATTTTATGTCATACCGTAAGAAAGACCGTGTGGCATATTCAATCGTCAATGGACAGACAGGCAAGGCTACTGCCGATATCCCGGTATCCGTTACCAAATATTTCTTAGGTTCACTGATTATAGCACTGCCTATTTTCCTGTTATTGAACCTTATTATGACAGTAACTCCGATAACCGTTGTAAGTGTGAGTGCAATATTATCATTAGTTACACAGATTATTTATCTGTGCGAGTTGTCCAAGATAATCAAACGCGAGGCCCGCGATGATGACAAGGGATACCAGTATTCTATCGGGCACAAGAGAGCCGCAGCCAGATCGTCTGCCAGGAAAAAGAAATCAAAAATGACTTTTAAAGGCGGTGTGGCATTGGTCATAAGCGCTCTTATAATTATTGTTCCGATGTCAATTGTACTTTTCAGTGTGATAAAGAGCCTGATGCTCCCGATATGCACGGTAACTTCACTCGTACTCATGCTGTGTACTATCAAAAAGTACACAGACCAGCCATCTCATAAGGGGCTTCCGGTATTCATAATTGAATTTGCGGCGACATGCGTCGGAGCAATTGTGTGTCTTGTTAACCCGGTATCGGATATATGGTTTTATGCCTGTGCAATACTTATTCTTATAACCGTGGTTATGACTAATTTAACTATAATAGGAAGATACAACATTCTGGCAACCAGAAGGCTTCCTCAGTTTAACCGCAAGGGAGGTGATGACCGTGCATAAGATTTCCGGATTTCTGGCAGGAATGCTGAGTGCGCTGACACTTATGCTTATCATCGCTCTTCCGTGTATGGCCCGTACTGATTACACCAATCCGGATACCGGATATGAGGTACACATTGATGACGATGCCGGCCTTCTCACCGATGATGAGCTTGCAAAGCTTTCTTCGCAAATGGAGGCGATAACCGAATGGGGCAACGTTGCTTTCGTTACCACAACTTATAATCCGTCATCTGCCGATGATTATGCGAGAAATTACTCCTATTCGCATTTCGGTCAGGGAAGTTCAACACTTTTCCTCATAGATATGGATAATCGTAAAGTATATATATTCAGCAACGGTTATATATATAAAACTATAACCAAGGCATATGCCAACACCATCACAGACAATATATATACATATGCTACAGATGCCAGATATTACGACTGCCTCAAAAGCATTCAGTCAGATCAACATACTTCTTAGCGGCGGACGGATTTCGCAGCCTATGAAGTACATAAGCAATGCACTTATCGCATTGGTCCTTGCATTCATAATTAATTTCATTGTAATAAGAATTTATTCAAAGAAGAAAGCTGCAAAGGGCCGCGAGATAATCAATAATATTTTCAGCCAGTGTAATTTACACAATGCCAATTGTGTTATGACGGGTCAGACAAGAGTTTACGACCCACCAAGTTCTTCCTCTTCCTCCGACGGCGGTGGCGGCGGAGGCGGTGGCGGCGGCGGTGGTGGAGGTGGCGGCGGCCACAGCTTCTAAACCGCAAAGTTTCCATAAACATAAATACAGCCATTCGGGAATTATATTTTTGAGGTCACCTCAATTATATTTTTCCTGAATGGCTGTTTTGTTTATCCTATAAGCATCCCAATCATCCTTACCAGAAATGCCGCAATCCACGCTATAGCACACTGCCATACCACAACAAGCACTGCCCATTTATGCCCGAGTTCTCTTCTTATTGAAGATATGGCTGCCACACACGGTGTGTACAGGAGGCTGAATACCAACAATGAAACTGCCGAAAGTGTGGTAAATGCCGTTGACACGCTGCTGCCAAACAGAATTTCCAATGTGGATACAACACTCTCCTTGGCCATAAATCCGCTTATAAGCGATGTGACCACACGCCAGTCGCCGAGTCCCAACGGTGCAAATACCGGCGCAATAAATCCGGCTACGGAAGCCAGTATGCTCTCCGATGAATCGCTTACCATATTGAAATGCCAGTTGAAGCTCTGTAAAAACCACACTACCATTGTCGCAATCAAAATTATGGTAAATGCACGCTGCAGGAAATCTTTGGCTTTCTCCCACAACAACTGCGCAACATTCTTAATTCCCGGAAGTCTGTAATTAGGAAGCTCCATCACAAAAGGAACCGCCTCGCCTTTAAATAATGTCTTTTTAAAAATAAATGCAACAAGAATACCTACCGCAATTCCCAGAAAATATAATCCCGTCATCACTATTCCGCCCTTGCCCGGGAAAAACGCGCTTACAAAAAATGCATATATCGGAAGCTTCGCCGTACAGCTCATAAACGGGGTCAGTAAAATCGTCATCTTACGGTCTCTTTCGCTTGGAAGTGTCCTCGTAGACATTACTGCGGGAACCGTACATCCGAATCCGATCAAAAGCGGAACGATGCTTCGGCCGGAAAGTCCTATTTTACGCAGCAGTTTATCCATAAAGAACGCAACTCTCGCTATATATCCACTGTCTTCCATAAGTGACAGGAAGAAAAACAATGTTACGATGATCGGAAGAAATGACAGCACCGAACCAACGCCCGCAAATATACCGTCTATAACAAGACTGTGCAATGCCGAATTTACACCGGCCGCACTCAGTCCTTTGTCAACAGCCCCCGTCAGGGCATCTATGCCCATCTCAAGAAGCTTCTGAAGTCCCGCACCTATTACATTGAATGTCAATATAAATACGGCTGCCATTATCGCTATAAAACATGGAATTGCTGTGTACTTGCCGGTCAGAATACGGTCTATTTTCTCACTGCGCAGTCTTTCTTTGCTTTCTTTGGGTTTGACAACAGTTTTCTCACACACTTTCTCGATGAATGAGAACCGCATATCAGCAATCGCTGCACTTCTGTCAAGTCCGCGTTCTTTCTCCATCTGGATGACAACATGCTCAAGTGTCTCAATCTCATTCTTATCAAGGTTCAATTTCTCAAGAATAAGGCTGTCACCCTCTATAAGCTTTGATGCTGCAAAGCGTACAGGTATTCCGGCTGTCTCTGCATGATCTTCAATAAGATGCGCTATGGAATGAATGCAGCGGTGCACTGCCCCGCCAAAATCATTCTCATCACAGAAATCCTGCCTGCCGGGACGTTCCTGATATTTGGCAATATGAATGGCATGTTTTATAAGTTCATCAACACCTTCATTCTTAGCCGCTGATATAGGTACAACCGGCACTCCTAACATGGACTCCATTCCGTTGACATCTATTGTGCCGCCGTTTCCGGTAACCTCATCCATCATATTAAGCGCAACTACCATCGGAATGTTCATTTCAAGAAGCTGCATTGTCAGATACAGATTACGTTCGATATTGGTTGCATCAACTATGTTTATTATCGCTTCAGGCTTATCATCAAGTACAAAATTACGCGATACTATCTCTTCATTACTGTACGGGGACATCGAATATATTCCTGGCAGGTCCGTTACAAGCGTGTTTTTGTATCCTTTTATCGGGCCGTCCTTTCTGTCAACCGTAACTCCCGGGAAATTACCGACATGCTGGTTGGAGCCGGTAAGCTGGTTAAAAAGTGTCGTCTTGCCGCAGTTCTGGTTGCCGACAAGAGCATATGTAAGAATCTGGGAATCCGGCAATGGATTCTCATCCGCCTTGACATGATATTTACCATCCTCACCAAGTCCCGGATGGACGGTATTGTTTACGCCTTTTGCGCTCTCATGTCTTCTGGACCTGCTATCGATAGGCTCAACTTCAATCTGTTTGGCATCTGCAAGTCGCAGCGTCAATTCGTAACAGTGTATCTGCAATTCCATCGGGTCGCCCATCGGTGCGAACTTCACGACCGTGACTTCAGCTCCCGGAATTACACCCATATCAAGAAAGTGCTGTCTTAATGCACCTTCGCCTCCGACTGTGCGTATAACCGCACTTTCGCCGATTTTCAAATCTCTCAAAGTCATATTTTTATCCTCTAAATATAATCTGATACATAAGGTATTTCATGATATAGAATATTATCAAGTGCTTCAACTGCCTTAATGTCTCCGATAATTCTATTCATGTTATATAATTTGTCCGCAGTCTTATACCCCATAAAAAGTGTAGTAAGCGTTCCTATGGACATCTTCAGAACATAATCCGGTTCTTCATCAGTAAGGCTGCATGCGCCTTTCTTAAAACGCACGGTATATTCACTGTTATTCCATTCAAGCAGGTCATCTTCGATATCAAATCTGATAGTAACATTCTTTCCCTTCGGATTACATGCATAATCGCTTATAAACTGCCCGAAATCGATTATTCTTCCCATTGCATACGGACGTATCGTTTCCTTAATGTCACTGTCATCCAGTTCAAATGCAATCGGCTCACTGTAATAATTATTACCGTGAACTTCATCTATCATGGAATCATGTGCATATACATATTCCCAGAGGCCGAGCTGTGCCTCCCTGTTAAGATAGAAGAACCGGGATATGTCAAACGTGTCGACTGGGATGATAACGAATTT
>OLXC01000868.1_pt1 | contig 10486 bp, 9 predicted proteins | sample 1673851 | NCBI WGS metagenome assembly OLXC01 (sample SAMEA103958130, study PRJEB25191) | human gut metagenome | biome: human-associated habitat [ENVO:00009003]; feature: intestine environment [ENVO:2100002]; material: feces | place: Germany | collected 2013/2015
CTTTTCTGCTGCGGTTTGGCGTTATGCGCCGAAAAGTGCTGTTTATAGTCGCTCCGTAAATTGTTCAGTGCAGATTCGTTCAATTCTATCTTCCCTCCGGACATCGTCTTTATGTCGCGAATGATCACTTCGTTGTTCGGATGCTCCTCGTTGTATTCGTAGCTCTTCGCCCGCATGTAACGGGCTATGTTGTCGATGGTGTTTGCTACCACTGCCGGATTGGTCTCGCTCTCGAGCGAGCGGATCATGCGTTCGACGCTTTTACCGTAATGTTTGAACATTATGTGGTTTGTCGAATACTTCATTTTCTTGGGTCGGACGGTGAGCGTCTGGCGCGACACGCGCGGATAGGGAGAGTCGACATCCAGCTTGAAATCAGACATTATGAACATGTGATCCCACAGTTTGTGCGTGAAGTCGGCCGTATCGCGCAACAGCGGATTGACGTTACCCATCACCGCAATGACGGCCCGGGCCTGACGGTTGCGTTCGCGACGGTCCTCGATTTCGAGCAGCGAGTCGACCATCTCCTGAATGTGGCGTCCGTATTCGGGAAGCAGGAGCTTCTTGCGGGCGTAATTATAGTTTTTTTTCATGACGGTATTTGTTTCATCGTGACGTGCCCTTGCCGCAAACGGGTGTCCGAAATATCAGATCCGGATCCTTCGACAATAAAATCGGGCAGTTGAAATAGCTTGTTTGCAGATGTTTGAAACCCTGTTTCACGTTCCGAGCCGCGATTTGCCGGAACCGTTCGAAACCTTAACTTTGGTGCAAAAATACGTAAAATTTTTACTATTGCAAGCCATGACAAAAGTTTTGATCGTCGACAGTTCAAAAAGCATGCGAAACACTCTGCGCGAACGTCTCGAGTACGAAGGCTTCTCGACCGAATGTGCCGAGAACCCCGCGGCAGCCGAAGAGGCCTGTGCACGTTCGCCATTCGATGTGATCCTGACCGACAACTGCGACAAGATTCCCCATACCGGTATACCCTTCATTGTTCTGGCGGCCAACCCTACGGTCGATGCGGCCGTGGCGGCCGTCAAGTCCGGGGCACTGGAGTTCCTGCCGCGGCCCGTGGACATGAACCGCCTGCTCGGGGCGTTGCGTTCGGCCACGGCCGAGCCACAAGAGCATCCGGCCGAGGTTCAGGCGGCAGCGCCGCGGCCGCGAAGGCGAACGACACATGTCGAAGAGATAATAGGTCGTTCGGAGGCTATCGTACATGTGCGCGAACTGATCGACAAGGTTGCCGCATCGGAGGCCCGCGTGCTGATCACCGGCGCCAACGGGACGGGCAAGGAGCTGGTGGCCCGCTGGCTGCATGAGAAGAGCCATCGGGCGTCGGCGCCGTTCGTCGAGGTGAACTGTGCGGCCATTCCATCCGAGCTGATCGAGAGCGAGCTGTTCGGTCACGAGAAAGGTGCCTTCACATCGGCCGTACGGCAGCGCAAGGGCAAGTTCGAACAGGCCAACGGCGGTACGCTCTTCATGGACGAGATCGGCGACATGAGCCTCTCGGCGCAGGCGAAGGTGCTGCGGGCGTTGCAGGAGAACCGCATCAGCCGTGTAGGCAGCGACCGCGATGTCGAGGTCAATGTGCGGGTCGTCGCCGCCACCAACAAGAATCTGCGAGAGGAGATTCGGAAAGGCAATTTCCGTGAGGACCTTTACCACCGCTTGAGTGTAATAGTGATAGCTGTACCGCCGCTCTCGGAACGCCGCGACGACATTCCGCTGCTGTCCGACTATTTCATCCGGAAGATCTGCGCCGAATACGGCATACCGCCGAAACCGATCGCAGCAGATGCGATAAAACGGCTCACCGAGATGCCCTGGAGCGGCAATATCCGTGAACTGAGAAACGTCATCGAGAGGCTGATCATCCTGAGCGGGGACAAGATTACGCTTGCCGATGTCGACAAGTACGCCGCCACGAGCGTATTGTAATACGGACGTTTTGTCAATCGAGGCACATTGTAAATAAAAACTTCCGCCTCCACGCTTTCAGGCCCCGATTTTCTGTTCCGCCCCGGGCAGAGAGCTTCGGGAAGCGTACAGCGGCCGCAGACAAACGAAGCCGAAGGTGTCAGATAGACACAAGATTGTGTTTGATGGCATAAACCACCAGATTGGCCGTATTCGGACAACCGGTGTTGGCGCGGTGCTTGTCGACCGTGCGTTTCGAGATGAACAACTTGTCGGCAATCTGCTGGTTGGAGAGTCCCTTGCATATCTCGAGCAGCACCTCGAGTTCGCGGCTCGACAGAGCATCGTCGTCCGGCTCCTCCGCTTCGGGCTGCTGCGTCGTGCGCAGGCTGCTCACAAGCGTACACAGCAACTCCTGCGAGAAGTAACTTCCACCCGATGCAACGGTCGCAATGGCCGTCATCACCTCGTCGATGTCCGAACTCTTCAGCAGAAAACCTTTGGCCCCGACCGAAACCATCCGGAAATAGTAATCCTCGTCGCCGTACATCGACAGCGTGATTATCTTCAGATCGGGCCGTATCTCCAGGGCGCGGGCCGTAGCCTCATCGCCGTTCATGCCCGGCATCGCGATATCCATGAACACCACGTCGGCATCGCTCGACGGCAGCTTTTCGAGGAACTCCTCGCCCGACGACGCCTCGCCAACGACCTTGCAGCCGTCGCGGCCGTCGAGCAGTCCGCGCAGTCCGTTTCGGAACAGCGTATGGTCGTCGACCAGAAATATCCTGTATTTACTCTCCTGCCCGTTCATCCGTATTCCTGGTAATTGTTTCGCCCGTAACGTTGACCGTAACCACGGCCTGCATCCCTTCGCCCGGGCGGCTCGTGATCGAAACCTCCCCTCCCAGCGAATGCACGCGCGAAGAGATGTTCGAGAGACCCATTCCGCAATCCATCACCGCATCGGGATTGAACCCGCGACCGTCGTCGGAATAGCGAAGCGTCAGGCAGTTGTCGCCGTAATCGAGCGAGAATTTTATATGTTTGCAACCGGCGTGCTTGAGCGAATTGTTGATCAACTCGCACACCACGCGGTAGATGATGACTTCGACATTCGAATCGAACCGTTCGGCATGCAGGTTTGTGCTGAAATCGACATCGAACTTCTTGAGCACCGTACTTTTGCCGATGAAGTTGCTGATGCCGCGCTTCAGTCCGAAATCGTTGAGCACCTGAGGCGAAAGGTTGTTCGAGATCTCCCGCAGCGAACGTATCGCCTCATCCACCACGGCCGTCGTCGACGAGAGTATTTCACGCTCTTCGGGGGTATGCTCGCCCTTTGCCAGCACCGACATCGACATCTTGACCGACGAAAGCAGCGGTCCCAGACCGTCATGCAGTTCGCGGGAGAACTCGGCGCGGGTCTTCTCTTCGGTACGCAGCACCGCCGTCAGAATACGTTTGTTTGTCAGTTTGCGCTGATAGGTAAGGCGGTTGATATAATTGAACAGTTTGCGGACGTAGAGCACTCCGACCGATATGCAGATCGACGCTATCACTCCCATCCAGATAAAGAAATCGGCCGGAACGCGCAACTGTTTTTCGCTGACGAAGATCTGGACGTACTGGCCGTACCGTGCGAGCGACATTGCCGTCAGCGCGATGATGAACAGTATCCAGACCGAGTTGTAGCGAGTCAGACGAGTCAGACGTATGGCGGCGATGGTTGCCACCGTCTGCAATACGATCGATATTATGATCAACACCTTGAGTACCATACGACAAACGTTTAAGCGGTTGAACTGCTCTGCTCTCTCATACAAAAATACTCAAATATTTCGAATTTTGCCCGTTGCGCTCCGAAAAAAGCGGCAGCCGGAAGCAACTGAATCCGGAATGGCGGGACCGGAATCTGAGGGAGGCAATTACGGTGATGGCGGACGTGAGAGGGGGCGGCAGACAGGCGAGCAGCAGATGGACGGGCGAGCGGCGGACGGAACATGTATGGCGTACGTAATAACGGTTGCAGACAGGAGAGCAGCGGCGGGCAGACGGACGCGGCAGACGGACGAGCGAGGCCGTTACATTGTCAGGCCCGGCCGGCTGCTCTCCGGCAATTCACGGTCGGGCTGCTGCAGCGTATCGGTTGCAATTGCGGTGCCGCACGGAAGTTATACGGAGGTACGGCCGCGATGGATAGCCTGCCAAAAACCGATGCCCCCTTATGAAAGGGGGCATCCTGCAATTGGAAAATCGGCCTACAAAAGTTTTCTTAAACTATTAATTCACACTGCAAAGATAGGGTGCAGCACGAACTGCCGCAATCGCAACAAATAATTAAAAACCAAAGCTTCTATAACTCTATTCAGGTATTTGTCATCTTCACCGGCCGACGGCCGCGCCCCTTACTCGAAACGCAGAGCATCGATCGGGTTGAGCCGCGAAGCCTTCCTGGCCGGATACCATCCGAAGAATATGCCCGTCAGCGTACATACGGCGAACGACAACAGTACGGAGGCCGGCTGTACATATATCGGCCATTTGAGGATCAGGTTGATCGCCGTCGAGGCCCCGATCCCGAACAGCACGCCGATGATACCGCCCGTAACGCTTATGATAACCGCCTCGATCAGGAACTGCCACAGTATGTGACGCCCCTTGGCGCCGATCGACATGCGGAGACCAATCTCGCGGGTGCGTTCGGTGACCGAAACGTACATGATGTTCATGATGCCGATACCGCCCACCACCAGCGATATGCTTGCAATGCAGGCCAGAAGGATTGTCATCATGTCCATCGTCGAGGTCATCATCTCGCTCATCTCCTGCGTGGAGCGTACCGTAAAGTCATCCTCATCCGTTGCCCGCAACTTGTGGTTGGTGCGCAGAATGTCGCTGATCTCGTCTAGGGCCTGCTGCGTCTGCGACTCGTCGATGGCCGACGCCGTAATGCCCTGTATGTAGGTTATGGCCAGAATTCGCTTCTGAACCGTCGTATAGGGGGCCAGTATCAGGTCGTCCTGGTCCTGACCCATAGAGTTGTAGCCCTTCGGCTCCAGAACCCCGATGATACGGAACGGGATCGAATTGAAGCGAATGGTCTTGCCGAGCGGGTCCTCACCCTTGGTGAAGAGGTTGTCGACGACCGTCTGCCCGACGACACACACCTTCGCAGCACACTTTATGTCGCTCTCGGTGAACATCTCGCCCGACCCGATGGCATAACGGCGTATGTCGAGATACTGCTCGTTGACACCGTAGACGGTCGACGGAGTATTGTTGCCGCCGTAGATCAGCTGTCCGCTGCTGTTGACCGTCGGGGTGATCTTGTCGAGGTATGTATTCTGATTCACTATGGCCTGATAGTCCTCGAGCTTGAGCGACTGCATGTCCGATGACGACAGCCGCACCCCGCCCATACGTTCGCCGCCCGGGTGTATCATGATCATGTTCGAGCCCATCTCCTCGATCGAGGCACGGATACTGCGTTTCGACCCCTGTCCGATGGCAAGCATCGCGATGACCGCCGCCACGCCGATGATTACCCCCAACATGGTCAGGAAGGCCCGCATCTTGTTGTTGGCTATGGCCCGGAATGCTATCCGGAACAGATTTCTGTAATTCATGACTTATTGTTTTATCGATTCATGAGAGATCCTCCTGCGGCAGCGTGGCAAGCACCTCGGCCGCCGATGCCGGAGCGTCATTTATTGTATCTTCGATGATACGGCCGTCGCGCAAGGTGATGTTGCGGCTGCTGAACCGTGCTATGTCGGGGTTGTGCGTCACGAAGATTATCGTGCGCCCCTGGTCGTGCAGCTGCTGAAACAGGGTCAGGATCTCGAACGAAGTGCGTGTATCGAGATTTCCGGTAGCCTCGTCGGCCAGCAGTATCACCGGATCGTTGACCAGTGCGCGGGCTATGGCCACACGCTGCTGCTGACCGCCAGACATCTGGTTCGAACGGTGGTTGAGCATCGACTGAAGCCCGACCGCCTCGAGGGTCGTAACGGCCCGGCGGCGGCGCTCGAGTCTGCCGACCGACCGGTTGTAAAGCAGCGGCAGTTCGACATTCTCAACGGCCGTAGTCTTCGGCAGCAGGTTGTAGGACTGGAACACGAACCCGATCTTGCGGTTGCGCAGCGTTGCCCGCTCGTCGGAAGACATCTTGCGAACCGGCACGCCGTCGAGAATATACTCACCCGACGTGGGGGTATCCAGGCAGCCGAGGATATTGAGCAGCGTCGACTTGCCCGAACCGCTCGTCCCCATGATGGTGACGAACTCGCCCTCATGAATCGTGAACGAGATGCCGCGCAGTGCATGGACCGTCTGGTCGCCGACCTTGAAATCGCGCCTCAGGTTTTCGATACGGATTATGTCGTTCATGGCGTCACTTGTTTTTTGTCGAATCCTTCTTGTTGCGGTCGTTGGGGCGTTTGGGCATGAACGGGCTCTCTTCGCCTGCTTCCGTTGCCGGCGCACCGGAAGCCTTGGACGATACGGAAGCCATTCCCGTCACCACCTTGTCGCCGGCCGAAAGCCCCGAAACGATCTCGGTATAGATTCCGTCCGAAACGCCGGTAACCACCTCAACCGGTTCGAGCGAACCGTTACGTTCGACCCAGACATGCTTTTCGGGCAACCCGTCCGCCGCACGGTATCCCTCCGGCTCGAACCGCAATGCCTTGAGCGGCACGATGAAGATTCCCGACTTGTCGAGCGTCGCAATCGAAACATTGGCCGTCAGGCCCGGCATAAGTTTGAGATCGGGATTCGGGGCGTCGATCACCACCTCGTACGTTACCACATTCGAAGTCGTGGTCGACTGGAGGCGCACCTGTCGAACCGTGCCGGTAAAGGTGTCGTCCGGAAAGGCATCGACCGTGAAGCTTACCGTCTGTCCCTCCTCGACCTCGCCTATGTCGGCCTCATCGACATCGGCTATGACCTGCATTTTGGTCAGGTCGTTGGCCACGGTGAAGAGCGTCGGGGTCGAATATCCGGCCGCAACGGTCTGCCCCTCGTCGACATCGCGCGAAAGGACAACCCCGTCGATCGGCGACGTGATCCGCGCATAGCCGATATTGGTCTTGGCCTTGACGCTGTTGGCCTGTGACTGTTCGTACGCGCTCTTCGACTTGTAATACTCGTACTCGGCCGTCTCGAAATCGCTCGAACTGATCAACCCCTTTTCGAAGAGGTTTTTCTGACGTTCATAGTTTTTCGTCTGGTATTCGTACTCGGTGCGGCTCGAGGCCAGCGAAGCCTCCGATGCCTGGTATTCGGCCAGCAGGGTGGTCATGTCCATTTCGGCCAACAGCTGCCCGGCCTTCACGACAGAGTTGTAGTCGACATAGATTTTCGATATCATGCCCGACACCTGCGTACCGATCTCAACCTGCGTTATGGGTTCGACCGTACCGGTGGCGGTGACGCTGTTCGAAATCGATGCCGGCGCAATGGTTACGGTGGCGTACGACACGGCCTGCTCCGGCCCGTTGCGGCGCACTATCAGAAGAATGACTGCCGCGACGACTACAACCGCCGCCGACAGAATGATTGCTCTCTTTTTCATCTTATGGTGTTTGATTCGTTTGTTTTCAGATCTCGATCGGGCTGCCCGCATAGAACCGAAGAAGGCTCGCAGCCAGCAGCGATGTGTACTTGGCCCGCGTAAGGTTGTTTACCGCCTCGTCGTAATTGTTGCGTTCGGTGAGCAGTTCGACCGTATTCTTGAGCCCCTCGTTGAACTGCGCCTCGACAAGCTCGTAACTGGCCCGGGCCGACTCAAGCTGCCGTTCGGCTGAGAGATATCCGGCCTGAGCTGCCGTAGCATCGTTGTGCAGGCTCGAAACCGTATTCCACAGTTCGTTGCGTGCCGACTGCGCCTGCAACCGTACGGTCGAGGTGTTCAACCGCGCCTGGCTTACGTTGTTGCGGGCCTGGCGGCCGTTGAAGATCGGTATGTTGAGCGATATGCCGGCATTCTGGTAGAACTTGTTACTCATCTGGTTCAGGTAGCTTATGCCCGTATTTGACTGGGCGCCGGTCGAAAGCCCGACATTGAGCGAGAGCGTCGGGTAGAACGAGGCCCGGGCGATCTTCTCGGCCGCCAGCGACGACTCGACAGCCAGCTCATTGCTTTGCATCTGAGGCATCGTTTCGAGCGCCGACGCATAAATATCTGCCGCAGACTCCAGCGGGGCCAGCACACTTGCATCGTCGATGGTCGGCTCCACGATATCGAACTCAGTCCCGGGAGCAAGCTCCAGCAACTGGCTCAACGTCAACAGGGCCGATGTTACGGCCGTACTGTCCATCACCACCGTATAGGCATCGTTGCTGTACTGCGCCTCGAGCTGCATCAGGTCGCTGCGGGCAATGGCTCCGGCCGCCAGCATCTCGCGGGCGCGTTCAACCTGTTTGAGACTCGTTGCCAGTGCCGCCCGCGAGTTGTCGAGAGTCTCACGCGCATAGAGAATCTGCATGAAGGCCTGTGCCACCTCAATTTCAATATCGTTCTGGGCCTGCTCGACATCCAGTTCGGCCGACTGCGCATCGAGCTCCTGCTGCCGTACCGTATTGCGTAAGCGGCCTCCGTTGTAGAGCGTCAGCCCCGAGGTGAGCGAATAGTTGCCAGAATAGTTGAATCCGCCGGTCGAACGTTCGCCGTAATCGTTTATCAACGGCTGCTGATTCTGGTGCGAAACGTTGTGCGAGGTCGAAAACGAGAGTGTCGGATAACGCTGTGCCTTGGCCGACGACAGTTCGACCTGGGATATTGCGGCTCCGACGCGCTGTGTTTCGACATTCAGGTTGTTCTGGCGGGCATATTCGATACACTCGCGCAGGGTCCAGCCCGTATCGGTTTGCTGCGCCGCTGCATCGGCGGCCGATCCGCACGTCACCCACATGCAGAGCAGCAATGCCATTATATTCAGTTTCATAATAACGGGATTTGTTTGTTGTCGCCACAAAAATAGCGACAGCCGGACCCGCTGGATCCGACTGTCAAGGCGAAACGTCTCTTTATCTGGGTGAAACGGCCGTCAGGAGACTTGAAACGACCGTGATGCTACTGTCTTGTAAGCGCCATTACACGGTCGAGAATCATCGACGGCGGAATATCTTTCATGCATTTGTAGTCTCCACTCGGGCAACGGCGGTTGCCATATGTCGAACACGGACGGCACGGCATGTCGAGCTGCACGCACGACGAGGGTTTGGTTCCCCAGCCGTAGAATCCGGTAGCGGGATGGGTCTGCCCCCAGACCGATACGGTCGGGGTGCCGACCAGAGAGGCCATGTGCATGGCCGACGAATCCATCGTCACGATCACGTCCAGATGCGACATGAGATCGATCTCCTCATTGAGCGTAATGCGTTTGTAGACCGCCGTGACATTCCTGTGCGTACGCTCCATATCGAGGGCGAACCGGTGTTCGTGGCCGCCGCCCGTAAATATGAATACCCGTTCGAAACGTTCGGAAAGCATGTCGGTAAGACGGGCGCTCGATTCGATCGGATAACTCTTCCCGACCTGTTTCGAAAATGGTGAGAATCCGGCCCACAACCCTCTCTTTTCGCCTTCGGAATCGGCCTTTCGATTCGCCGTACCTCGGGCATGACAACCGGATATCCGATATTGGCCAACGTATCGCAATACCTCATCACGCTATGTTTCAAAGGCGAGAGATCCTTGTTACGACGGCGCGTGGCATGTCGTTTCAGCCGCTTCTCCTTGTCGATCACGCTGTACGGAATTCCATACCGCATCTTGAGGATCAATCTCAGCAACTTGCTACGCAGTACATCATGTATGTCGGCAACGGTATCGACCCCTCGTTTGCGGGCATCGGCCGCCATACGCCACATGCCGCATATGCCCTTGTAGCGGATTCCCGAATCGACCGTGAGAAAATCAACCCCGTCGATCCCGTCGAAGAACGCCGTGAAATGCCTCCGCGTGGCAATGGTTATGGCAAGCCGGGGATAGCTGTCGCGCAAGGCCCGTACGGTGTGGACCAGCATCGCGACGTCGCCCATCGCCGAAAAACGTATGATCAGTATATGACCGTCACTTTGCATACAGAACCGGATTGAGCGCAGGATCGTTGTACATCTTCATCTGTTTGTAAACCTTCATGTACTTCCGGCCGGCCTCGATGTCGTCGATCAGCTCCTCGATGGCCGTCGACAGGTCGATCTGCTGTTGTTTGAGCACGTCGAGCTTCGCCTTGCAGCTTGCATGGTGCTCCTCGCTCACATTCCGGCGCTCGACCTCGCGCTCCATGTGGTAGATCTTCAGCGCAAGGATCGACAGGCGGTCGATGGCCCACGCCGGAGTCTCGGTATTGATCCGGGCATCTGGCTGCGGCTTGATATCCTTGTACTTGTCGAGCAGATACGAGTCGATGTATTCGACCAGATCCGTGCGTACCTGATTCGAACGGTCGATCCGGCGCTTGAGCTGCAAGGCCTCCACCGGATCTATATTCGGATCGCGGATGATGTCCTCAAGATGCCACTGGACCGTATCGATCCAGTT
>OLXC01000872.1_pt1 | contig 10446 bp, 7 predicted proteins | sample 1673851 | NCBI WGS metagenome assembly OLXC01 (sample SAMEA103958130, study PRJEB25191) | human gut metagenome | biome: human-associated habitat [ENVO:00009003]; feature: intestine environment [ENVO:2100002]; material: feces | place: Germany | collected 2013/2015
AATATTACCGTGACCACCCCGAGGCGGAGTTCCTGACTTATCGCACCCTACCGTTGCACCGAAAGGTTTACCCTAAGGTGGAGACGCCGCTGTGCCTTCCACTGCCTAAGGGATACTACGGCACGGGTATAGAACTCTCCTTCCGCCTCAAGACGGGTCTGCGCTTCTGTCCCGACCTCGGGCCGGGCGGAGGCAGATACGACGGTGGCGAAGACGAGGCAATAGTGCTGGCGGCAATCCATCGTGGCCTCGACTGCCGCTATATCCCGGTCACCGTGTGTGCCCATCCGCACCCCTCCACCGGCACCAAGGCGACCCTGACGGACGATAACCTGCGGGCGAGCGGCTTGGTGATAGCCCTGCAATATCCCTGGAGCGCGTGGCTGCGGGTGCCACTCAAGGCCTGGCGCAATGCCCGCAGAGGCCGGGCAGGGTTTCTGCGCGCACTCTTTCTGAGCATAAAAGGCGCGGTTGCGGCACCCCGTCTGAGGCGCCGCAACCGCGATACTCTCTGGTGAAATTCGTTATTCTTCGCGGTGGATGACTGCGCCGAGGGCGCGGAGTCGTCCGTCGATGTCCTGGTAGCCGCGGTCGATCTGGCGAATGTTCTGTATGCGGCTGGTACCCTTGGCTCCCATGGCGGCGATGAGCATTGCCACACCGGCGCGAATGTCGGGCGAGGCCATGTTGGTGGCACGCAGCGAGTGGAGCTTGCCGCTGCCGATGACGGCTGCACGATGCGGGTCGCACAGGATGATGCGCGCTCCCATGTCGATGAGCTTGTCGACGAAGAAGAGGCGGCTTTCGAACATCTTCTGGTGGATCAGCACGGCGCCCTTGGCCTGCGTGGCCACGACGAGGAAGATCGACAGCAGGTCGGGCGTGAGGCCCGGCCAGGGGGCGTCGGCGATGGTCATGATCGAGCCGTCGAGGAAGGTCTCGATGCTGTAGTGGTCCTGTTCGGGGATGTAGATGTCGTCGCCGCGCTGTTCGAAGCGGATGCCCATGCGGGCGAACTGGGCGGGAATGATGCCCAGGTTCTCGTAGGACACGTTGCGGATGGTCAGCTCCGACTGGTTCATGGCGGCCATACCGATGAAGCTGCCCACCTCGATCATGTCGGGCAGCAGCGTGTGGTCCGTGCCGCCGAGCGATTCGACGCCCTCGATGGTCAGCAGGTTCGAGGCGATGCCCGAGATGCGGGCGCCCATGCGGTTGAGCATGCGGCAGAGCTGCTGCACGTAGGGTTCGCAGGCGGCGTTGTAGATTGTGGTCGTGCCCCGGGCCAGCACGGCGGCCATGATGATGTTGGCCGTGCCTGTTACGGAGGCCTCGTCGAGGAGCATGTAGGTGCCCTTCAACTCCCGGCCCTCGACCATGAAGAAATCGTCGGCGACATCGAAGTTGAACTTCGCACCGAGCTTCTGGAAACCGAGGAAGTGGGTGTCGAGGCGCCGGCGTCCGATCTTGTCGCCGCCCGGCTTGGGAATGTAGCCCACGCCGAAGCGGGCCAGCATCGGGCCGATGAGCATCACTGAGCCGCGCAGGCGCGCGCAGCGGCGGCGGTAGTCGTCCGTGCGCAGGTAGTCGAAGTCGATCTCCCGCGCGCGGAATGAATAGGTGTCGTCCGACAGACGGTCCACTTCGACGCCCATTGCCCGGAGCAGCTCGATGAGCTGCATGACATCGAGGATCTGGGGGATGTTGTGCACGGTGACCCGTTCGGGGGTCAGGAGCGTGGCACAGAGGATCTGGAGCGCTTCGTTCTTGGCGCCCTGCGGGGTGATTGACCCGTGGAGGCGGTGGCCTCCTTCGACTTTGAATACTGCCATGGTGTCTCTTTTTTGCGGGCCGCGGAGGGGTCCGCACCATAGACAAAGTTAGCAAGATTTCGTGTTTTGCGCGGGTTTTTGAAATATTTTCGTGAAAAATTTTTGCGGATCGGTTTTTTGTTGTACTTTTGCAATCCGTAAAAATGTCTGAAACAATTAATATTAGATAGCTATGGCAATGAAGAGAACTTACCAGCCGTCGCGTCGCAAGCGGATCAACAAGCATGGTTTCCGTGCTCGTATGGCTACCGCCAACGGTCGCAAGGTGCTGGCTGCGCGCCGCGCAAAGGGTCGTAAGAAGCTGACCGTATCGGACGAGTCGACGTTCAAGTACGCTTAGTCTTCTTGCAGGAAAAATACATGGGTCGGCTTGCTCAAGCCGGCCCTTTTCCGTTTGATGTCATGTTTGCATGTCGAAAGGCCACGGAGGCCGATATTCCGCTGATCCGCTCGCTGGCCGGCGTGGCTTTCCCGGCGACCTACCGGGAGCTGCTCTCGCCCGCACAGCTGGACTACATGATGGAGTGGATGTACTCGGAGCAGAGCCTGCGGGAGCAGCTGCGCGGAGGCCATGTCTTCTACATCGCTTCGTGCGACGGCGAGCCGTGCGGCTATGTCTCCGTCGAGCGGCAGGGCGAACGGCTGTTCCACCTGCAGAAGATCTACGTGCTGCCCCGCTTCCAGGGGTGCGGCGCCGGGGCCTTCCTCTTCCGCACGGCGGTGGCGCATGTCCGGGCTTTGCAGCCGGAGGCCTGCCGCATGGAGCTGAACGTGAACCGGGGCAACCGGGCGCTCCGCTTCTACGAGCACATGGGGATGCGCCGTCTGCGTGAGGGCGACTTCCCGATCGGCAACGGTTTCTACATGAACGACTATATCATGGGGCTCGACCTCGGGTGAGATCCCGAATGAGGTCCTCTGCGTGGACTCGCCCGCATCAAAAACTATCGCCCCGGCTGCAATCTCTCTGCAACCGGGGCGAAATTCGTTGCTGCCCTCTGCCGGCGTCGGATTCGGTGCTATTTCCCCTCCTCGGACTTGAAGAGGTCCATCTCGCCGCGCTCGACCTTCCCGTGGATGTCGGCCAGTTCGGCGATGACGGGTGAGATGAACTCGATCGTGTCGCTCACGGCCGACTTGCCGCCCTCGCCCTTGATGCGGTAGAGCATGGCGGCGTAGAGGGCGCGGAAGCAGAGTTCCGTGTCGCTGATCCCCGGGTTGCCCAGCACGGCGCGCAGACGCGGCAACTCGGGTTCGAGTCGGGCGTAGGTCGCGCGGTAGTGCTCGCCTGCGGGGAGCTTCATCAACTGGAGGTGCAGGTCGTGCAGGTCGCGGATCAGGTGCAGCGTGTGTTCCAGGTGTCCCTTCTCGGCCTTTCCTTCCTGCTGCAGGAGGTTGGCCAGGTCGAGGTACCACATCAGGAAAAGGTGCTTCTGTTCCTCGGCGATGTCCTTGCGCGGGGCGATGAGTGTCGAGTAGATCGCCTCGGGGCTGAACTGCAGCGCCCGGAGCAGGTCCTCGAGCTGCCAGAGGTAGAGGATGTATTCGGCGATGTTCTCACGCCGCTTGGCTTTGGCTATGTCCATGACGGATCTGTTTTTCTCTTTCTTTGGTTTGGTGGGCGTCTTGTTTTTCGGGAGCTATAGCCCGGTCTGCCCCCGCATCTTCCGACCGTTCCCGCTTGGCGTCCCCGGTCTCTTGCCGGGACTCCGGTCCGGTGCCGGGGGGGCTGTCCGGCATCGTTCCGACTGCTTCCGGTTTCTGTTCCTGTCCCTTTCGGCTCGTTCCTTCTCCCCCCCCCTCCTGCAGGAGGAGTTCCCAGGTCCCTTCCCGCATGTTTCGCGCCGGACGGCCCTACTTGATCCAGACCTTGGGCTCGGTGCGGTGCTTGAGGAAATACTGCTGCGACTTGAGCAGGTTGCGCGACTGAAGCACCATGTTCTTCGTCTCGGTCAGGATTGTCAGGTAGAGCATCGAGGCCTTGGTGTTCGACTTCGCCTCGTTGATGCGCGCGAGTTCCGACTTGATCGCCTCGGCGATCGCCTCGAAGAGCTGGTCGCGCAGCGTCAGCACCTCCTCGATTTCGGAGAAGTCACCCTCGCGGAGCATCTGGTTGATCCGGCGGTAGATAATCTCTACGTCGTCGTTGATCGACATCAGGTCGCGAGTCTGTTCCATCGACATTCCCTCGTGGTTGTTGTCGATGTGCTCGAAGGCCGGACGGGTGATGTGCATCAGGGCCTTGGTCATCTCGTTCAGGTAATCGACCACCTGAACGTAGTAGTGGGCCGTATTGACGTCGCCGCCCTGCAGCTTGCGGAGCGTCGGCATCAGCGAGTATTTGCGTTCGCGCGACTGGTAGAAGAGGTCGTTCGACTCCTTGACCATGTCGCGCAGCACCTTGCGGTTCTCCTTGAAGACGGCGATCAGCGTGCGGTCGTAGATGCGCGTGGCACTCTCCATCGTGGCGCAAACCTCGTCACGCAGCCCCATGATGATGTCCTCGTTGGTCTCGGCACGGGCGATTTCGCGGCGGGCCTCCTTGCCTTTCTTCATGAAGTTGCTGTGGATGAGCATGTATCCGCACAGCAGGGTGATGACGATGAATGCCGCCGTTCCGCCGTAGATCAGGGCCAGGCCCACGACGAAGGCGATCAGGAAGCCGCCCAGGGCCGTGACGAACCACCCGGCCACGACGGTCATGACACCCGAGATGCGGTATACGGCGCTTTCACGACCCCATGCGCGGTCGGCCAGCGACGAACCCATGGCCACCATGAAGCTGACATAGGTCGTCGAAAGGGGCAGTTTGAGCGAGGTGGCCAGGGCGATGAGCAGGGCCGAGGTGGTGAGGTTCACCGTGGCGCGGATCATGTCGTAGGGGGCTCCGCTGTGTTCGATGTCTTCGTATTCGAAGCGGCGGGAGATGGATTTCCGCACCCGCTCGGGGATGACGCGTTCGATGCCGGCATTGATGTTGAGTGCCGCGCGGACGATCGTGCGCGAGAAGAGCGACGATCCGTACTGCTGCTCCGACCCTTCGTCGCTCTGGGTCGAGAGCGAAAGCTCGGTGGCCGAGACGTGCATCGACTTCTTGGAGGTCCAGAGCGTGAGGATCATCACGCCGCCGGCAGCCAGCAGCACGGCGAAGTTCGCGGGGACGTTTTCGTTGAGCGCGCCCATCATCATCGAGGCGTCGCCCGAATGGCGGGCGATCGAGTAGGCGTCGAATCCGGCCACGGGCACGCCGATGAAGTTCACCAGGTCGTTGCCCGCGAAGGCCAGGGCCAGGGCGAAGGTGCCCGAGAGGATCGTGATGCGGAGGATGTTGATCCGGAAGCGCTGGATGATGAAGAGCAGCAGCGAGCATCCGACCCAGCAGAAGAAGAGCGACGCGAGCAGGTTCTCGTCGATCATGCGGATGAACTCATGCCCGGCGAGGATCGACTTGAGCCCCTTGAAGACGGCGAAGTAGACGATCGCCGTGAGCGAGGCGCCGCACCAGACGGCTCCGTAGCGGCGCAGGTATACCGTATAGCGGAACGAGAAGATCAGGCGCGAGATGTACATCACGACCGTGCCGCACGTGAAGGCGATGACCACCGAGAGCAGGATGGCCGAGACGATGCCCATGGCCCGTGAGGTGTTGATGTACTGTCCGAGCGAGGAGACGCCCTGCGCGGGGTCGCCGGCGATCTTGTAGACCGATACGGCGATGGCGGCGCCCAGCAGACAGAAGATGAGCGATACGGTGGTCGAGGTGGGGAGTCCCCACGAGTTGTAGAGGTCGAGCAGGATGACGTTGGCGAACATTACGCCCAGGTAGAGCATCATCACCTCGTGGAACGAGAAGAGCGCCGGGTTGAACATGCCGCTGCGTGCGACCTCCATCATGCCGCTCGACGTGATGACGCCGATAACGATGCCGACCGAGGCGACGGTCAGGATGACGCGCATTGAGGCGGCTTTGGATCCGATTGCTGAGTTGAGGAAATTGACCGCGTCGTTCGTGACGCCGACGAAGAGTCCGGAAACGGCGAGAATTCCCAAAATGCCGATGATGACGGTGTAGATTTCGCTCATGCTTGGAACGGTACAAATGATGAACAAAATTACGGAGAATTTTCCGATGTCACGGTTTTGCAACGGATTATTAACGTTAATTTAACGTGCTGTACGCCGGCCTCCGCCTTCTCGTCCGGGCGGGGCAAAAAGAGAGCGGCAGGTCGCAACTGGTCGCCGCGCCTGAAGAATTCGAAGGGCTGCGGAACCACCCTGCCGCTGGTAGTTTTCGTCGGACCTCCTCCCGGGTCGGGTCGGCGGGCCGTTTATGGTTTCGGATACGTTTTTGGATCGGTTTCTGTTGCCCGGGGTGGTGCGGTCGCGCTGTTGGGAAACGGCACCCGGGGCTTTTCGTCTTTTCTGTTTCGAAAAGGTCCGGAAGATTTCCGGGAGGCAAAGGTAACAAAAAGTTCCGAGAATGCAAATTCCGGATTGCCGTGTGCGGCGGGTTGCCGGAGCCCCGAAAAAAGACCGCCGCGGGAATGCCGCGACGGTCCGTGTCCGTATCCCGGAGCGGGGATTAATCCTCGTCCGTATCGGTGTAGGCTTTGAGCAGTTTCTCCTGTACGTCGGCCGGAACCTGCTCGTAGGAGGAGAACTTCATCGTGTAGGTGGCCGAACCGGAGGTGAGCGACGAGAGGGTCGTCGAATAGCGGTAGAGTTCGGCCAGCGGCACGAGGGCGTTCAGGCGGTCGAATCCCTTGTCCGACTCCATGCCGGCGATCATCGCGCGGCGGTTCTGCAGGTCGCTCATCACGGCGCCCATATACTCGCTCGGGGTGAGGACCTCGACATTGTAGATCGGCTCCATGATCTTCGGGCCGGCGTTGCGGAAGGCCTCCTTGAAGGCGTTTCGTGCGGCGAGCTTGAACGAGATTTCGTTCGAGTCCACCGGGTGCATCTTGCCGTCGTAGATCACTACGCGGATGTCGCGGGCGTAGGATCCCGTCAGCGGGCCCTCGTCCATCTTCTCCATGATACCCTTGAGGATCGCCGGCATGAAGCGTGCGTCGATGGCGCCGCCGACGATCGCCGAGTAGAACTGCAGCTTGCCGCCCCATGCCAGGTCGTACTCCTCTTTCGTCTTGACATTCACGACCATGTCACCCTTGCCGGGAACCTTGTAGTTCTTCGGTTCGGCGATTCCGTCGTAGTAGGGCTCGATGATCATGTGCACCTCGCCGAACTGTCCGGCGCCGCCCGACTGCTTCTTGTGGCGGTAGTCGGCCTGCGCCACCTTCGTGATCGTCTCGCGGTAGGGGATCTTCGGGGCGATGTACTCGTAGGAGAGCTTGTTCTCCTTCTCGATGCGCGAGCGGAGGATGTTCAGGTGGTGTTCGCCCTGGCCCTGGATGATCGTCTGCTTGAGCTCCTTGGAGTATTCCACGAGGATCGTCGGATCCTCGAACTTGGCGTCGTTGAGGATCTTGCCCAGTTTCTCCTCGTCACTCTGCTCCTTGCACTTGATGGCGGCGCGGTAGCGCGGCTCGGGGAAGATGATCTGCTCGATGGTGACCGGAGCGGCGGCAGCCGACAGCGTGTCGTTCGTGCGCGTGCCCTTGAGCTTGACCGTGCAGCCGATGTCGCCGGCCGAGAGCTCCGTCACCTTGATGCGGTTCTTGCCTGCCACGGCGAAGAGCTGCGAGAGCTTCTCCTTGTTGCCCGTGCGGGTGTTCACCAGCTCGGTACCCTCGGTGATCTTGCCGCGGATGACGCGGAAGTAGGTGATCTCGCCGATGTGCTGCTCGATCTGGCTCTTGAAGACGAATGCCACGGCGGGAGCCGCCTCGTCGGCCGTAATCTCCTCGCCCTCGGTCGAGAGGAACGCGGGGGCCTTGAGCGGGCCCGGGGCCACGTTGATGATGAACTCCATCAGGCGCTTGGTCCCGATGTCCCACTTGCCGCTCGTGCAGAAGATCGGCATCACCTCGCGGCGCGATACGCCGATCTTGAGTCCGGCGCGGATATCGTCCTGCGTGAGGGTTCCCTTGTCGAAGTAGAGCTCCATGAGGGCTTCGTCGTGCTCGGCGGCCATCTCCACGAGCTCCTTGTTGAGCGCCTGGGCGCGTTCCAGCTCCTCGGCCGGAATCTCGAGCTCCTCGCGGTGGCCGTCGTGGTCCTTGAAGCGGTACATCTTCATCATCAGCACATCGATGAACGAGTCGAATCCGGCACCCTGATTGACCGGATACTGCACCAGCACGGGCTTTACGCGCGAGGCGGCCTTGATCGACTCGAAGGCGGCTTCGAAGTTGGCCTTGTCGGCGTCGAGCTGGTTGATCACGCCGATGACGGGTTTCTTGAGCAGGCGTGCGTAACGGGCCTGTATCTCGCTGCCGACCTCCCAGCCGTTCTGTGCATTGAAGAGGAACACGCCGACGTCGCCGACCTTGAACGCCGAGAAGAGATTCCCGCAGAAATCGTCCGATCCCGGGCAGTCGATGATGTTCAGCTTGCGATCCATGAATTCGGTGAAGAGGATGGTCGAATAGATCGAGCGCTTGTATTCGTGCTCGATATCCGTGTTGTCCGAGAGCGTGTTGTTCGTCTCGATACTACCCCTGCGGTCGATGACCTTACCCTCAAAGGCCATCGCTTCGGCAAGGGTAGTTTTTCCCGTGCCGGGCGCGCCGATCAGTACGATGTTCTTGATCTCTTTTGCTGAATAGTTTTTCATATTCGGACTATGTTTTAAGGTTGATTTTCGGTTAGCCGACTATAAATATACGAAAAAATCGGGAAAAACAAGCCGGCATAGCCTTTTTTGTTCCTTTTCCGAGGCCGTGGAGTGTCATTTTGGGGCTGTGCGGCTCCTGTTCGTAAAAATTGCCGGATGTCCCGGACGGAGCCATCTTCCCGGGCGTGTTTGGGACTCGGTTCGCAAAAGGAACTCTCCGTGCAGGCAAAGAAACAGAGGCGGGCCGCCAGATCCGATTGCCGGATGGCAGCCCGCTCCGTATCTGTGCGGTGTGGTTTTGGGGTTATTTCCCGACGACGGCCTCGAGCTCCTCGACCGTGACGGGAATCTTGCGGTCGCCGAGCATCCGGCTTCCCTCCTCCGTCACGAGGATGTCGTCCTCGATGCGGATGCCGCCGAAGTTGCGGTAGGCCTCCAGGGCGTCGTAGTCCACGATCCCCTTGTAAAGACCCTCGGCGCGGCACTTGTCGATCAGCGCCGGGATGAAGTAGAGGCCCGGTTCGTCGGTCAGCACCGTGCCCGGCTCGATGCGCCAGGCCGCGCGGTAGATGCAGGTGGCCGACTTGGCGGCACGCTCGGCGATCGTCGAGAAGTCGAACGAGCGCTCGCCCATCGCCTCGCAGTCGTGTACGTCCATGCCCAGTCCGTGGCCCAGTCCGTGGGGCATGAACATCGTCATGGCGCCCGAGGCCACAGCGTCGGCCGCCGTACCCTTGATCAGTCCCACGCCGATCAGCCCTTCGGCCAGCGTGAGGTAGGCGGCCTTGTGGATCTCGGTGTACATCATGTGGGGCTTGACGATGCGGGCCACGTGGTCGTGAGCCGCCAGCACGATGTTGTAGATCTCCTTCTGCTGCTCGGTGAAGCGTCCGCTGACGGGATAGGTGCGGGTGTGGTCCGAGCAGTAGTTGTTCACCGTCTCGCCGCCGGCGTCGCAAAGCAGCAGCCGGCCCTCCTCGAGCACCCCGTCGCAGTTGAGGTTGTGGAGCGTTTCGCCGTGCTGCGAGACGATCGACGGGAAGGAGAGTCCCGATCCGAGCGACTTGGCGACGCCTTCGATCGCGCCGGCGATCTCGCGCTCAACGATGCCCGGGCGGCAGAGCTTCATGGCCAGCGTGTGCATTTCGTAGCCGATGCGGAAGGCTCGCTCCATCTCCTCGATCTCCTCGGCGCTCTTCTTTTCGCGCATCTCCGCCACGGCGAACATCAGGTCCACCGACTTGTAGTCGTGCAGCAGGGCGGGCTTGATGCCCAGCAGTTCCGACAGCTGGAGCTTCGTTTCGCCGCGGTAGGGGGGCAGGTAGTGGATCTTGCGCCCCTGGGCGATGGCCTTGCGCAGGCGCGCCTCGAGGGCGGCCGTCGGGAAGGTCTCCGTAACGCCTACCTGGGCGCCCAGCTCGCGGAGCGTGGGCTGCGGACCGGTCCAGATGATGTCCTCGACGGTGAAGTCGTCGCCGTAGAGGGCCTCCTCGCCCGAGTCGGTGTCGATCAGACCCACCAGCGAGGGAATGTTGAGTCCGAAGTAGTAGAGGAACGAGGAGTCCTGGCGGAAATAATAGGCGTTGTTGAGGTAGTTGTTGGGTGTGAGCATATTGCCCGGAATGAGGATCAGGCCGCTGCCCATCTTGCCGCACAAGGCGCTGCGGCGTCGGATGTAGATTTCTTTTGCAAACATAGTCGTATATTTTTATAATTTTCCGGCGAAACGGTTCGTTCTTCGAGAGGACGGGCCCGGCTTCTGTCCATCCGCGATGCCGGAGCGCACGCCGTCCGAACCTAATTTTGGTAAAGGTAGTGAAAAAATCGGTAATTCGTGTCATAAAACGACTCCTTGTGACGTTTTATTAAAAACAG
>OLXC01000878.1_pt1 | contig 10399 bp, 10 predicted proteins | sample 1673851 | NCBI WGS metagenome assembly OLXC01 (sample SAMEA103958130, study PRJEB25191) | human gut metagenome | biome: human-associated habitat [ENVO:00009003]; feature: intestine environment [ENVO:2100002]; material: feces | place: Germany | collected 2013/2015
ACTGCCGACACCATTATCGTCGGCAATTTCAACGGCCAACAGGCGCTTTCCGCCGTCGGAGCCTGCGCGTCGCTGACGGTTTTGTTTACGGCGCTTGCCATCGGCTTTTCCATCGGCGCGGGCGTTCTTATTTCGCAGTATTTCGGCGCCGCGCGCGAACAGGAACTGCGGCAGTATGCTGCAACATCTATTGTGCTGATGCTGGCAATGGGGCTTCTCATGTCGCTGATCGGCGTCGTGAGCGCGAGATTCCTGCTGGAGCGCGCGTTGGGAACGCCGGAGGCGCTGCTGCCGCTGACGCTTCTGTATTTCCGCATCTACGCGGCGGGACTGGTGTTCCAGTTCGGGTACAACATCGCGGCGGCCCTTCTGCGGGCGCTGGGCGACAGCAAGGCGACGCTGTATTTTCTGCTCGTCTCGTCGATTTTGAACGTTGTGCTCGACCTTGCGTTTGTCGCGGGGCTTGGGCTGGGCGTGGCAGGCGCGGCCGTCGCCACCGTTATTTCGCAGATCGCCTCCTGCGTCATCGGCTTTGCGTATATGCACCGGAAATACGCCCTTCTGCACTTCTCGCTCCGCGAGCTGCGGCTGGACGTGAAAACGGCGGGCCGCATTCTGCAGGTCGGTGCGCCGATGGCCATTCAGCAGTCCATTGTCTCCTGCGGGTTCCTGTTTTTACAGCGGCTGGTCAATCTTTACGGTGAGAGCATGATCGCGTCCTATACCGTCGCAAGCCGGATGGAAAACATTCTGCTGATCCCGATTCTCGGTGTGCAGAACACCATGGCGACCTTTGCGGGCCAGAATATGGGCGCGCAGCGCCCGGATCGCGTGGCCAAGGGACTGGGGCAGGGCGTGCTCGTGTCGCTTTCCATGACGCTTGTGCTCTGCCTGTGCCAGATTCTCGGCATTTCCCTCATCATCCGCGCATTCCAGCTGGATGAGGCTGCGGCGGCCATCTGCCGTCTGCATTTGTTCAGTTCAGCCGTCGCAATCCCCATTTTTGCGGTCTATTTTCCTGCCAACGGTATGTGCCAGGGCGTGGGCGAGGGTTTTTACGCGACGTTTTTTGCGCTGCTGGCACTGGGCCTGCGCGTGATTTTTGCCTATGCGCTGCATAACACAGCCCTGTTCGGCTATACCTCCATCTGGTGGAGCCAGGCTATGGCGTGGACGGTGACGCTCATTGTTTGCTACGCGCATTTCTTCCGCGGCAAGTGGAAAACCAAATCTCTGATCTCCTGAGGAGGAACCGATATGCAGCACCGCTTTTTTGCGCTCATCTCCCGCATGCGCTATATTGGCCGCTGGGGCCTTATGCGCAACACGTTCGAGGAAAACATTCAGGAGCACAGCCATATGGTCGCCGTGCTGGCGCACGGACTGGCGGTGATCCAGCGCGACATCCTCGGCCAGCCTGCCGACCCAGACCGCTGCGCGTCTGCCGCGCTGTTCCACGACGCATCGGAAATTCTGACAGGCGATCTGCCCACGCCGATCAAGTATTATAACCCGGAGATCAAAAAGGCCTACAAGCAGATTGAGGCCGTCAGCTGCGAAAAGCTTCTGGCACTGCTGCCGCCGGAGGTGCAGGAGAGTTACCGTCCGCTGCTGTTTGAATCTGACCCGGAGGTCGCCCGCATCGTCAAGGCGGCGGACAAGCTTTCGGCGTATATCAAATGCGTCGAGGAACTGAAGGCCGGGAACTCGGAATTTGAGGCTGCGGAGAAGCAGACGCGGCAGGCGCTTGTCGAGATGCAGCTGCCGTGCCTCGATTATTTTCTAGCGCATTTCCTGGACAGCTTCCGCCTCACGCTTGACGAGTTGGAATGAATTTGACAGATCTGTCAAATTTCATGTCCGAGATTTCCGAAAATCGCACGAAACTCACAGTTGTTTTTTTGCGGCCGCGCCGCTATAATGTCCCCCAGTGAGTTTACGAAAGGAAGTGCGCGCCATGACGATCTTCAAAACGCCCGTCTGTCGATGTGCTTCCGTTTTTGTTTTTGCCGGGGAACCCGTTGTTCCGGCGTCGTATTTGTTTTTGCAGAAGGAATTGTGAAACTGGTGTTTCCAGTTTTCACAATTCTTTTTTTATGCGCAGCTGCGACCCGAACCGCCCCGCAAAAACGGCGAAGAGAAAGGAGAACACCATGGGAAAAAACAAAATTCCGGAAACCGGCATCTATGATGCCAGACAACTTGGCACGGGCAGAATGCTGCTGCTCGGCTTCCAGCACATGTTCGCCATGTTCGGCGCAACCATCCTTGTCCCCATTCTGACGGGCCTCGACGTCTCGAACACGCTTCTGTTCGCGGGCCTCGGCACGCTTCTGTTCCACCTCATCACCGGCGGCAAAGTCCCGGCCTTCCTCGGCTCGTCCTTCGCCTTCCTCGGCGGCTATGCAACCATCGCCCCCATGCTCGACGGCAACCAGCCCAACCTTGCGATGCTGCCCTACGCCTGCTTCGGCGTTGCGTGCGCAGGTCTTGTGTACGTCATTCTGGCCGGCCTGTTCAAGGCCTTCGGCGCGAAGAAGGTCATGCGCTTCTTCCCGCCCATTGTCACCGGCCCCATCATTATTGCCATCGGCCTGAACCTCTCCTCCTCCGCCATCAATAACTGCACCGGCAACTGGTGGATTGCCATCGCCGCCATCCTCATCATTGTCGCCGCCAACATCTGGGGCAAGGGCATGATCAAGATCATCCCGATTCTGCTCGGCGTCATCGGCTCCTATGTTCTGGCCGTCATCTTCGACACGGACGTCCGCGCAAATCTCGTCGCCAATGTCTCCGAAGCAAAATGGTTCGCACTGCCCATCAAGATGGAGCAGACCGTCTTCGGCCTGTTCGCCTCCGGCAATGTTGACACGCACATGCTTCTGACCGCTGTCATCACCATCGTCCCGCTGTCGCTTGCCACCATGGTCGAGCACATCGGCGACGTGTCCGCAATCTCCTCCACCTGCAACCGCAACTACATTGAAAATCCCGGCCTGCACCGCACGCTGATGGGCGACGGCCTTGCAACTACGCTGGCAGCCCTCTTCGGCGCGCCCGCCAACACGACCTACGGCGAAAACACCGGCGTTCTGGCCCTCAGCCGCATCTACGACCCGCGCGTGATCCGCATCGCGGCAGTCCTGGCTATGCTCTTCTCCTTCAGCCCGAAGTTCGCGGCCATCATCTCCTCCATGCCCGGCGGCACCATCGGCGGCGTCAGCCTGGTCCTCTACGGTATGATCTCGGCAGTCGGCGTCAGAAACGTCGTCGAGAACAAGGTCGACTTCACGAAGTCCAGAAACGTTCTGGTCGCGGCTCTGATTCTGGTCCTCTCGATCGGCATCAGCTACTCCTCCGCAGGCTCCCTGGCGCTCGGTCCCATCAGCCTGTCGGGCCTGGCCGTCGGCTCCATCGTCGGCATCGTCCTCAACGCCATCATGCCCGGCAAGGACTACGTCTACGGCGAAGACAAGCAGGGCGACGAGTCTGTCAACTTCATCGTCCAGTAAGTACACTCAACCACCCAAAGCGGCGGGACCGGATGGTCCCGCCGCTGGTTTTTTATGGTCCTCCGTTAATTGACCGTCAGAGAGCCGTCTGTGCAGATATACATGCCCGCGCTGCAGTTCTCCACGAAAAAGCAGTACCGCCCGTCTTCTTCGATTTTGAAAGTATAGAGATGCCCCTGCGCGGAGACAACTTCCTCGCTGACGTAAATTCCGTCTTTAAACAGCCCGAAGCCGAGGCTGCCGCGTGCATCCGCGTCCAGCGAGATCGTCACCGTATCGCCCGTCCGCAGGTCAAAGCCGGTCGAGTTCTCCGGGTACAGCAAGACCATATGCGCGTTTCCAAATGCAAATTCCGCAAAATGGCCATCCGCGTCCACGGCAAGCTCCGTAACGGAATTCGGGATAAACGGCATCGTCGACACGTCGACCAACGTGGTGCTTTGGCAGACGGCGCGGTCGTGCGCCGCGATTTGCTGCTGCTGATAAGCGGCCGCTTCCTCGGCGGACAGGACCAGCTCCTCGCGGCCGTCTTCGCCAAAATAATGGACGGTCCCATCCGCGTCGATCTGCTCCATGGCATGGATGACCGACGTTTCTTCGAGCATCCGGTCCTTTTCCGCCTCGCTCATGCTCCCGGTAAAGACGAAGCCGGGCCACTTGTGCGCGACAACGGCTGCCGTGGCAGAGACGCACAGGGCGGCCGCGATGACCGCCGCGGCCAGACCGACTCCGGAGATCCGCCTGACCGGTTTCCCCTGCGCAGCTTCCGCATGGAGCCTTTGCATGGTCTGCGCCCGGATCCGGCTGGCAGTAACGAACTCTTTTTCTCCGATCTCGACCGGGATGCACGGCAGATCGTCCATCATGTCGGATATTTTAAGCTTCAACGAAATAACCCCCTTTTTCCAGCACTTCCTTCAGCTTCTTCCGGCCCCGGAAGAGCTTCGTCTTGACATTTGCGGACTCCAGCCCCATCTCCTCCGCAATCGTGGAGACCGGCTGATAAAAATAGTAGTAGCGCAGAAAGATCTCGCGCTCCGGCTCGCGCAGGGCGAGCACGGCTTTCCGGATGTACGCCGCCTGCTCCCGCTTTTCCAGCTCGCGCTCCGGCGTCCCAGAGGAAATGACAAGCATGTCGTCTTCGAGCGGAAGCTCTCTGCCGGTTTTGCGTGTGGATTCCTTCGCCTTGTTCCGCGCGATGCTGCCGAGATATGCTTTTGCCTTTCCGGGCCGGATCTCTTTTGCGTGGGTCCAGAAGGCAAAGAAAACGTCGGAGGCGATCGCTTCCAGATCGGCGCTGGCCGCAGCGGGCCCGAGAATGTTGGAAACAATGGTACTGACATAAGCCGTATAGCGGTCGATAAACCACGCCAGCGCATCTTCCTCCCGGTGCTTCAGCCGTTTTAAAGCCTCTCGTTCTTCCAAGCGCGTTTCACCACCTTTCCGTTTTGATCGGCCGTCACCCTTCATATTGCAAGCTCACGGGTCCCGGTTTCACCTTTCAGCAAAAATGATACCGCACATCCCCGGAATGGCAAAGCGGCGGGACCGGATGGTCCCGCCGCTGTTTTTTGGTCAGCCGGCTGTCTGGGCGATATCGGCGGGGTTCATGCTCAGCATGACTTCGTTGCTGCCGTCTACGGTTTTGGAATACAGGACGCCGTTCTGAATGTCCTTCAGAATGCTCTCATACAGGGCGATGGTCTCGTCGATCTTCTGCTGCGTCCAGGTATAGTCGCCGCTGGTCTGGCCGAGCAGACTCTGCAGCTCCACCTTTTCGTTGTCCAGCCACGCCTTATACTCGTCATAGGTCCACCAGACGGCGTCGGGCGTGGGGAAGCGGGCCTCAAATTCCGCGTCCGTCAGCGGCTCGAAGGTCTTTCCTCCGTCGAAGCTGTAATAGGTCCTGCCGTCGGCAGGGTCGACGTAGGACATGAGCGTGCTTTCCTCATGGGTCGTGTCGCTCGCTGCGTTCATGCGCTGGTCCGCCAGCTCCCGGAACTGCTCCTTCGTCAGCACGTCCACGCCGGAGATCACGCCTGCGCTATCCCGCCGGACGTGCAGATAGCCGCCGCCGGCGGCTTCTTCGTCCATGTAAAAGCCGCCCGGCGAAGAAGCCGGGCGGCAGCGCTGCTTTTTTATTTCTCCATCAGGCCGACGCAGTCGTAATACGGCTTGGCGGCGATGAGGGCCTTGTTCTCCTTGAAGACGTTGTGCATGAGGGTGATGACGGCGTAGTCGCACTGCGCCATGGCCTCTTCGAGGGAATAGTTGTGATATCCCGCGACGTCCCCCTGGATATACGGCTCGCAGGCGAGGACCTCATAGCCGCGTTCTTTGAGGATGTTCGCAAAGAGCACGGACGGGCTTTCGCGCGTGTCGTCGATGTTGGCCTTGAAGCTCATGCCGAGCACGGCGATCTTCGCGCCGGGCTGTACGTCGCGCGCGATGCGGTCGGCCGTCCAGGCGGGCTTGCCGTCGTTGACGAGGCGGGCCTCGTAGATGAGCGGGGTGATGTCTTCAAACTTCTCGTGGATGAACCACGGGTCGACCGCGATGCAGTGGCCGCCGACGCCGACGCCGGGGGTATGCACGTTGACGCGCGGATGGCAGTTGGCCAGCTCGATGAGCTTGAACACGTCGATGCCGAGCCGGTCGCAGACCTTGCTGAGCTCGTTGGCGTAGGCGATGTTGATGTCGCGGAAGGTGTTTTCCGTCAGCTTGCACATCTCGGCGGTCAGATCATCGGTCAGGCGGATGGTGCCGCCGGTGACGACCTTTTCATAGATCTGCTTCGCGTACGCGGCCGACTCCGGGCGGTTCGAGCCGATGATGCGGTCATTCTCGCGCAGCTCGATGAGCATGCGGCCGGGGATGATGCGCTCGGGGCAGTGCGCCGTCATGAACTGCTCGGGCGCAAGGCCGGAGGTCTCGGAGACGATCCTCTCCACCATGCGCGTGGAGTAGGGAGGCGACGTGGACTCGAGCACGCAGAGGTTGCCTGCCTGCAGGACCGTGCCGACCTCCTTTGCCGCGGCTTCGACGAAGCGCATGTCGGACACGCGCTTGTGGTCCTCGGTCTCGCGGTAGGGGGTCTGGACGCAGATGATGAAGACGTCGGCAGGCTCCGGCTTCGTCGTGAAGTGCAGACGGCCGGTATTCATGGCCTTCGTCATGGCATCCTGCAGACCGGGTTCTACGATATGGATATGGCCCGCGTTCAGCGTCTCGACGACGGAGTCCTTCACGTCGAAGCCGCAGACCTCATAGCCCGCCAGCGTAAAGGTGATGGCGGTGGGGAGGCCGATGTAGCCGCAGCCCATGATCTCGATTTTTTTCATGCTTTTTCGCTCCTTTGTATGGAAACATACAAGGTAATTATATCCTAAAAATCACGCTTTTGCAAGCAGGTCCTGCACCATATCGGTCTTTTCCCACGGCAGATCGAGATCCGCGCGGCCGAAATGGCCGTAGGCGGCCGTCTGGCGGTAGATCGGGCGGCGCAGATCGAGCCGGCGGATGATGGCCGCCGGGCGCAGGTCAAAGCAGTCGCGCACGAGCTGCGCGAGCTTCTCGTCGGCCATCTTGCCGGTGCCGTAGGTCTCGACGAGGACGGAGACCGGATGGGCCACGCCGATGGCGTAGGCCAGCTGCAGCTGGCAGGCGTCGGCCAGACCGGCCGCAACGAGGTTCTTGGCAATGTAGCGGGCCATGTACGCGCCGCTGCGGTCGACCTTCGTCGGGTCCTTGCCGGAGAAGGCACCGCCGCCGTGGGCCGCGTAGCCGCCGTAGGTGTCGACGATGATCTTGCGGCCGGTGAGGCCGGAGTCACCGGCCGGGCCGCCGATGACGAAGCGGCCGGTCGGGTTCACGTAGTATTTCGTATTCTCGTCGAGCAGACGGGAGGGGAGGTTCGGCTCGATGACGGTCTCGACGATCGCCTTGCGCAGATCCTCGATGGCGATGGAGTCCGCGTGCTGGGTGGAGACGACGACGGTATCGATGCGGGCGGGCAGGCCGTCGGGACCGTATTCCACGGAGACCTGGCTCTTGCCGTCCGGGCGGAGCCAGGGCAGCTTGCCGCTCTCACGCGCGGCGGTGAGGGCGCGGGTGAGGTTGTGGGCGTAGGCGATGGGGGCCGGCATGAGCTCCTTCGTCTGCGTGCAGGCGAAGCCGAACATCATGCCCTGGTCGCCAGCGCCGGTCGAGCCGTCGTCAAAGGCGTTGTCAACGCCCATGGCGATATCCGGGGACTGGTGGCCCACGGCGACCATCACGTTGCAGCTGTGGCCGTCGAAGCCCATCTCCGGCCGGTCGTAGCCGGCGTCGCAGATGGCCTTTCTGGCCAGGCTCGCGATATCGATCTGCGCGGACGTGGTGATCTCGCCCATGACGAGGACCATGCCGGTCGTGGCCGCCGTCTCACACGCGACGCGGCCCATGGGGTCCTGCGCCAGCACGGCGTCGAGCACGCTGTCGGAGACCAGGTCGCAAAGCTTGTCGGGATGTCCCTGCGTGACGGACTCCGAGGTGAAAATTTTTCTGTTGTTCATATTCCGATTCCTTTCCGGGCACAAAAAAAGCGCCCTGCCCGAGGGGCAGAACGACAAATGTTCTTCTCCCTCATCTTTCGATTCCTTCGCCGGATTTGGCACCTTGCGTCCGCAGGTTGCCGGGTTTCATTGGGCCGTTCCCTCCACCACTCTTGATAAGGCTGTTCAGTTGTACCCTGATTATACAAAACCCGCCGGAAAAGTCAAGAGAAAAGTTTTTCTTTCGGCAAATTCCTCTGTTTATCCCGTGTCAAACGCGCCTATACTCCAGAAGAACAGAATGTTTACATTTGCAGGGTAGATTTTTCCGACCGAAGCCGGTATGATGAAACCTGAACATCAGGAGGGTGAACACTATGAAGGATCTTCGCAGACGGTTTGAACGCTTCTGCCTTAAAAACCGGGGCAAGGGCATTCCGAATCTCATGCTCGTCATTGCCATTGGAAATCTGGCGGTCTTTGCGCTCTCGTACATCGACCCCAGCAACATCGTCTACAGCTATCTCTGCTTCAGCCGCTCCGCCATTCTGCGCGGGCAGGTCTGGCGGCTGTTTTCGTACATCTTTACCTATCTAAATGACGTCGGCGGAGTTGGGCTGCTTCTGGCTGCCGTTTCGCTGTTCTGCTATTATCAGTTCGGCAAAATCCTGGAAAGCTACTGGGGCACGTTCCGCTTCAACCTTTATTATCTCGCAGGCCTTGTGCTGACCGATCTGGCCGCGCTGCTGCTGGGCTCCGGAGCTGACGCGTCCGCGCTGAACCTCAGTCTGTTTCTTGCCGTGGCGACCATCGCGCCGGAGGCAAAGGTGCTGCTGTTTTTCTTCATCCCCATTAAAATGAAATACATGGCGTGGGTCTATCTCGGCTTTACGGCGCTGAACGTGTTCTCGTATCTGCAAGCGGCCTCGTTCCTCTCGTTCTATTGGCTGCTGCCCGTCGTGCCGCTTTTGAACTATTTCCTCTTCTTCGGCAGCGATATCAAGAACATCCTGCCCGACGCACTTCGCTACCGGCAGCGGAAGAATTACCGCACCACCGCCTCAAATGCCCGCCCGAACCCCAACTGGGCAGGCTCCTACCGCTCCAAATCCGGTGAGAAGCCCTACCGGCATAAATGCACGGTCTGCGGCCGGACGGATACGGATTATCCGAACCTCGAATTCCGCTATTGCTCAAAGTGCAACGGCTATTACTGCTACTGCATCGACCACATCAACAACCATGTCCACATCACCACGCCCCCGGAAGGCGCGGGAAAAGAAAAATAAAACGGAGGGACTGTCATGAACGAAGTATTGCACTGCCTGCTGACCCGCAGAAGCGTCAAGAAGTATCTTTCGCAGCCGGTCGAGGAGGAAAAGCTGGAGGCCGTTCTGGAGGCCGGAACGTATGCTGCCTGCGGCATGGGCCGTCAGGCCGGGAAGATCGTCGTGCTGCAAAATCCGGATGATATCGCGCAGCTGGAAAAGATGAACGCCACGATTCTCGGAAACCCGGACGCGCACCCGTTCTACGGCGCGCCGGTCGTATGTGTCGTGTTCGCGGACACGAACGTCAACACCTGGGTCGAGGACGGCAGTCTTGTCATCGGCAATATGATGGCTGCCGCGCACAGTCTCGGCCTTGGCAGCTGCTGGATCCACCGGGCCCGGCAGGAGTTTGAAAGCGCGGAGGGCAAGGCGCTGATGAAAAAATGGGGCGTGAGCGAAAATTACGCCGGCATCGGCCACTGCATCCTCGGCTACGCCGCGCAGGAGCCCGCCCCCGCAAAGCCCAGAAAGGCCGATTTCATTGTACGCGTTGATCGTAACCGATGATCCAATCGCCTGCGGTTACCAGCGGATCTTTTACCGCAGCTGTGCAGTTTGAAAAGCTTGAAATACACAAAGTATTCCTGCGCTTTCAAACTTTCATCTGCGGCAAAATCTCTCGCTGGTAACTCTTGTCGATTAAATTATCGGTTACTAAACCCCTTGCAAAATCGAAAAAACAGGCTTATACTGAAGAAAAAACAGGAGGGCACTGGTATGAAGTCCATTAAAAGCGTCCTGAAGATCGCGGGCGCGGTCATGGCCGTGATCGGCACCGTGCTTGTCGTCGTCGGCTTCCTCGACGAGATCTGCGCAGGCGTCAAAAAGCTTGCCGCCTGCCGCGCACGCCGCGAGGAAATGAAGGATTACGCAGATTGAACGAACGCCTCGAAGCAGCTGCTTCGGGGCGTTTTGTACGTTAAAAATGATGGTTTTCTACAACAGGCCGCCGGCATTCCCGGCGAACCATGCGCCAATGATTTTGTGGGGAAGGCAGAAACCATCAAGCGCCGGGGCAGCG
>OLXC01000880.1_pt1 | contig 10392 bp, 7 predicted proteins | sample 1673851 | NCBI WGS metagenome assembly OLXC01 (sample SAMEA103958130, study PRJEB25191) | human gut metagenome | biome: human-associated habitat [ENVO:00009003]; feature: intestine environment [ENVO:2100002]; material: feces | place: Germany | collected 2013/2015
CATGGCCCTTAAAATGACCGTGGAATTTGAGGACGGCGCAGACGTCAAGGCAGTCATGAAGGACGTGCTTAAAAACTGCAAGCGCGTTGAGGACGACTGCGAGATCTTTTTCTGAGGCATAAATAGAGCGCACCGGAGGCGAGGACATGAACAAGAAACAGAAGAAGCTGCTGTACAGGATAATCGCGGCGGTGGTTCTGGTCATAGCGCTGGAGCTTGTGCCCGTGGACGGGTGGCTCAAGTTCGCGCTGTACCTTATCCCCTATCTGATAATCGGCTATGAGACGCTGGTGAAGGCCGTGAAGGGCATAAAGAACCGCCAGCCCTTCGACGAGAACTTCCTTATGGCCGTCGCCACGATAGGCGCGATAGCGCTGGGCGACTTCCGCGAGGGCGTCTCCGTCATGGTGTTCTACCAGATAGGCGAGCTTTTTGAGAACATCGCCGTCGGCAAGAGCCGCCGCAGCATCGGCCAACTCATGGACATCCGCCCCGACTACGCCAACATTGAGGACGAAAACGGCCAGCTTGTCCGTCACGACCCGGATGAGATCGCCATTGGCACGGTCATCGTCGTGCAGCCGGGCGAGAAGATACCCATTGACGGCGTTATCGTCGAGGGAACGAGCACGCTGAACACTGCCGCACTGACCGGCGAGAGTATGCCGCGCAATGTCTCTCTCGGAGATGAGGTCGTAAGTGGCTGCATCAACGAGACGGGTCTTCTCAAGATAAAGACGACGAAGGAATTCGGCGAGTCCACAGCATCGAAGATACTGGAGCTTGTCGAGAACGCAAGCTCCCGCAAGTCGAAGAGCGAGGCGTTCATCTCGAAATTTGCGCGCATATACACGCCCGCCGTATGCTACAGCGCGCTGGCGCTGGCCATAATCCCGCCGGTGGTGAACCTCATCGCGGGCAACGCCGCGAACTTCAGCACGTGGATATACAGGGCGCTGACCTTCCTTGTCATAAGCTGCCCGTGCGCGCTCGTCATCAGCATCCCGCTCAGCTTCTTCGCCGGTATCGGCGGGGCAAGCAGCGCCGGTGTGCTGGTAAAGGGTTCAAACTACATGGAGACGCTGTCCAAGGTCAAGTATGTCGTCTTTGACAAGACCGGCACGATGACACAGGGCGTGTTCGAGGTCGCAGGGATACACCACAGCGTTATTGAGGACGAAAAGCTGCTTGAGTACGCAGCCCTCGCCGAAAGCTATTCCACCCACCCCATAAGCCTCAGCCTGCAGCGCGCATGCAAGACGCCGCTTGACAAAAGCCGCGTGAGCGACGTGCAGGAGATAAGCGGCCACGGCGTCACGGCGAAGGTGGACGGGCACGACGTCGCCGCGGGCAACCACCGGCTGTTGGAGCAGCTCGGCATTGAATTCACGGAATGCGGCCACGTCGGCACTGTGGTGCATGTGGCGATAGACGGCAAGTACTGCGGGCATATCCTCATCTGCGACGTGGTGAAGCCCGACGCAAAGGACGCCATCAGCGCGCTCAAGCGCGTCGGCGTGAAAGAGACCGTCATGCTCACCGGCGACAGCGGCAAGGTCGCGCAGAGCGTGGCGAATGAGCTTGGCATAGACTCCGTTTTCAGCCAGCTTCTGCCCGAGGATAAGGTGCGCAAGGTGGAGGAGCTGCTTGCCAAAAAGCAGCCCGGCGAAATGCTGGCCTTCGTGGGCGACGGCATAAACGACGCCCCCGTGCTCTCGCGCGCCGACGTGGGCATTGCGATGGGCGCGCTCGGCTCAGACGCGGCGATAGAGGCGTCAGACGTTGTGCTGATGGACGACAGCCCTCTCAAGATTGCAAAGGCGATACGCATATCGCGCAAGTGCCTGCGCATAGTATACGAAAATATTTACTTCGCCATCGGCGTGAAGCTGGTGTGTCTGGCGCTGGGCGCGGTGGGCATTGCGAACATGTGGGTGGCAATATTCGCCGACGTCGGCGTGATGGTGATAGCCGTTCTCAACGCCATAAGGGCGCTGAACGTGAAGAAGCTCTGACAGGAGGAAGGCATGGAGAACGACAGGGAAATAGAATGCTGCGACAGCAGCGAGATCCACGAGGATCTTCTGGGCATCGTGCGCAGCACGCTGCCCGCCGAGGAGCAGCTTTACGACCTGGCTGAGCTGTTCAAGGTTTTTGGCGATTCCACGCGCATACGCATCCTATTCGTTCTCTTCGAGGCGGAGGTGTGCGTGTGCGACCTTGCAGCGGCGCTGAATATGACCGTGTCCGCGGTGTCGCACCAGCTTAAGATACTCAAGCAGGCAAAGCTTATCAAAAGCCGCCGTGACGGGCGAAGCGTATTTTACTCCCTCGCCGACGACCACGTGCGCACCATAGTGAGTCAGGGCATGGATCACATCACGGAATAAAATACATTCTGAACAAACTACAGACTAAATTCTGAACAAACTACAGACTAAATTCTGAACAAACTACAGACTAAAGATATCCCCCGGCCGTTGGCCGGGGGATATCTTGGCCGGGGGATATCTTTCTTATTACTTGCAGTCTCAGCGGCTGAGACGGAGGAGGCGGCCCGCAAGGGCGCCCGTGGGCGCGTCATCCTTCACGGCGCACACGCCGTTGACATACACGCGCTTTATCCCCTCGTTCGGGGCGAGCGGCGCGGTGTAATCCGCGTGGTCCGTGATGCGCTGTGCGTCGAAGAGGACGAGATCCGCGTCCATGCCGGGGCGAATGACGCCCTTTCCGGCAAGGCCGTAGACCTCCGCCGCCATTGAGGTCATCTTGCGCACGGCTTCCTCAAGGGAGACGAGCTTATCCTCGCGCACGGCCACGCGCAGAACGCGCGGGAAGCTGCCGATGGCGCGGGGATGCGTCATGGGCATTCCGGGGATATAGAGACCGTCCGTGCCGTACATGCAGAGCTCATCCGCCATGAGGTATTTCACATCGGCCTCGCTCATGCCGAATTTTATGTACTGCACGCCGAGCTTGTTTTCACGCAGAAGCGCCGTGTACATTTCAAACGCGCCGACGCCGCGCGCCGCAGCAAGCTGGGCGATGGTCTTTCCGGCGACCTCCGGCATTCTGGGGGCGTTGGCGATGAGCAGCTTATCCAGCCCGCAGGCAATGGCCGCGTCGCCGTCTGCCGCGCCAACGCTATCGCGCAGGAGGGCGGCAAGGCGCTCAAGCTGCGCGTCGTCCGCAAGCGCTTCAAGAAGCTGCTTCGGCTCAAGCTTTGCAAACTCCTTCGGCAGAGTGGCGATGAGCATGGTGGAGCTGGCGGCATAGGGATAGACGTCGTGCGTGGCGGGGATGCCGGCCTCATGCAGCATACGAGTTGTCTTGCGCACCTTGCCGAAGTTCTTCTCGCCCATGGCCTTATGGTGGGAGACGTTGACACGCGCGCCGCTGCGGCGGGCAATGTCGATGGCCTCCTGCACGCTCTCCTCCAGTCTGTCGCCCTGATCGCGCAGATGGGAGGTGTAGACACCGCCGTAGCGGCCCACGCTTTCACAGAGGGCGGCAAGCTCATCCGTTGCGGCGAAAAGCCCCGGCGAATACGCAAGCCCCGTCGAAAGGCCGAGCGCCCCGGCCTGCATCCCGTCCTCCACAAGCGCCTGCATGGCGGCAAGCTGCTTTTCATCCGGCGCGCCGGCCGACATGCCCATCACGGCGAGGCGCACAGTGCCGTGCGGGATGAAGTAGCCCATGTTTATACCGCAGGGGGTGTTCTTCATGCGTGAGAGATAGCCGGAGAACGAGGTGAAGCTTTCGCAGTCGGGGTACATGGGCGTGCCCTGCTGCACGAAATAGGTGTAGTAAAGATTGAAGTGCTCTTCAGACACCGGCGCGGGGCCGAGGCCGCACTGGCCGCAGAGCTCCGTGGTGATGCCCTGAAGAAGCTTGGAGGCGCGGCCGGGGTCGGCCTGCACGAAAAGGTCGGAATGCCCGTGCACGTCGATAAAGCCCGGCGCAAGCGCCGCGCCGGAGGCGTCGAGGCACTCCGCGGCGTCGCCGTCAAGCTGCCCGACGGCGGCGAGCTTCCCGTCCTTCACGGCCACGTCGCCGGTAAAGCCCGTCGCGCCCGTGCCGTCGATAACAAACGCGTTTTTTATAAGCAGATCATACATGTGAGGTCAAGCCCCTCCTTTCACGCTTCATGCGAGCAGCGAGGCCGTCACGGCGGTGAACATCGCCGCGCCGTTTGCCAGCGCCTGCTCGTCAAAATCAAAGCGGCTGTTGTGATTGGCCGCGGGGCAGGCCGAAAGCAGCCCTATATACGCCGCCTGTCCGCCCTGCTGCTGCACGCGCTCCGCCATATAGGCGAAGTCCTCGCTGCCGCCGCTGAGCGCGCCGACGCGCACAACGCGAAGGCCGAGCCCGTCGCGGCAGACGCCCTCCACGCGCTCCGACAGCAGCCATGTGCACACGAGTGCGGCGGCGCTGCCCATGGCGCGCGTTTCACAGGTGCAGCCGTGCATCTGCGCGGCAGCCTGAACTATCTCATTCGCGCGGCGCAGCATATACTCGTTTGCCTCGGTCGTCTGGCCGCGCACCTCAAGCTCAAGCTTGGCCGAGTCGCACACGACGTTGCGCCCCGTGCCGGCGTGCAGCGAGCCGGCGTTTATCTGCGTGGGCGTATTACCGAAGCGGGGAATGGCGTGCAGGTTCAGCACAGCCGTCGCCGCGGCGAGCAGCGCATTCCGCCCCTCCTGCGGGGCAAGCCCGGCATGGGCAGGAACGCCGGTGAACGTGACGTCCAGCTTCGCCGTGGCAAGGCCGCCCTGCGCCCCGTCCTTCAAAACGCCGATGTCAACAAGCCCGGCCGCCTTTCCGGCGGGCAGGATGTGGGCGGCGAGGGCGTAGTCCACGCCGTCAAGGTGCCCGGCGTCAACTATGGACTTTGCGCCGCGCACGCCCTCCTCCGCGGGCTGGAATATGAGCTTCACCGTGCCGTGCAGCTCATCGCGCATCCCGGCCAGCAGCGTGGCCGTGCCGATGCCGATGGCGGCGTGCCCGTCGTGCCCGCAGGCGTGCATCACGCCCGGCGTGACGGAGGCGAAGCCCTCCTTATACGGCAGGTGGGAGGCGTCCTCCGCCTCGTCCACGCCGAGGGCGTCGATATCAAAGCGCAGCGCGACAGTCGGCCCTTCGCCGCAGTGCAGCGTCGCAATAACGCCGGTGAAGCCGCCGGCCGTGTGCGGCAGGAACTCCGCGTCCGCGCCGTTCTGCTTCGCCCACTCATAATGGGCGGAAAGCCCCTCCTCAGGGGGGAGGCCCATGCGGGCGTCCCCCTTGCAGACGTCGGCGCCTGTAAGCACCTCGTAGCCCAGCTCGGTCAGGCGGCGCGCAAGGATGGAGCTTGTGCGCATTTCGAGCCAGCCGGGCTCTGCATAGTGATGAAAGTCACGGCGTATCGCCGTCAGCTCAGGCAGGAGCGCCTGAGCGCGCGATCTTATAGAATTATCCACACGAACCTCCGGATCAGTACGCGGGGAAGATGGTCATGACCCAGAGCACATTGACCGCGCACAGGATGAGCGCCGGGAGCCAGCCCATCTTGAACATGGTCTTCTGGTCGTAGCCGCCGATGCCCATGAACATGGGAACGGAGGGCGTTGCAAGCGGCGTCATGAACGCGGTGAGCGCGCCCGTTGCGACGAGGACCATGGGGCCGATCGGGTTCGCGCCGATGGCAAGGCAGGTCAGCACGACGATGGGGGCGAACATATTAAGCACCGCCCAGTTCATCATGAACTGCGTAAGGATGAACGGCACGAGGAAGAACACAAGGCCGATGACGTAGCCGTTGGCATGCTGGCCGAAGAGCGAGGCTATCGCGCCGCCGATAAGCTCGCCGGTGCCGGTGTTGGTAAGGCCGCTGGCAAGGGCAAGAACGCCCACGTATGTAAGCACCATGCCGCCCATGCCCATGGAGACGTAAGCCTCTTTAGGCTTGAGAATGCCGAAGGCGACCATCAGCAGCGCGCCGATGACCGGGAACACGCAGGTGTCCAGCTTTTCCTTGACTATCTCGCCGTCAGTGCCGACGGTGGGGATCTTTATGAGCTGGAGGCTGGTGACGATGAGGCCGAGGATGACGCCGAAGAACACAAGGTAGCCCACGACTTCCTGCACGGGGCTGAGCTTCGCGGCGGCGCCGCCGGCGCTGACGGGCTTCACCTCGCGCGTTTCAATGACGGGCTTGTCGGGGGCGAACTTCGGCGCGACGAATATCGCGTAGAGTATGACGACGATGACGCCGGGCAGACGGGCAAGGCCGACATCCCAGATCTGGAACTGGTACGCGCCCGCGCCGAGATTCTGCAGAAGGCCGTTATACTGCGCGGGGTATATCGCGCCCGCGCCGATGGGCAGAGACGTGACCGTGGAAATGGCGACGATGCCGATGGAGAACATGACCTTCGACGGGCTTATTTCCATCTCGTCGCACACGCCGAGCAGCAGCGGGAACACTATGCTGAACGTGGCCATCGCGCTGGGAACTATCTGCGCGATGAGGAACGTGACGATAACGTAACCCGCGAGAACGCGGTTAAAAGAGCCCTTGGCCGCCTTGGCCACGCTGCGGGAGAGCTTTGCCACCATCTGCGTCTTGGAGAAGCCCGCGGAGATGATGAACATGCAGGCCATTATGATGGTGTTGGAGTTGGAGAAGCCGGAGAGCGCGGTCTTGATGTCGATGCAGCCGGTAACGACCAGCAGCATCATGGAAAGCAGCGCCGAGAGCGCCATGGAGATCTTCCCCCAGAGGAAGCTTGCGATGGTCAAAACGAAGATGACCAGACAGATAATCATATGGACGTTCATGCTTTTTCCTTCCTTTCTTTTCCCTGTTTGCAGTTTTGCACAAAATCCGACAAAAAAGAGCTTGCTGTATGTGTTAGTTTTATGATAACATATTAACATCTTTCCAAACAAATACAGCTTTTTTATGCGGCTATAAGAAAAATCATATAGTAGAAAGAAAGGAGCGCGCACAATGACGATACAGCAGCTTCGCATCGCGCTGGAGGCGGCGAAAACAGGCTCGATAACGAGGGCGGCAAGGACGCTTTATCTATCCCAGCCGAACGCCAGCAGCATGCTGCGCACGCTGGAGCAGGAGCTGGGCTACGAGATATTCAACCGCACGAACACGGGCATCGTTCCGACAGAGGCGGGGATGCAGTTTCTTGACCACGCGGTGGTCATCCTCGCGCAGATGCAGGACATATACGCCATCCGCGACAGGGACCGCGTGCGCAGGCTGCGCCTCGGCATACAAAGCTACTCCCCGGCGGTGGAGGCCTTTTTAAAGCTGGCGCGGGAATACCGCGACAGCCCGGACGCGGAGCTGAAATGCATCAACATCTCCGCCGACGACGGCATACGCGCGCTGTACGGGATGAAGCTGGACGTCGTGGCGGCGCTGATATCGTCGTTCATGCTGCCGCTGGCGGAGCAGACCGTGCGCAACCATGGGCTGGAGCTGGTGCACCTACGCGACCTGCCGGTCTATCTCAACCTGCGGCGCGGTCATCCGCTTTTGGAAAGGCTGCCGCCGAACGCGGATGAATTCGACTACAGGCTTCTGGAGCAGTATCCTTATGTGGAGTATCAGAAGCTGCCGGTGCGCGCAGAGGAGTACACGACCATCGGAAGCGCTGATCAGGTGCGGTTTAAGTACTGCATCACCGTGGACGAGCGCGACACGCGCTGCCGCATCGTCGCCGCGACGGACGCGTTCTCCGTGGGCTGCCACATGCCGCAGGCTCTGCGGGAGCGCTACGGGCTGGAGTGCGTGCCCATACCGGGGGAAAGCCTACATCTTTACTGCATCACCCGGCGCGGCGACAGGCAGAGGGAAGAGGTCGCGCGCTACATAAAGCTGCTGGAGGGCGAGCTTGACGAGGCGTGAGCGGCGCACGTAATCCGTCACAGTTTATTTACAGAATTTTCGGGTTATTTTAAACTATGCGGCCTATCATTGGGGCACACCAAGCGAAAGGATGCGAATGAACATGAATAAACCGAAAAGATTCTTTTCTCTCATGCTCGCGCTGTGTATATTAGTGTGCTGCGCGGGCTGCTCCGCCACGGCGTCGGCGGCCAACTCCAACGGCACAGGGGCGGAAAGCGAAAGCGCGGACGGTACGCCGCCCGATAAGCCTGACGGGGAGCCGCCGGAGAAGCCCGACGGAGAACCGCCCGAAATGCCTGATGGCAAAGCGCCCAACGGCGCGCCGCCCGATAAGTCCGGCGGCGGCCCCGGCGGCGGGCCCGGAGGCTTCGGCGGAAGCGGCGAGGTGACGCAGGGCACGAGCGCCAACACCATCACCGAGGACGGCACATACTCCGGCAAGACCTATACCTCGACCGGAGACGACGAAAACGCGCTGCGGATAGACGGCGCGGAGGCGGAGCTGAAAAACATCAGCGTGAATAAATCCGCGGGGGTAAGCTCCAACCCGGAGGACGGCGATTTTTACGGCATGAACGCGGCGGTGCTTGCAACGAACGGCGCACAGGTCACGATAAGCGGGGCAAAGATAAGCTCCGACGCGCAGAACGGGAACGGCGTGTTCAGCTATGGCGAGGGCACGGTGGTGACGGTGTCCGACACGGTGATAAGCACCGCGGCGGATAACTCCGGCGGCATACAGACCACCGGCGGCGGCACGACCAACGCGGAAAACCTCACCGTCAGCACAAAGGGCAATTCCTCCGCCGCGATACGCTCCGACAGGGGCGGCGGCACGGTCAGCGTCAGCGGCGGAAGCTACGCCACGGCGGGCTATAACTCCCCTGCCGTATACTCCACGGCGGACATCACCGTGAGGGGCGCCTCGCTCACGGCGGAAAATTCCGAGGCGCTGGTCATAGAGGGCAAGAACTCCATCACGCTTGAAAACTGCACGGTGTCCGGCAGCATGAGCAAGACCGAAGGGTCAAGCTCCGACGAGAACGTGCATAATGTGATGCTGTATCAGTCCATGTCCGGCGACGCGGACGTCGGCACGGCGGAGCTGAGCATGACGGGCGGCAGCCTTAAGGGCGCGAGCGGCGACATGTTCTACATCACGAACACCCACGCCGTCATAAGCCTGAACGGTGTCAGTATCGAGAACACGGATAAGGACGGCTACCAGATGCGCGTCACGGGCAACTCCGCCGCGCGCGGCTGGGGCAAGCTCGGCGAAAACGGCGCGCAGGCCGAGGTGACGGCAGCGGCGCAGACGCTTGAGGGCGACATACTTGTTGACAGCATATCCACGCTTTCCCTGACGCTCACCGACTCAAGCAGCTTCACGGGAACCGTGAACATCCTTGAAAACGCCGATGGCGAGGCCGTGGACGACAACGCCGTTATTACCGTCGGCGAGGGCTGCACATGGACGCTGACGGGCAACTGCACGATAAGCCGCCTTGAAAACAAGGGGCTAATAGACTTCAACGGCTACAGCATCACGCTTGCCGACGGCAGCGTGTGGCCACTCACGACCAACGACTTCCCCACCGTCGACCCAGCGGACCCCTATACGCTCACGCCCCAGGAGCAGCACATCATCGACAAGCTCGTGTCCGAGTTTGTCACCGCCGATCACCTGCATCGCCATATCGATTTCCTCTATTCCCACGGCTCGATGTACAAGGTCGCCAACGGCAACCTGCTGTTCCATGGCTGCGTGCCGCTCAACGAAGACGGCACCTTTAGCAGCATGAACTGCCTGGGCACCTGGCACGCTGGCCGCGATTATCTCGATTTTTGCGACCACATCGCCCGCCGCGCCTGGCGCGTGGGCGACCGCGACGCCCTCGACTGGATGTGGTACCTGTGGATTGGCTTTAACTCACCCGCCAGCGGACGCCTGGTGCGCACCTTTGAGCGCGCCTATATCGCCGATAAGAGCACCTGGGTCGAGCCGATGGACCCGTACTTTACGCTTACCAAGTCGCCCTCGGTCTGCGACGACATCATGCGCGAGTTTGGCGTCACCCCCATGGCCTGCTCGCCGACGGGGCACATCATCAACGGCCATACGCCTGTCAAGACGACCAAGGGCGAGCAGCCCATCCGCGCCGAGGGCAAGCTACTGGTCATCGATGGCGGCTTCTGCCGTGCCTACCACCCCAAGACGGGCATTGCCGGATACACGCTTATCTCCAGCTCGCGCGGATGTCGCCTTAAGTCGCACCAAGCCTTTACCACGGTTGCCGAGGCACTTACCCGCAATGTCGACATCGAGAGCGAGACCAACCGCTTTGACGAGGCCGACCGCCGCCGCATGGTCAGCGATACCGATACGGGCGCCAAGATCCGCAGCCAAATCCAGGACCTGCGCCAGCTGCTCGATGCATATAGAAACGGTGCTATCGAGGAGCGCGCCTAGCACCACACGC
>OLXC01000893.1_pt1 | contig 10320 bp, 9 predicted proteins | sample 1673851 | NCBI WGS metagenome assembly OLXC01 (sample SAMEA103958130, study PRJEB25191) | human gut metagenome | biome: human-associated habitat [ENVO:00009003]; feature: intestine environment [ENVO:2100002]; material: feces | place: Germany | collected 2013/2015
AAGTTCAAGGCCGTGCAGATCGGCGGGCCTTCCGGCGGATGTCTGACCGAGGAGCATCTGGACTACCCTATGGACTTCGACTCGCTGAAGAAGCTGGGGGCCATTATCGGCTCCGGCGGCCTGGTGGTCATGGACGAGGACACCTGCATGGTGGAGGTGGCACGGTTCTTTATGCACTTTACCCAGAACGAGAGCTGCGGTAAGTGCACCCCCTGCCGGGAGGGCACAAAGCGTATGCTGGAGACGCTGGAGCGCATCATCAATAACGAGGGGAGTCTGGCCGATCTGGATCTGCTGGAGTCTCTTAGCGATACCATCACGGACACGGCCCTGTGCGGTCTGGGGCAGACGGCCTGCAAGCCGGTGATGTCCACCCTGCGGAACTTCCGGCAGGATTATCTGCGCCATGTGGTGGATCACCACTGTCCCATCTGCAACGGGCGCAAACGCCGGTTGGAGATCAAACCGGAGCTGTGCAAGGGCTGCGGCAAGTGCGCGCGGAACTGTCCCATGGAGGCCATCTCCGGGCAGCCCCGTATGCCCTACGTCATTGACAACGAGAAGTGCATCCACTGCGGCGCTTGCTGGGGCGCGTGCCCCTTCGGCGCGATCGACGCCATTGAGGAGGAGTGAGCCATGGCAAAGGGAATTATGGTCATCGACGGGCAGCGGGTGCCCTTTGACGGCGAGCGCAACGTGCTGGCGGTCATCCGCAAGGCGGGTATCGACATCCCCACGTTCTGCTATTACTCCGACCTGTCCGTTCACGGCGCGTGCCGTATGTGCATCGTGGAGGACGTAAAGACCGGGAAGATCGACGCCTCCTGCTCCATGGAGCCCCGGGACGGCATGGAGATCAGGACCAACACCGCCCGGCTGCTGAGGCACCGGCGGATGATACTGGAGCTGCTGCTGGCGGCCCATGACTGCTCCTGCACTACCTGTGCCAAAAGCGGCAACTGCCGATTGCAGGAGCTGGCCCAGCGCTTTGGCGTGCGGCATATCCGTTTCCCCAACAATAAGCCCCGGTACGAGAAGGATTACACCAGCTACGCGGTGTTCCGGGACCCCAACAAGTGCATCCTGTGCGGCGACTGCGTGCGGGTGTGCGAGGAGCTGCAGGGACAGGGCATTCTGAACTTTGCCTTCCGGGGCAGCGAGCTGCAGGTGATGCCGGCCTTTGACAAAAAGCTGGGCGAGACGAAGTGCGTGGGCTGCGGCCAGTGCGCCGCCGTGTGCACCACCGGCGCTATCACCGTTAACGATCAGATCGGCACCGCGTGGGCGGCCATCCACGACCCGAAGAAGCGTGTGGTGGTGCAGATCGCGCCGGCCGTCCGTGTGGCGCTGGGTGAGGCCTTTGGCATCCCGGCAGGCGTGAACGTCATTGACAAGATGACCACGGCGCTGAAGCTCATGGGTGTGGACGAGGTGTACGACACCAACTTCGGCGCGGATATGACCACCATACTGGAGGCAGAGGAGTTTTTGCAGCGGCTGAAAAACGGCGGGCCGTTCCCCATGTTCACCAGCTGCTGTCCCGCCTGGGTGCGGTATCTGGAGTTCAACGCCCCTAAGTATCTGAAGCATATCTCCACCTGCAAATCGCCCATGGAGATGTTCGCGGCGGTCATCCGTGACAAATACGCCGAAAAAGATGCCGCCGACGGGCGGACTACCTACAACATCGCCATTATGCCCTGCACTGCCAAGAAGATGGAGGCGGCGCGGCCGGAGTTCGTCCATAACGGTCGGCCGGATGTGGATCTGGTGCTGACTACCCGGGAGCTGGTGGACATGATGCGTGAGACGGGCGTGCAGCTGGACGAGCTGGAGCTGGAGTCCCCGGACCTGCCCTTCGGTTTGGGCAGCGGCGCGGCGGTGATTTACGGCGTCACCGGCGGTGTGGCCGAGGCGGTGGTTCGTCACTGCCTGCCGGACAAGAGCAAGAATGCGCTGCGGGCCGTCCGTGTCACCGATCTGCGGGGAGACGGATCCATCCGCCATGTGGAACTGAACGTGGACGGGCAGGAGCTGCGTATCGCCGTGGTCAACGGGCTGATCCACGCCAAGGAGCTGATCGCGGATATCGAAGCGGGCAAGTGCTTCTACCACCTGATAGAGGTCATGACCTGTCAGGGCGGCTGCGTGGGCGGCGCGGGACAGCCCTATGGGCTGAGCAACGTGAAGAAGAAGCGGGGCGAGGGACTGTATGCCGCCGATGCCTCCGCTATGTTCAAGCGGGCGGAGAAAAACCCCATCGTCACGTCTTTACTCAGGGAGTACGGCGAGGAAAAGTGTCACGCGCTGCTGCACGTGCACTACGGAGAATAAAAAAGCAGCCCCCCCGGCTCACACCGGGGGCTGCGGGTAAAGAAAGAGCATGGCCCCGCCGGGGCCATGCTCTTAGCTTGCCTTTTTATCCAGAATATACACGGTGACGTTTCGGCGGCCCCAGGAGTAGCAGTCCGCCTTGGTGGGGAACCACAGGTCCACGATGTTGCCCTTGATGGCGCCGCCGCAGTCCAGGGCGGTGCCCATGCCGTAGACACGGCGGCCGTTGGTGGTCTGGATGAACATTTTGGTGTAGTAGGGGATCACCTTGGGGTCTACGGCCACGGTGCCCACGCCCACCGCGGCACCCACCGCCGTGGTCCAGGCCGCGCCGCCGTCGCCGCCGCTGTAGTAGGCGGTGGAGGAGCAGAGCATCACCTTGTTATAGGTCATGGTGTCGCCGGAGGCGAACAGCAGGTAGCCGCCCTCGCCCACCTCGTTGGGGAAGTCTTTTTCGATGGTGTCGCCCTCCTCCACCTCGTAGACGCGGGTGCCGTAGCGCACCAGCTCCGCGTGTGAGGTATCGTGGCTGGCACCGATATACTTGGTAGATACTACCTCGCCGCTGACCACAGTGTCCTCATACGTCTCCACGATCTGGCCGGGGATACCCTTGCGGATGATCTCCTCGGTGCCCTTGTCCATCAGGGGATCCGGTGAGCGAAGGATCTTGTAGTCCGTCTCCACAGTGACATAGTGCTGGTAGGTCAGCGTATCGCTGATGCGGATGGCGGGGTCCTCACCGGCGACATTCAGCTCCACCATCTCGTCCTCACCCAGACGGATGCCGCTGCGCCGCAGCAGGGAGGACAGGCGCTCGGCCTCGGTGGTGAGGGTGTGTGTGTCGTCGCCGTGGGTGATGGTGACGGTGCGGCCCGGCTCCAGCAGCAGCTGCATGGACTTGTCGCCCAGGCTGCGGCGCAGCAGCAGATCGTCATAGGTGCGCTCCTCGCTGCGCTCGTCCAGTACGTGGGGACCGTCGCCGTCCACCACGATGCAGATGGCGTCCATGGTGCGTACCGGCTCCGCCATAACGGCGGCGGCGAAGATCACCGCCGTGACGGCGATCATGGTGATGGCGCGGATAGAGGGATGATCGCGCATGATGTGGTGCACCTCCCGCAGGGCCGGGGAACGCAGGGCGTCACGGCAGCCGGTCACCAGCCGTCCGCAGCAGAATGCGCGCCAGTTGGCCCTGACGTCGGAAGCGATGGCGTCCCAGGTCCAGGCAAAGCAGTGGCCCACTGCGCGCACGGCGCGGATCAGGGCCCGAGCCACGATGTAGGGCACATCGTGGATGGCCTGGCACACCGTGGCCGGCGTGATGCGGCGCCGCGGCTTTTTCGGCTGCAAGCGCTTCGGTTGTGTGACGACTGTTTGTTCCATAGTACCTCGCAGTATAGCCGCCCCGGGAGGTGTTCAAACAGGGCGGACAATAAAAATTGAAACAATTTGTAACTTTTGTTACCGATTAGCAATACCCGTGGAGTATAGCACTATCTTCCAATTTTGTCAAGTTTTAGGGGACGCGGCACGGAGAAAGGCAAACTTTTTCCGGCTTTTCGTTGCGCGGGTGGGGAAAAGGTGGTACAATGGCGGCAATATGCAGTGAAGGAGAAACACGATGGATCTGTGCGATCGGAACGATATACAGGCACTGCTGGCGCGGCACGGCTTTCACTTTGCCAAGGCGCTGGGACAGAACTTTCTCATCCGGGGTGACGTGGCGGAGGATATCGCCGCGGCGGGCTGCGTTCCTGGCTGCGGCGTACTGGAGGTAGGCCCCGGCATCGGCGCACTGACGGTGCAGCTGGCCCGGCGGGCGGAAAAGGTGGTTTCGGTGGAGTTGGACAAGCGCCTGCCGCCGGTGCTGGCGGAGACCATGGCGGACTATGACAACTTCACCCTGATCGAGGGCGACGTGATGCAGCTGGACCTGGCGGCGGTGACGGCGGAGAAGGTTCCGGGCTTGCCGGCGGTGCTGTGCGCCAACCTGCCCTACAACATCACCACACCGTTTCTCACGGCCTGTGTCCGGGCCGGGTGTTTCCGGCAGCTGACGGTGCTCATTCAAAAAGAGGTAGCCCTGCGGATCTGCGCGAAGCCGGGTACGGCGGATTACGGCGCGTTTTCCCTGCTGATGCAGTACTACACCGTGCCGGAACTGCTGTTCGAGGTGCCCAACAGCTGCTTCATGCCGCCGCCCAAGGTGACATCCGCCGTGGTGCGCTGCGTTACAAGAAAGGCCCCGCCGGTACAGGTGCGGAGCGAGGAGGCCTTCTGGCGGACGGTGCGCGCAGGCTTTGCCCTGCGGCGCAAGACGCTGGTGAACAGCCTGCAGACCGGCTGGCAGCTGCCTAAGGAGCAGCTGGCGGCCATCGTCGCCGGCTGCGGCCTGTCACCCACCGTGCGGGGCGAGGCCCTGGGCCTGGAGGAGTACGCGAGGCTGTCCGATGCGCTGCTGGCGGCAGCGGGTGAATAAAAAGCTTCCCGGCAAATGCCGGGAAGCTTTTTATTCGCCTTTTTCTATCTTTGCCTCCGTCTCCCGCCGGATGGCGGCGCGAAGCGCCGTGAGGTATGGGGAGAACGCCACGTTCTCGTCGGCGTAGGTCAGGTTCAGGTCGTACTCCCGGGGCAGCCAGGAGGAGATAGGGGACTCGTTGTGGGCGATGACGGCCTCCAGCTTGTCCAGCGCCTTGTAGAGCTTGGCCTCCGGCGTCTCCAGCGCGTCCATCTCCGCGTACAGGGCGGCCATCTCCGCACGGTAAGGCTGGGGCAGCGTCTCCACCCATTGAATCAGGAGGGCGTCCTCCTTTGCTGTGTCGGCGTCGGTTTTCAGAAAGCTGGGGATGTCGCCGGTAAAGCACTCGCCCAGGTCGTGGATCAGGCACATTTTAATGACCTTGTCCATATCCGTCTCCGGGAACTCATCCCGGAGGAAGAAGGCCGCCAGCGCCAGCCGCCAGCTGTGGTCGGCCACGCTCTCGTGACGGTTCCCAGGCGTCCAGCAGTGGCGGGTGGTGTCCTTCAGACGGTTGGCGGTGTGCAGGACGGAGAGCAGCTCTTCAGGCTTCATGGCGGGGCCTCCTTGCGTTTTTTCACAGTATAGCACGGTGCCGCGGGGCAGTCAACGCTTGCACTTGCACGGCGGAGAAAAGTGTAGTAGAATAGCGGAAGAACATAAAGGAGGGAGACTTTATGGGAGTTTTGTACGCGCTGGAGAGCATCCGCACGCCTGCGCTGGATAAGATCATGTCGGTCATCACGCTGCTGGGCGGCGAGCTGTTTTTTATGGTCATCGCCGTGACGGCGTTCTGGTGCGTCAGCAAGCGCGAGGGCTATTACCTGATGATCGTGGGGTTCTTTGGCACGGTCATCAATCAATTCCTGAAAATACTCTGCTGCGTGCCCCGGCCGTGGATAAAGGACCCGGATTTCACCATTGTGGAGTCTGCCCGGGCGGAGGCCACGGGGTATTCCTTCCCCAGCGGTCACACACAGAACGCCGTGGCCACCTATGGCGGCATCGCCCGGTATACCCGCCGCGGCTGGCTGCGGGTGGTGCTGGTCGTGCTGACGGTGCTCATCGCGTTCAGCCGGATGTATCTGGGTGTCCACACGCCGCTGGATGTGGGCGTGTCGTTCCTGATCGCGGCGGTGCTGGTGCTGGTGGTCTATCCGCTGATGGAGGAGGCCGACCGGCGGCCGGTGGTGCTGACGTACACCATACTGGCTATGGTGGTGTGCAGCGGGGCCTTCGTGGGGTATCTGTACCTGCGGGGCGATACGGGTGCTGCCGCTGAGGACACCGCCAACTACGTCAGCGCGCTGGAGAACGGCTGGAAGCTGCTGGGCGCCACACTGGGTATGCTGGTATCCAACATTGCTGACCGGAAGCACATACGGTTCGAGACACAGGCGGTGTGGTGGGCGCAGATCATCAAGCTGGCAGTGGGCTTTGGCTGTCTGCTGGCGATACGCTTCGGGCTGAAGGCCCCGCTGATCGCCCTGCTGGGCGGCAACGCCGTCATCGCCGGGGGCATCCGCTACCTGCTGGTGGTGCTGTTCGCCGGGTGTGTCTGGCCGCTGACCTTCTGGTGGTTCAGTCGCCTGGGGAGAAGATGAACAACAGAAAAAGCGCATCCCCCGGCGTGTGCCGGGGGATGTGGTGCGTTATGGGGGACTGTCTCACTCGGTGACGGTGAGGGTAGGGTGCATGAGCGGGTCAAAGGTGGCGAGGACGCGGTCGCCCTCCACGGTATATTCGCTCCACAGGCGGATCTCGGCGCAGCGCTGCACCCGGTAAAGGGTGATGCTGTGGATAGGCGTGGGTTCGGAGTAGGCTTGGTCGCGGCAGTAGACATCGGTACTCTCGTCGCCGCGGAAGACGACGCAGAGGTCGTCACACTGGAGCACACCGGGTATGTCGCAGCTGCCGGTGTAAACGTTCTTGCGCAGCTGGCCGTGGAAGGAAACGGGAACGGTCTCGATGGCAGAATCGAGCGGGCTGGCATGGTACAGGCCGGTGCCGTCGAAGTCGATGGCCACGCCCCTGTCCCGGCAGGCGAAAATAAGTACGGCGGTGAACAGCAGCAGGATGGGAAGCCAGACCTTGCGGGATGTCCATATCTGTCGCATGGGGAGTCCTCCTTTACAGTATTGTACCTGCTGCAAGTATACCATCAGGCGGGGAGAAAAGCAACAAGAAAACCGTGCGCGGCTGTGCGGCGCACGGTTTTTGTATGTACGGGAGGTCAGGCGGTCTCCTTGGGCTTTTTCAGTGCCACGATGACGCCTACGGTGATCAGCACCGCACCGATGACGCTCATCACCGTGATCTGCTCGTCCAGCAGCAGGTAGCCCACCACCAGCGTCACGAAGGGGGAGGCGTACAGATAGTTGTTGGTGATGACTACGCCCAGCCGCTGGAAGGCGATGTTCCAGATGGCGAAGCATACGGCGTTGCCGAACACGCCCAGGAACAGCCAGCTCAGCAGGACGTTGGTCTGGGTGAACAGGGGTGTGAGATCAGGCATACCGTCCGTCAGCAGCATCAGCGGTACGGCGGTGATGAAGGCCCACAGCATGACCCGGCGGGTGACCAGGAAGTTGTCGTACTGCTCGGTGTATTTCTTGATAAGGATGGAGTACACGGCCCACATGAGGGCGGCGGCCAGGGCGATCAGGTCGCCCAGAGGGTTCAGGTGGAAGGTCAGCTGGCCGTTGAGCACCACCAGCACCACGCCGGCGATGGCGATGACCGCGCCGATGTACACGAACTTGCCCAGGCGCTCGCCATTGCGGGAGAACAGCTGGGCCAAAATGACCGTCAGGATGGGGGACAGGGCGATGATGATGCTGACATTGGCGGCGAAGGTGTAGGTCAGCGCTGTATTCTGCAGGAAGAAGTAGAAGCTGCCGCCGGTAACGCCGATGAGGATGAACATCAGCTCGTCCTTCCAGGGGAGCTTCAGAGTCTTGGGCCGCAGCGCCCACAGCGTGATATAGGCCAGGCCCATCCGCAGGGGGATGATCTGGATAGCGGTATAGGCGGTGAGCATCTGCTTGGTCAGCACGAAGCAGCTGCCCCACACCAGAATGGTGAAAATGGCGTACACATGGCCCATGACTTTTTGCGTGGCGGACATGGCGGTTCTCTCCTTATGACTCTATTTCTCTCATCTCATGCGGCAGCTGGCCGCAAAAAATCATTATACACGGCGGAAAAGGAAAAATCCAGTAGTTCCCGGGTATTTTCTTCCAAATGCCTTAACTTTCTATTAAGACGCTTGAAATGCGCTTGTTTTTTTTGCCATCCGTGGTATGATGGTAGCTATGAAAAATCAAGGAGGAAAGACTATGCACGCAGCGCTGGTCATCATGGCGGCGGGGATCGGTTCCCGCTACGGCGGCAGCAAGCAGACCGACGGCGTGGGGCCCCACGGAGAGATACTGATGGAGTACGGTGTGTACGACGCGGTGCGGGCGGGCTTTGACAAGGTCGTGTTCATCATCAAGCCGGATATGCGGGAGCTGATGGAGCGCCTGTGCGGCAATATGGCGTCCCGGCTGCACACGGCGGACGGGCGGGCCGTGGAGGTCCGTTACGCCTATCAGGACGACACGACACTGCCGGCGTGGTATACAAAGCCGGCGGGGCGGACAAAGCCCTTCGGCACGGCCCACGCGGTGCTGTGTACCCGCGATATCGTACGCGAGCCCTTCTGCGTCATCAACGCCGACGATTTCTACGGCGCGGACGCTTACCGCACCATATATGCGGAGCTGCAGCGCCTGCCGGAGACGGGCGCGGCCACCATGGTGGGCTATCTGCTGAAGAACACCGTCACTGCCCACGGCACCGTGTCCCGGGGTGTGTGCCATGTGAAGGACGGGTATCTCAGCGACATCCGCGAGACGCTGAAGATCGCCCTGCTGCAGGACGGCGTCATCCGGGACGAGGATACCGGAGCGGTGCTGGACGGCGACACGGTGGTGTCCATGAACTTCTGGGGCTTTGCCCCCTCCGTCTTCGACGCGTTGGAGACGTATTTCCACGACTTCCTCCGCAGCGAGGCGGGGCAGTCGGTGAAGGCCGAGTGCCTGCTGCCCACCATGGTGGGCGACCTGCTGGCGGCGGGAGAGCTGCGTGTCAGCGTGCTGAAGTCGGCGGACCGCTGGTTCGGCATGACGTATCACGAGGACCGGGCCCGTGTGGCACGGGAGCTTATCAAACTGCACGAGACGGGGGTATACCCCGAGGAATTGAGGTAACAGAATGGATTACGAAAGAGAACGCCGCCGGCAGAAGCGCTACCGGGAGGCCATGCGGAACCGCATCATCGCCGCCGTGTTGCTGGCCGGCATCATCGTGGGTGCGATATTCATCATCAAGGGCTGCAAAAAGGACGATGCTCCGGCGGACGACGCCCAGAACACGAATCAGCCCGTGGACAATGTAGGCGACACTACGACACCGGATAACGTCATCGTGGACGACGAGCTGCTGACACTGGTGAACCCCTGGAACCCCCTGCCCGATGACTGGACGGTGGACCTGGTGACACTGGATGACGGCCACCGGGTGGACAGCCGCTGCTATGAGGCGTATATGGAGATGATCAACGCCTGCAAGGCGGCGGGCTACAGCCCGGTCAACTGCTCCAGTTACCGCACGCAGGAGACGCAGCAGAGCCTGTACGACAACAAGGTGCAGCGGCTCATCAGCAGCGGCATGAGTGAGGACGAGGCCAAAACCGAGGCGGCCAAGGCCGTGGCCATCCCCGGCACCAGCGAGCATCAGCTGGGGCTGGCCATGGACGTACAGTGCCCGGACACGCTCACCCTGAGCAGCAACTTTGCGCAGACCGAGGAGGGGCGCTGGGTGGAGGAAAACGCGCACCGCTTTGGCTTTATCATCCGCTATAAGGCCGAATGGAAAAGCATGACGGGCTATAATTACGAGCCTTGGCACATCCGCTATATCGGCGTCGCCCATGCCACCGCCGTGCATATGCTGAATATCCCCTATGAAACCTACTACGAGCAGGTGATCCGCCTGCCCGAATATGTACTGACGCAGGGCAATCCCTATCTGCTTGCCGGCGCGGTACAGGATCTGATCAACGGCGATGAGAGCATTCTCGCCCTGCTGCCCGCCAACGCTCCGGATACCGACGCCGCGCTGCGCCGAGCCTCGCAGCGGTATCTGCCTGAGGATACCTCCTATCAGCAGGCCGTGTGGATGGGTTATCCTACCCCCGTGCCCACGCCCGAGCCGCGCGTGGATACCGACACCGAGGAATACTCCTACAGCCAGATGGAGGGCAAATAACCATGCGTTCGCTGCGAGATCAGCTTCGTGCCATCCAGACGCAGCCCCGGCAGGCACAGCCTGCCGCCAAGCCGCGCCCGCAGGATTGCCTGATCCGTGAAACCCGCTTTCCCCTGCCGGGCCGTCTGTCGCTGCCGGCGGGGATTTTTCCG
>OLXC01000897.1_pt1 | contig 10275 bp, 6 predicted proteins | sample 1673851 | NCBI WGS metagenome assembly OLXC01 (sample SAMEA103958130, study PRJEB25191) | human gut metagenome | biome: human-associated habitat [ENVO:00009003]; feature: intestine environment [ENVO:2100002]; material: feces | place: Germany | collected 2013/2015
TCAAAAAACAAACGCCCCCGAAATCTCGGGAGCGTCTTGATTTTCATTGTTTCGGATTTTGAAAAAATTATACGTTGAAGCGGAACAAAACCACGTCGTCGGGTTGCATTACGTAGTCCTTTCCTTCGCTCCTCACCTTACCTTTTTCTTTGGCGGCGTTGAAACTGCCAAGTTCCAAAAGCGTAGGATAATCTACTATTTCCGCACGGATAAACCCCTTTTCAAAGTCGGAATGGATTTTTCCTGCCGCTTGCGGCGCTTTCGTTCCGCGCTCGATCGTCCACGCCCTGACTTCCTTTTCGCCGGCGGTCAGATAACTGATAAGACCAAGGAGTTTATAGCACGCCGTGATAAGTTTCGGAAGCGCGCCTTCTTCGATGCCGAGGTCATCAAGGAAGGCTTTTCTTTCGTCGTCGGAAAGGCTTGCAAGTTCTTCCTCGATCTTTGCGGAAATCACGACGACTTCGCTGCCTTCCGCCTTTGCGTATTCTTCGACGGCTTTCGTATATTCGTTTCCGCCGGTCTGGTCTTCGGACACGTTCGCGCAGTAAATGACGGGTTTGTCGGTGAGCAGGAAAAAGGATTTCACAAGTTCCTTTTCGTCGTCGGACAGTTCCATCGTCCTTACGGGTTTGCCGCTTTCAAGCCATTTATAAATGCGGGTTAAAAGATTTGCCTCTTCGATAAACTTTTTGTCGCCGCCCTTTGCCATGGATTGCGCTTTTGCGATGCGGCGTTCCACCGTTTCCATATCGGCGAAAATAAGTTCCAGATTTATGGTTTCGATATCGTCGACGGGATCGACCTTACCTGAAACGTGCGTTACGTTTTCGTCGTCGAAGCACCTTACGACGTGCACGATCGCGTCCACTTCCCTGATGTGCGACAGGAATTTATTGCCAAGACCTTCGCCTTTCGACGCGCCCTTGACAAGCCCCGCGATATCCACGAATTCCACGGTTGCGGGGGTGATTTTTTTGCTGTTGTAAAGCGCCGCGAGTTTTTCAAGCCTTTCGTCCGGCACCGCGACGACGCCCACGTTCGGCTCTATCGTGCAAAAAGGATAATTCGCGCTCATCGCGCCTGCGTTTGTAATTGCGTTGAACAACGTGCTTTTCCCGACGTTGGGGAGCCCGACTACGCCTAATTTCATATCACACCTCTTGTTTTTGTCGAAAATATAATACAACATTTTTATTTTGTAGTAAAGAGAAAGGCGGCACTTTGGTTTACAAAATATAATTGCTATGATAAAATAACTTAAACTATTTAAGCATAAAAGCAAATAAAAAGGCAACTTATGGATTACAAACACGAGATTTCGCAACTTATCAACATCGACGGCGTCGACCGGCAGGACGTCGAATCCCTTATTGCGGTGCCCAAAGAAAGCGGCAACGGCGATTATTCCTTGCCGTGCTTCCGTTTCGCAAGGGTTTTAAGGAAAGCCCCCGACAAAATCGCCGAAGACCTTGCAAGCGATATCGTCGCAAAACTCAAACGCATAAACCGCATTCACGAAAGGATTTCCGCCGTGCGAGAGTCGGTAAAAAGCAAATCTTCTTTGCTCGATCTTTTGCCCGAAAACGAAAAGGACGATTTCCGCGCGGAGTTTTCCTCACTCGGAAAGCCTTTTGAAAAACTTTTTGACGACGTCAGTCAGTCCGAGTCGAAAAAACGCGCCGACGCTTTCTTTTATCTTGCGTCGCTTGCGAAATTTGTCGATAAGGTCGAGGCGAAAAACGGATATCTCAATTTTTACCTTAACAAAAGCGCGTACAACAAAATAATTCTGGACAAAGTCGCCGCGGAAGGCGACAAGTACGGCGCGTCCGACGTCGGCGCGGGCAAAACCGTCTGCATCGACTATTCTTCCATCAACATCGCAAAGCCTTTCCACATCGGCCATCTTATGACGACGGTCATCGGCGCGGCGCTTTATCGCACGTTCAACTTCCTGGGCTACCGCGCGGTCGGTATAAATCACCTTGGCGACTGGGGCACGCAGTTTGGCAAACTTATCGTCGCGTACAAACTCTGGGGCGACAAAGACGACATCGAAAAACGCGGTATCCGCGCCCTTCTCGATATTTACGTCCGCTTCCACAAAGAAGCCGAAAAGGACGACTCGCTGAACGACGAGGCAAGGCATTACTTCAAACTTATCGAGGACGGCGACAAAGACGCGCTTGCCCTGTTCAACTGGTTCAAAGACATCACGATGAAGGAAGTAAACAGGACGTACAAACGTCTGAAAGTCACCTTCGACAGTTACGCCGGCGAAAGCTTTTACAACGACAAAATGCAGCCCGTCATCGACGAGCTTAACGCAAAAGGATTGCTCAAAGACAGCGAGGGCGCAAAGGTTGTGGATTTGTCCGCATACAATATGCCGCCGTGTTTGATCTTAAAGGCGGACGGCGCGACGCTTTACGCCACGCGCGACCTTGCCGCGGCGTTTTATCGCAAGAAAACTTACGACTTTTATAAATGCCTGTACGTTGTGGCTTATCAGCAGAATCTGCACTTTAAGCAGTGGTTTAAGGTCGTTGAACTTATGGGTTACGACTGGTACAAGGATTTGGAGCACGTCGCTTTCGGCATGGTTTCGATGGAAGACGGCGCAATGAGCACCCGCGAAGGAAAGGTCGTGTTCTTGGAAGACGTCCTCAACAAAACCGTGGAAAAAGCCCGCGCAATTCTGGACGAAAAATCGAAAGGTCTTGACGACAAAGCGACGGTTGCCGAAGATATCGGCGTTGGCGCGGTGGTGTTCTCCGCCCTTTACAACAACCGCATAAAAGACGTCGTTTTCAGTTACGACCGCGTGCTGTCGTTCGAGGGCGAAACGGGACCGTACGTACAATATACTCACGCGCGCTGCACAAGCGTTTTAAGCCGTGCGGAAATCACAAAGGACGTCGATTACTCCGCCCTTGACAATGCGGAAGCGAACGCCGTCGTGAAAGCGATCGCGGCATTCCCCGACGCCGTCAAAGACGCCTCCGAAAAGTACGAGCCGTGCTATATCTCGCGCGCGGTAATGGCGGTATGTCAGGCATACAACAAGTTCTACTTCGAGCACCGCATTATCGACGCGGCAGAACCGCAAAGAAACGCAATGCTCCTGCTCACAAAAGCGACGAAACAAGTCATCAAAACGGGCTTGACGCTTCTGGGCATCGCCGCCCCCGACAAGATGTAACTCGGGCGTTACAATGAAATAAATTCGCCGTCGGCGAATTTGTGAAATCCGTTTTCCAACCGACTGAAATCGCCCCGCCGATGAAATTTGCCCATCGGGCAAGTTGCTGTTACCTTATTAAAATAACCCCTCCGCAAGTCGCGGAGGGGTTCGTTTTATGGTTTTAATAAGTAACAATTATATTTTATGTGATTTTAATTTTCCTTTTTCCAAATTGCGACATTACCGTCGGTATCATAATGCCAGTAGTTGCCTGCATACCCGGTGCCATCCGAATTGAGAGTCGGCTCGGTTTCGCTATAATAGTAAAGGATTGAAGATGTAATCCCGATATCTTGACCAAACGCAATAGCGTTCCACTGTTCTTCTGTGCCTGCATAAAACACCGTTGTCAAATCGTGGCAACCATAGAAGGCTTGATGGCCGATGCTTGTCACGCTGTCGGGGATTGAGACGCTCGTAAGCTCGGTACAACTTGAGAAGGCAGAAATGTTGATGCTTGTCACGCTGTCGGGGATTGTAATGCTTGTAAGTCCCGTGCAACCGTAGAAGGCATAAGAGTATATGCTCGTCACACTATCAGGTATTGTCACGCTTGTAAGCCCTTTGCAACCATAGAAGGCTTGATGGCCGATGCTTGTCACGCTGTCGGGGATTGTCACGCTTGTAAGCCCGGTACAACCTTCGAATGCACAATCGCCGATACTTGTTCCGCTTGTGATATTAACAGTAAAAGAAATGGGCTTTGCTTGCTTTGCCACCGTGCTTACATTTGTTGCAGAACCTAAAATGCTCGTAAGACCTTTGCAACCACGGAAGGCACCATCCCCGATGCTTGTCACGCTGTCGGGAATAATCAGATCGCCTTCAACTTTTTTGCCGCCGATATAAAGAGTGCGTGAACTTGACATTATATAGTTATGTCCGCTTATTCCGCACCAACCGGCAATGTCTCCGGTATAGTAAATACTTGTAAGCTTCTCGCATTTATAGAAGGCATCTGTGCCAATGCTTGTTACGCTGTCGGGGATTGTTATGCTCGTAAGCCCACTGCAACCAGAGAAGGCTTGGTTGCCGATGCTTGTCACGCCGTTGCCGATTGTCACGCTCGTGAGCCCGGTGCAATTAGAGAAGGCTAGTTCGCCAAGGCTCGTCACACTGTCGGGGATTGTCACGCTTGTAAGTCCTTTGCAACCAGAGAAGGCACTCCCGCCGATGCTCGTCACGGGTTTTCCGTCAATTACGCTCGGAATATTTAATACGGTTAAAGATTTTCCGTAATCGGTCAATCCGGTTATCGTATTTTCAGAAACTGAGTAAATTGCCGTTAACGTTGCAGTGATGACAGTGTTTTCGGTAATAGGTGATGTAAAATCATTATCCCACACTAAACCGTATCCGTCACGCGGGGAAGAGGGGACGCTGTCTTTTGGAACAAGCCTGTCTTCCTCGATTTTTATAGTGGAGTTTTCAAGCGGTGTGCCGTCGTTGACTGCAAAAGAAACCGTGTAAATCTCGCGGCGACGAACGGTTACGGTATAAAACTTACTGTCGTTACCGCATTTTTCCAGTATGTAAAACATATTGTCGCCAACGTTGAGTTTTACGACTTTACTTATTATTTCGTTGCTGCAATCGAAATCAGTATAAACGGAATAACTTGCCCCACCTTTCAATTCTATTTCGTCTGTAAAATAAAACGTTTCGGTGACGTTGGAAACTTTTCCGTATATGGTTTTATCTGTCTTTTCAAAAGTTTTACATGTTATTTGATTGTTTTCGTCAAGGCGTTTTTCGGGTGCAACGACCTGACCTGCGTTTATAATGGTTCCGTCGTCAAGAGTAACTATCAATTCGCCATTATTGTTTATTGTTGCAGACTGTATTCCGGTTCCGTCTTTACCGTTAGCACCGTCCTTGCCATCTTGTCCGTTAGCACCATCCTTGCCATCTTGTCCGTTAGCACCGTCTTTTCCTTTCAACCAAGTTAAGAAGTCAGCCTCGGTTCCCGTGTTTCCGTTATCGAGCCAAATCTGATAAGCAGACTTTCCGTCAATGCCGTCTTGACCATTAGTACCGTTGGTGCCATCCTTACCGTCTTTACCATTAGCACCGTCTTTGCCGTTAAGCCCGTTGGTACCGTCTTTTCCTTTCAACCAAGTTAAGAAGTCTGCTTCGGTTCCCGTGTTTCCGTTATCGAGCCAAATCTGATAAGCGGACTTACCATCAATGCCGTCTTGCCCGTTAGTACCGTTAGCGCCACGGTCGCCCGTATCGCCCTTAGTACAAGCGACGAGAGCGCACGACAAAACGAGTGCCATTGTCAGAATGGCAAGAACAACAATGATTCTTTTTTTGTTGGATTTCATAACAAACCTCGCAACCATTATTACGGGGCATCAAAAAAAGCAAAAAATATAACAAGTTTTCCCCGCGACGGTAAACCTAATAATAGGTTTATTCTCGCTAATAATATCATCTTTCCTGCAATATGTCAATATTTTGCGGATTTGACCGATTTCGCTTTATAAAACAAAACCCTGCGGTGCAGGGTTTTGTTTTTGTTTTAGGGATAAATGATAAGGAAAATTATGTTTTATTAAATGACTTATGTTTTATTAAATGACTTCGAAGTAGCCGTTGTTGTAGGTGAGTTTATAGCCGCCTTCAACCGCTTCAACGGTGATAAAGCCTTTTTCTTTGCCCTTTTCGTACTTGATTTTGAATTTTCCGTCCACGTCGCCTTTGATGATTTTATATTCGGTTTCTTCGGGGACGTTTTCGATTTCCATTTTGAAGGATACTTCGGTTTTGCCGTTTTCGTCTTCGATTTCAAGCTTGAATTCGCGTGCCTTCTCGCCGTTTTCGTAGATTTCGTATTCGTATTCGACTTCCTGAGCGCCGTTTTCAACTTCTACGGATTGTTTAATCTTGACGTAGTTCAAGGGATTCGCCTTGCTTTTGGTGGTGAATTCGATGGAAGTTTCTTTTTCGTTGCCTTCGGTTTCGATTTCTTTTTTGCCGCTTACTTCAAACTCTTTGTCGTCAAAGACCATCACGCCGGACAAAGTCGTGGACACTTCGGTTTCTTCCTCGCCGTCGTCGATTTCGGTTTCGGTGACGGTGTTGACTTCCTTATAATACATTTTTGCGGTGATACCGGTATTGCCGACGATGACCGTCATGACGAAAGGATAATCTTTATAAAGCCCTTCGACGTCTTCGTTCTTTTCAACGGTTTGCGTGATGCCGCCACCCGAGATAATGTCGTCGAACATGTTAAGACAGTCTTTGATGCCGCTTACGTCCGCGTCGGTTATGACGCCGGGACGGGTTGTTTCCGCCGCGCCGGTTGCGCCGCTTTCGGTCTGAGCAAGATATTCCGCACCGGTCAGCGCGGAAAGCGCGTATACGTCGTTTGCGTTGACTTTGACTTTCGCCGCGTTACCGCCGCCGCCTTTGACGTCGCACGCCGTGAGCGCTGCCGTCATCGTTCCGATAAGAGCGAGTGCACATACTATTGATATTATTTTCTTTTTCATAAGGGGTTACCTCCTGTTTATTCTACTTAATATACGGACAAGCCCTTAAAAAATTCTAACGTTTTTGAAAAATTTTTAATCTTCTTGTTCAAAAAGTTCTTCCTTGACGATTTCCAGAAGGTCGGACAGGATCTCTCCGTAGGAGTCGTCGCCGTCGGGATTTTTGATGTCGTCGATACATTCAAGAAGGTCTTTCTTTTTTTCGACAAGGTCATCGTAAAACTCGGCGATTTCGTCGTTGGCGACCTCGTAGTAATTCACCTTATAGTCGGCGCAATAAACCTTGATTGCTTCAAGCGCGGCTTTTTCCGCGTCGTTTTGGTCAAGCGTTTTCACCTTGCGCTCGTCTTTTTCCCACGGTTTCAATGTATTAAGAAGTTCGTCAATGTCCCCGATTTTTTTGTCGATTGCAAGCAGTAATTTCGTCTTGAACTCTTCAACCATCTGCTTTTCGTACTCGCCGACGTTGTTGTTGTCGTAATAATCCTCGATGGCGTCGATTTCATTATCGCTTAAAATCATTGCGGAAACGTCCTTGTTTTTGTTTTGGAACAAGTTGTTGACGACTTCTAAGGCGTGACGCTGTTTTTCGTCGATGCGCTTGCCCGTTTTTTTGTCGGCGACGGAAATTCTGACTTTGCCTTTATCCTTCACAAGCCCCGCCTCATCCATTTTTTCAATGAGATAAGTTGCCGCTTCGTCGATATTTTTGCCGACAAGGTTTTCCTGATAAAGTAAAACCACTCCGTCTTTGTTCATGCCTTTTTGCGCGGTAACGACGTCCCCACCGGACACGTCGAGCCTTACGGACGGGTTGACGTCGATAAACACGACGTAGTCCGACGCGTACGAAACGCCGGGGGTTTTCCCGGATTTATCGGGCTTGGACGTTTTTGCGATAATCGGCGCAAGCACCGCAATCATCGCGATAAGCGCAACGGACAAGACTGCCGTCGCCCACTTGAATCCGTTTGACGATTTTGCGGCGGGCGCGTTCTTCTTTTCAAACTGCGAAAAATCGACGTCTTTCCTGATTCTCTCTCTGACGTCGGGGGACTTTTCGTATAATTCGTTTATAATCTTGTTTTTATTTTTCATTATAAACCTCGCCGTAAAACGTTTTGACTTTTTTGATTAACTTGTTATATTTCCAGTTTATCGTGGATATGGGTTCGCCAAGCATTTTTGCGACCTCAACGCGGCGGTATCCGTAAATCGTCGTGAGTTCCAGTATGCGGAATTCGTCGTCGCTTAAATTCTGCCTTGCGTGTTCGAGAAGCGGAAGATCCGAAACGGTCACGTCGCTTGTCGCGATTTCGACGTCGTCGATATTCGCGCCCGCAGCCCTTGTCATTCGCCGAGCCTCGTCCAGCGCCTTGTTCTTCGCGATTTGCAAAAGGTACGAAAGCGGGTTTTGCTCATCGTCGATTTTCGCAATCGAGTTCAGAAAAGCGACGTACGTTTCCTGCATTGCGTCCTCGACAAGATAGTTGTCCTTCAACACGCCGCGTATCACGTAATACACCGATGCCCTTGTCAAATCGTAAATCTCGTCAAAATACTCGGTTTTGCCCTTTTTAAGTTGTTTGATAGCGCGCGCTACCTTTTCTTTCAACATGACTCTACTTTATATACGGATTATCTCCTGAAAATTTCCAACTTTTTTTCAAAATAATCTTAAAAATACAAAAGGGGACTCCGAAAAGCCCCCGCATTTTTGTTTTTTTGCCGTTTATCCGAAGATATACGTCCTTGCTTCCCACGGACGGGTAACAAAGCCGTTGTTTACCACTTTGTTATCCTTGTAGTTTCCAATAAGTAACTTGCCCTTTTCAAGGTCGAAGCCTTCGGGTGCCTTGAATCTGACCGCTTTGTCCGAGAAATTCAGCACGACAAGCATACGTTTCCCTTCGTAATTCCTTTCGTAAACCCACAGGTTTTTGCTGTTTTTATAATGCAGTTTATAGTCGCCGTAGATTATAATCGGGTTTTCTTTTCTTATCCTGATAAGTTCGCGATAGTAGTTAAGGACGCTGTTTTCGTCGTCAATCTGACTTTCGACGTTGATATCCTTATAGTTTTTGTTGATATGGAACCAGGCGCGGTCTGCCGTCGTGAACCCGGCGCACTTGCCGTCCGTCCATTGTACGGGGGTGCGGGCATTGTCGCGGCTGCCGTATGCAAGCATTTTCATCGCGAGCTTTTCGGGAAGACCGAGTTTTTTCATTATGTCGTGCGTGCAGAACGCCGCAACGTCCACGTAATCGCGCATGTTTTTAAGGTATATGCTGGTCATTCCGATTTCCTGTCCCTGATACACAAACGGCGTGCCCGACAGGAAGAAATACGAGTTTGCAAGCACTTTCGCCGACAAGTCGTGATATCTCTTTTCGTCGCCGAAACGGGAAACCGAACGGGGTTGGTCGTGGTTTTCCATATAGTTTGCGTTCCACGCGACGCCGTACATTTTGTCCTGCCACGTCGACATGACTTTTTTAAGTTTTTTGAGTTTGAATCCCGTGTGCACGCAGGCGTTGCCGATGCAGTCCGCTTCCATATGCTGGAAATGGAACATCATATTAAGGTCTTGTTTGTCGCCTTCTTTTATGAATTCGAGGGCGATATCGGGCGTCATTCCGGGCGCTTCTCCGACGGTCATGCAGTCGTATTTGCCCCAGCCTTCGTTTTTGAACTGTTGCAGATATTCGTGAAGGTGCGGTCCCCTGTTATAGTGCGTCGTGCCGCGCATGACGGGTGCAAGCGGATTGCCGTTCGGCAGCCCTTTTTCCTTGCTGATATAAGTGATGACGTCTTCACGGAAACCGTCCACGCCCATATCAAGCCAGTATTTGTAAATGTCGATGACTTCCTGTCTTACTTTCGGATTATCGTGATTCAGGTCGGGCTGTCCGACGGCGAACAGGTGCAAATAATATTCTTTCCTTTCGTCGTCCCACGTCCAGGCGGGGCCGGGGAACGATGACGTCCAGTTGTTGGGATAACCTTTCCCGTCCTTTCCCGTGCCTTTGCGCCAGAAATAATAATCCTTATACGGGTTGTCGTCGCCGCCCATACGGGACTTCCGGAACCATTCGTGTTCGGTCGACGTGTGGTTGACGACAAGGTCCATTATGACTTTTATGCCCCTTTCCTTGCATCCTTTCAGCACCGCCTTGAAGTCGTCAAGGGTGCCGTATTCGGGCGCGATGTTGCGATAATCGGCAATGTCGTATCCGAAGTCGCATTGCGGACTTTTGTAAACGGGCGAAAACCAGATGGCGTCAATACCCAGCCATTTCAGATAATCAAGCTTTTCCAGCACGCCTTTCAGGTCGCCGATACCGTCGCCGTTGCCGTCCTTGAAACTTCTGGGCCAGATCTGGTAAACGGTCATTTCCTTGTACCAACACTTTTTGATTTCCATAATTTTACCTCTTTTAAGGATAATTTATTATGCCAACAGATAATAATATGAACGTTGCCAAAACGCCGATATTTCAACGCTTTTATGAAAAATGCTCGCTTGTA
>OLXC01000910.1_pt1 | contig 10199 bp, 8 predicted proteins | sample 1673851 | NCBI WGS metagenome assembly OLXC01 (sample SAMEA103958130, study PRJEB25191) | human gut metagenome | biome: human-associated habitat [ENVO:00009003]; feature: intestine environment [ENVO:2100002]; material: feces | place: Germany | collected 2013/2015
TTCGAGCAAGAGATCAGTCTTGCAAAATATAAACCAATACTTCATTCTTTATTTTGAACTTATTTGTTTTTTTACTTTGATCTTTATAATATGCTTTTCCAGAAGCGTTTCGAGGAGCTATTCCTTCTTACCGAACAGCAATTCGAAATCGCGCTGGGCAGCTGGTTTGGTCCATACTTCCGGCACAAACTTCCAGTTGTTGTTTGGTTTTGCATCAACCGTTCCCATCTTTTCAATTTCTTCCATCAGATAGTAGCGCTGGTCGCGCTTGCTGCGATAGATGATTCGGCTTTCAAGACTGTCTTTCGGGATTCCGGCACCTTTGGTTAGGAGTTCGCCGCCGCCATTTCCACGATAGCTGTTAACGGCTACCTTGTACCATTTCTTCTCATCGAAAGGTTCGCCGTTGCTCATGCGCAGAATCTTCACCTTCTCGCCATCTGGCTTGGTTACGTCAACTTCGTAATCGATTCCCGCAGCACTATCAAAGTTGAACGAGAGATTTTTGAAACCGAGGCGTTGCTGGTCGCCAACGGTCTTCTCATCGAGCAGCAGGAGATGGTCGTCCGGGCTCTTCATGGTGTTCACCCAGAGGTCGTAACTCATTTCCAGATGCTTTCTGATTTCTTCGCCCGTCATGCGCATTACGTAGAACTGGTTCTCATATTTATAGAGATTGAACATGTCGCTCACACAGATTGGGCCGGCTTTCAGAACCGCGTTGAACTGAAGAGGAGCGTTAAACGAAATGTCGGCTTTTGTCATCTGCAACTGGAGGTTGAGGATGAAATCGTTGAAGGCAGAACTGCCGAAGAACTGGTCGCGGCTGTAGATGGTAGTCTTGAAGTTGCCAATCTGCTTGCCCACATATTTCTTTACTTCCGCAATCTGAGGTTCGAAAGTTTTCATGAAATCCTCGTCGATAGGACAATCTGTCACATCCACAATCTTGCCTGTCACCTTTTTGTCAGTTACCACCAGCTGCTTCTTTCCGTTCACCTTTTTCTTGTTGAGGGTGAGGGTTATTTCAGCATCAGCCACGCTAATGGCGTTGTTGGCAGGATCCAGGCAAACCACCTGCTTTCCATCAGTATTGGTTACGGTTTCGTTGTCGCGCGTATGGTCGTGGCCGAAGAGAACGAGGTCGAAGCCCGGCACTTCTTTTGCCACCTTGATAGAGGCGTCTTCATCATATTCGGCAGTCTGAATGCCTCCGTCTTTTCCGCTGTGGAAGAGGCCGATGATAACATCCGGTTTTTCATTCTCCTGGAGATACTTCACCCATTTGCGGGCGTTTGTTACCATATTTTCAAATTTCAGTCCGCTCCAGAGATTCTCCGTGAGCCAGTTTGGAATGGCAGGAGTAATCATTCCCAAGACTGCCACCTTCACGCCCTCGCGGTTCAGGATGAGATAAGGCTTAACGTATGGCTCGCCTGTAGAAGTGTTGATGATGTTGGAACCAAGAACTGGGCAATTGAGTTCTTTTATCCATTTGTCGTAAACTGGATGACCCGTTTCAACATCATGATTGCCAAACACTTGCGCATCATACTCCATGTAGTTTACCACATCGGCAGCCACGTTTCTAGCCTCTGTGTTTACATAATTATAATAATAGCAGGTAGGCTGTCCCTGCAGAATATCGCCATTCTCCAAGAGGATGAGGTTATCCTTGTAGGCTTTTCGCAAATTATTGACGTAGGAAGAAACGCGCGCCAAGGCTCCTGCTTTTGGCTTACAGTTGATGAAATCGTAAGGGAAGAAAGAGCCGTGCACATCGCTTGTCTCTATCACTCTCAGTTTTACGGTACGTTGTTGTGCCATAGCTTGTGGATTGAAAGTTAGCGCCAGAAGAAGCGCAGCAAATAATTGTTTCATTTAATTAATGTATTACTTTTGAGTAATGGAAGCCCATCAGTTGAGCTCTGTTTCTTATTTTCTCTGCAAAAGTACAAAAAAGAACTTAAATAGGCATACTTTTTGTTGGATATTTTTTAAAAACTAAAAAATAGGAGGTTTTATAATATGGCATTTGTTGATTATTACAAGATTCTCGGCGTAGACAAGAACATTCCGCAGAAGGATGTGAGAGCTGCGTATCGTAAACGTGCAAAACAGTTTCACCCAGATTTGCACCCTAACGACCCGAAGGCGAAGGCTAAGTTCCAGGCGCTGAACGAGGCGTATGAGGTGATTTCTGACCCAGATAAGCGTGCTAAATACGACCAGTATGGCGAACAATGGAAGAATGCTGATGCATTCGGCGGTTTCGGCGGAGCTGGTGGTGCAGGCGGTTCCGGAAGCTATGGTGGAGCAGGTGGAAATCCATTCGAGGGTTTCGACTTCAGCCAGTTTGGCGGAGGCGGAGGTTTCTCCAGCTTCTTCGAAAATCTCTTCGGAGGTCGTGGCAGAAGCCAGCAGTCGGCTGATGGATTCGGTTCCGGCAATTTCGGCGGTTTTAATGGTTCTGCCGGTTATGGTAGCGGCTTTAATGGGGCTGGCTACGGAGCTGGTGCTGATTTCGGTACTGGTGGTTGTGGCGGCGGTTGCGGCCAGAATGGTCGTGCCAATAACGGCGAAATGAACATGAATGTGAATATCGACCTTTATACGGCTCTGCTGGGCGGCGAAGGAATCATTAAATTGAGTAATGGCTCTAAAATCAAACTGAAGATTAAGCCGGAAACGCAGAATGGCACGAAGGTTCGTGTTCGCGGAAAAGGATACGACCGGGGTGACGGAACCTTTGGCGACCTGATGATTACTTACAACGTGAAGTTGCCAACCGGGTTGAACGAAAAGCAGAAAGATTTGCTCCGTCAGATGAAGGATGCAAAGTAATTTCTAAAAGAAGGGAACGGGTTTCTCGGACATGAGAACTTTCCCGAAACATGAAGGTAAAAAGAAACGCCCTGCAAGAAGGGAACATTCAGAAATGAAGTTCCTGATCTTGCAGGGCGTTTTTTTTCTATTCTGCGGCATTAATCTTTGACATGTTGAACGCAGAAACCTTGCCGTCTGGCGAAACGGTTGCGTTGATTTTGAAATGGTTGGTTTTCTTAGTACCGTCGGTAAGCTGAACTTCCTCACGTGCTGAGAACTGAACCTGATATTCATAATCTTCGTCTCCCACCTCGCGCTTCTTGATCTTATAATCGTTGGTGAGGAACCAGTTCAGGTTGGTCACATCTTCCTTATAAAGCTTATTCATAAAGGTAACAACATCTGCCTTGGTAGCAGAATTCTTACCCAGAAGCGAAGAGAGAATGTCCTCGCATGAAGCCTGCAAACCATCAGCATCGCGGGTATTGATGCTTTGGAAGAAATGGCGGAACAGACTGCTTACCATATCTTTTTCTTCTGGCTGCAGATCTCTGCTCTTGGCTTTCTTCATCGCATTCTCAGCCTCTTCGATATGCGAACCGTCAGCATGAGCGGCGAGATAAGCCTGGTAAGCTTCTACATTATCAGCATTCTTGGCCACATTCCAGTCGATGGAATCTATCTTGTTCAAAACCTCCTGCTTGTGTGGACTGTTTGGGTATTTGTCGAGATAAGCCTGCAGGGCCTCTTTCGAACCGCTTACTACGGCGTTGGTCCAGTCCTGATCGGTCTGTTTCAGAAGTTCGAGGTGAGCCATGATGGAATCACGATGCGCCTCGTCAGCATCTTTGTAAGTATCTAGGTAACTCTGCAGAACCATCGGGTCGCTACTCTGCATCGCATACTCGTAAGCTTCCAGTTCCTTATTCTTATTGGCACTATCATAGAAATAGTAGAAAATGCCACAAACGAGGAAGGCGAAAATCAGAGAGATGATGATGACGCCACGATTGCTTTTTTTCTTTTCCTGGGTTCCCTCGCCGTTTCCGCCGTTCTGAGAATTAGATTGCTGTGGGCGAACCGGAGGAACGGGTGGAGTAGGAGGAGTTGTGGTTCTGACAGATGTCTGAGGACGAGCCTGCTGTCTGAGAGCCTCCTGACGGCGGATTTCTTCTTGTCTGATAGCATTCTGTCTGGCTACATTTTCAGCTTCTTGCTGCTGAGTCATAGAAGGAGTCTGCTGGCTCATTCCCGCCGAAGAAGTCATTCTTGTGAGCGAAGGATTCAGCTCATGGCAGTTAGGACACATTTCCAGGTTGCTGAAATAAATCTCGCCACAATTTGGGCATTTGGTAATTTTGCCTGCTATTTCTACTCCGCAACTAGGGCAGGTAGGTGCTTTATCGCTAATTTGGCGTCCGCATTCCGGACATTTTATAATTGCCATAATTCTATTTTTTGTTTATTAATTTACTTATAAAATTCATGCTTCTCTATTTCCAGACCTTATCTACTCTTTACCTTGAAGCTAATCATAAAGTTCCAAGTTCAGGGTTCCAAGTACTATCGATGTCTGAATCTGATTTCTCTGAGCTTGTGGCGCCCCATGAAACGGCTTTTGTCAACATAGCCGTTTATTCCGTTGAGCCTGCCCTTACCCGTATATTGCCACATTTCGAAATCTCTACCATCGCGCAATACAGGGATGCGCTTCGTATATTGGGCAATCATCAGCTTGTAGCTGTCTAGCTTGCCCAGAAGATAGTTGTCATAGAAATTGGCTCCCGTATAGATGAGGGGTTTCTGCTTATATGCTTTCTCTACGAGATGCAGAAACTTAAAGAGCGAATCGCAGAATTCTTCTGTATTCATGCCGCTTTTCGTCTCCACATCAATCATAGGCAAGAGGTCCTGATCTCCCGGACGGCATTGGGCCTTGAAATTTTCCAGCTGCGTCTGCTGTGGGATGCGGGGTCTGTAGAAATGATAAGAACCTACTTTCATTCCGTAGCGATGAGCCAGGTCGATATTCTGCTTGTATTTGCTGTCGATGTTGGTTCCTCCCTCGGTAGCTTTCAGATAAACGTAAGCCATCTTAGAGTTGTCGCCCACGGTTTCCCAGAACACGTTGCCCTGATAATGACTCAAGTCGATGCCGTGAACGTGCCGACAAGTGTCTTCGCATTGCACCTGGGCATGGGCTCCCAAGGCAATAACGGATGCTATAATAGAGATAAATAACTTTTTCATAGATGCAAAGATACGAAAATCAGATGAAAATCGTACTACTAAGAGATTAATTTTATAGATATTTTACTCTTCGTCCTGATGAATCCCAGATTAACCCCTACTGAAATTACTCTTCAATCTCAGATAATGACCGGAAGAAATTGTTCATGAAATTGCTCATGGTTTCTATCGGAGCGTATTGCAGATAGCGCATGCTGCGGCGCAGATTCTTGCGCATGGTTCCCCCCGTGGTGCGTACAAAGCCGCTGCTGGTCTGCTCAAACTGAATGGCCTGCTCGTCCATGATATTATAGTAGAGTGAACGGAGCGTCAGCCTGTAGGCGCCTCTTTCTATGTGATGAACGAACGGGATTTCGTCCTGTTCAAAATCGAAGAAGGTGATGAGCACGCTTCCTTCCAGCTGGGCGATGCGCTGGATGCGGAGCTTGGCAAGCCACTTCTCCAGTTTCACGAAATCTACCTTGTCGCCTCGGGTTCTCAGGTAGTCTCCCAACTGGATGATTCCTCTGAGATTGATTCCGTTAGCCAGCATTCCATTTACGTTTGCCACGATGATGCGCAGCAGATAAATGGTCTCGATAGAGGTATCGATGGCGTGGCGTTCATCTTCCTGAATCTTGCTGAGCCGTCGGTTCAGAAAACCGTTGTTCATCTTCACCTCTCCGGCAGGAACATCATTCACGTTCTTGAGCATCTGAGCTATCTTTTTCTTCTTAAAGGTAGTCATCGGTTCCATTTCTTCGTTGATGCCGAAGTTGTCGGCACGGAGCTTAGTAAAAAGGTTGCGCTGAAGAAAATTCATATGCCTTGTTCTTATTAATAGTCAATAATAAAGTTTTGTTCTTCCTGTCAAGAAATCTCTAACGCAGAAGGAGACCCTCCTCTGATTTTTAGAAGTCTTCCTAACTGTATCTCTTAGGATAGCGCAAGAGAATGGCCAGCAGGGCTGCCACACCTATCGCCAGCGGATAGTAGAGATAAGGAAGAATGTCCATCGGACTGAGATTGGCCAGACCGGCTGCCAGGAGCATCTGCACGCCATAAGGAATCAATCCCTGAACCATGCATGAGAAGGTGTCGAGAATGCTGGCTGCCTTGCGGTTGTCTACGCCAAACCGGTCGCCTATTTTTTTCGAAATATGTCCTACTGTCAGAATCGCTACCGTATTATTTGCCGTACAGATGTTTACCATCGAAACGAGGGCGGCGATAGAAAGTTCGGCTCCACGCTTGCTGTTTACGTGGGCTGTAATCTTGTTGATGATGAAATCGATTCCGCCGTTTTCGCGGATGATTTCGAGCATACCACCTGCCATCATGGCGATAATAATGAGTTCGCCCATGCCGATAATGCCGTTGCCCATGGCTGAGAACCAGCCAAAGAGGTCGTAGCTTCCGGAGGCACCCAGAAGATGACTACCTATGCCGATGGCGCCACAGAGTAGGGTGCCCAGAGTGAGAACAGCCATTACATTCATGCCGGCAATAGCGGTAATGAGGACGATGAGGTAAGGCAATACTTTCATGTATTCTACCTCGTTGATGTGGGTTGGGGCCTGAAGACCGACTCCCATGACAGAATAGGCGATGAGCACGAGTACGGCGGCCGGAACCACAATCATGGAGTTGACCTTGAACTTATCGCTCATCTTGCAGTTCTGCGTCTGCGTAGCAACAACCGTCGTATCGGAGATGAACGAGAGGTTGTCGCCGAAATAAGCGCCACCTACGATGATGGCGGTCATCATGCCTACGTTAGCATCCATCGAGTGGGCCAGTCCGGCGGCTATCGGAACCAGAGCTACTACGGTTCCCACACTTGTTCCGATAGATACGGAGATAAAGCAGGCAGCCAGGAAGAGTCCTGGCAGAATCATGCTGGCTGGCAGGATGCTGAGCGCCAGGTTGACGGTTGCATCAACGGCTCCCATCGCCTTGGCTGATGCGGCAAACGAGCCAGCCAGCACGTAAATCCAGAGCATGAGCATCAGGTTGTTGGCGCCGGCACCCTTGCTGTATGTGTCCACTCGTTTCCTGACAGGCATTCCGCCGGAAATAGCCACGGCATAAATGCTCGAAATCATGAACGCTACTGTGAGCGAGAGGCTGCTGTCCTGATGGCTGCTGTCTACCGAATATACGGTAAAAGCCACGATGAGGACAATCAGCAAAAATAATGGCGACAACGCCAGCAAACCTTTTTTATTACTCATACTTCTTTTTTCTTTTTAATTAAAGAGTTACTCCATTCTTGAAGATGGAGATTTCACGATAGCCATTATACTCGTTGCGAGCCTCCTCGCCACTTGCTACGGCTATAATCTTATCAATAAACTTGCTTACCAAGTCTTTCATTTCTACACCTTCTACCAGAGCGCCGGCGTTGAAGTCAATCCAGTTTGGCTTGTTCTTTGCCAGATTGCTGTTGGTAGAAATCTTCATCGTTGGCACAAAGGTTCCGAATGGGGTTCCGCGACCTGTGGTGAAGAGAACGAGCTGGCAACCTGCTGAAGCCAGAGCTGTGGCTGCTACAAGGTCGTTACCCGGAGCTGAAAGCAGGTTCAAACCGGTTGTCTTCAGACGGTCGCCATATTGGAGCACGCCGCTTACCGGAGCACGGCCGCACTTCTGGGTGCAACCCAAAGCCTTATCTTCGAGGGTTGAGATACCACCTGCCTTGTTACCTGGAGAAGGGTTCTCGCCAACCGGTTCACCATGGCTCAGGAAGTACTCCTTGAAGTCGTTAATCAGGTGAACGGTCTTGTCGAAGAGTTCCTTATTTTCGCAACGGTTCATCAGAATGGTTTCTGCGCCAAACATTTCCGGTACCTCTGTCAGGATGCTTGTACCGCCCTGAGCTACGAGCCAGTCGCTAAATTCACCTACCAATGGGTTGGCTGTAATTCCGCTGAAGCCGTCAGAACCGCCACACTTCAAACCTACGCGCAGTTTGCTTACCGGAACTTCCTCGCGCTTGTCTTCCTTAGCCAGGGCATAGAGGTTGCGCAGAATCTTCATGCCTTCCTCGAGTTCGTCGCCTTCAACCTTCTGTGTTACAAGAAGTTTGATGCGGTCGTGATCATAGTCGCCGAGCATCTTCATGAAATCATCTGGCTGGTTGTTCTCGCAGCCGAGCGAGAGAACGAGCACGGCACCTGCGTTTGGATGCAGACAGATATCGCGAAGCACCTTGCGGGTATTCTCATGGTCGCCCGAGAGCTGTGAGCAACCGAAGTTGTGGTGCCATGCGTGGATGGCGTCGATGCCTTCGCAGCCTGTTTCTTTCTTGAGGAGTTCTACCAGCTTCTCAGCCACGCCGTTAACGCAGCCCACGGTAGGAACTACCCATACTTCGTTTCTTACGCCTACTTCGCCATTCTTGCGAACGTAGCCCTTGAAGGTGCGGTTTTCCTTAGCGATGTTCAGCTGCTCGTTAACCGGGTTGTAGGTATATTCGAGCGTACCGGCAAGATTGGTCTTGAGGTTGTTCTCGTTTACCCATTCGCCCGCCTTGAGACCGGTCTTTGCATGACCGATAGGGTAGCCATACTTCAGGATGTCTGTACCCTCCGCAGCATCGTTGATGAGCACTTTGTGTCCTGCAGGAGTATCCTGCAATAATGTGATGGTCTTGCCATCTACTTCAATCGTTTCACCCTTCTTCATAGGGCGCAAGCAAACCACTACCGAGTCGGCAGGGTTAATCTTGATAAAACTTGATTGTTCCATACGTAGTCTGTTTTTTATTTATTGTTTATAATTTATAATGTTCCTGTAAGAATATTCTTCCATGCGGAAACCCTGTTCTGCCCGATAGCCTTAGAGCTGGGTTCTGCGATAGAAATCTACATTTTCCTTCATCAGCAGCTCGATAGGCATATAGTTTACCGGTGTAACTTTCTTCTTCAGCACGATGGCCTGGAAGAGCGTGTCTACGCAGGAGTAACCCTGCATGTAGGCGTGCTGGGCGATGAGGAAGGAGATGCTTCCTTCGCGCAGACAGCGGGCGTTTTTCTCCACCATATCATAGCCCATGATCTGAACGTTGCGGCGGTTGGTCTTCAGCAGGAAGTCGCCCACGATGTGCGCCTTCGAAGTCATGGTGATGCAATGGTGGATGTTCGGATGCACGGCAAAGAACTTCTCCAGCATTTTGACGAATTCTGCACGTGTGCCGCTCAACGGCAGGTCGAGCAAGGTAATCTTCACGTTAGGGAAGTGGTCGTGCATGTAATGGCGGAATCCTACCTCTCGGTTGTCCTGCTGCTTGCTGACCACTCTTCCGTCTTTGGTCTGCCTCATGAGCAGGATTTCATCTTCCTTTGCTGCAAGCAACATCAGCATCTTGGCTGCGAAGAAACCGGAACAGAACGAATCCTGACCGAAGAAAGAGAGCGGACGGAGATCGGGCATGTAGGAGTCGAGCAGGATGAACGGGATGCTTTTGTGATGCAACGCCTCGGTAAACTCGCGGGTTACGTCTAGCGATGAAGGCACCACGATGACTCCTTCCGGACTGGCCTCAAGAATCTTGTTGCCTTCTTCGCGGAACGATTCCTCGCTGGAACGCTCATAGAAACGAATCTCTACATCGATATGGAAGTCACGTCGGGTATCTTCACATTTTTTTGCGCCTTCCTCTATTTCCTCCCAGTAAGCCTCCGATTCATGTTTCGGAATCAGCAGGTAGAAGGTATAGGATTTGTTGTAAGCCAGAGCGCTGGCGTACACATTAGGCTGATAATTCATTTCCTTGAGGGCTTTCTCGACCTTGTCGCGTGCTGGTTTCGACACGTTTGGGCGGTCGTGCAGAACTCGGTCTACGGTTCCAACGGATACGCCAGCTCTCTCGGCAATATCCTTGATTCTGATTTTTTCGGCCATTGTTTTTTAGCATTACGGGTCTGGTTGCTTCGCGTGTACTTATTATATAAGGAGCCTCTCCTGGGGGCTACGATAGATAAAACGTCGCAGGTACTTCCTAGCTGTGCACAGACCACAATTAGTATTAAGCAATTCTGTTGTGTGCGACCACAAGTGCGAATTTTGCCGCAAATATACAACATTTTTTTGAATTGTGCGAAGACACAGCAACTTTTTTGCACGGAAAACAAAAAAAAAAA
>OLXC01000917.1_pt1 | contig 10147 bp, 6 predicted proteins | sample 1673851 | NCBI WGS metagenome assembly OLXC01 (sample SAMEA103958130, study PRJEB25191) | human gut metagenome | biome: human-associated habitat [ENVO:00009003]; feature: intestine environment [ENVO:2100002]; material: feces | place: Germany | collected 2013/2015
GAACGAATGTAGAGCTTTCTAACCGCCTTGTCTGCTTTGATATTAAGCAGCTTGGAAAGCAGCTCAAGAAATTAGGTATGCTCATTGTGCAAGACCAGGTGTGGAACCGCGTTACCGTAAACCGCGCCGAGAAAAAGGCAACCCGTTACTATATGGACGAATTTCATTTGCTTTTGAAAGAGGAACAGACCGCAGCCTATTCTGTGGAGATTTGGAAGCGTTTTCGTAAATGGGGCGGCATACCGACGGCTATCACACAGAACGTCAAAGACCTTTTAAGCAGCCGCGAAGTCGAGAATATCTTTGAAAACTCCGATTTTGTCCTCATGCTCAATCAGGCACAGGGCGACCGGGCTATCCTTGCAAAGCAGCTTAACATCTCCCCGCAGCAGATGAAGTATGTAACCCACACCGAAGCAGGCGAGGGGCTTATCTTTTACGGGAATGTGGTGCTGCCGTTCATTGACCGCTTCCCGACGGACACCGAGCTTTACTGTCTGCTTACGACAAAGCCGGAGGAAGTGAGCAAGCCATGAAAACAGACGTAATCATCAACCGCGACGCCCTCTATGCCCTGCGGGAGCTGCCGAGCGAAAGCGTGAACTGCTGCGTCACAAGCCCGCCCTACTATGGACTTAGGGACTACGGGCTTGACGCACAGATTGGACGGGAGGACACGCCGGAGCAGTACATTGACAGGCTTGTAGAAGTATTCCGGGAGCTGCGCCGGGTACTCAAAGACGACGGGACGTTTTGGCTGAATATCGCAGACACTTACTGCGGCACAGGCATGAAAGCGGGCTGCAAGCAAAAGGATTTAATCGGTATTCCGTGGCAGCTTGCCTTTGCCCTGCGCTCTGACGGGTGGTATTTACGCAGCGATATTATCTGGCTGAAAGAAAATCCTATGCCGGAGAGCTGCCGCGACCGACCGAGCCGCTGCTATGAGCATATCTTTTTACTGACGAAATCAAAGAAATATTACTATGACGCTGCCGCCATTGCAGAGCCGATTGCGCCGGGAACGGCTGCGCGGTACCGGCAGGGGCGCGGCGCAGGACACAAATATGCCGAGGAAATACCCAAACAGGGCAAGGTACAGGGTATCAATAAAACCCGCAGCGGCGGCTATTATGACGACGCTCTTATGCCGACCACAAGGAACAAGCGGGACGTTTGGCTTATCAATACCGTACCGTATAAGGGCGGGCATTTTGCCGCCTATCCCCCGAAGCTCGCGGAAACGTGCATACTGGCGGGCTGTCCGGCAGGCGGCGTTGTCCTTGACCCGTTTTTTGGAAGCGGCACCACCGGGCTTGCAGCGAAAAGCCTTGACCGCCGCTATATCGGCATTGAACTGAACGCCGAGTATTGCGCCCTTGCAGGGGCGCGGATTGGAGGTGCAGAACCATAAAGCAATACAAACCTCGTGATAAAATCACGCAGAAAATGACCCGCGACGGGGCTATCGCAGAAAATCAGACCACGGGAGACACGGAACGTATCAGCAAGCGGACGCAGGACGCGGATTTTCAGAAATCCCCGGAGCAACAGGCAGCACAGCTACAAGGTGCAGCTTCCCCGACTTCTCCCTTGCCCCATGTGCCGGGAGCTGCCCCCAAAGCGGACACAGGCAAAACGGAGCGCGTCATGAAGCATATCGACGCCGCCCATACACGAAAAGCCAGTAAAAAGGCAGTACGAAAAGCACAGGCAGAAGCTACCGCCGGGACGAAATCTTCCCGGCTGCAATTTACCGACGAGGAACGCGCTGCCCCGGAGCTTGAAAAGTATATCAAGAAATCCGATAAAGCCGCCGACCGCTTGGATAAGGCAAAGGCAGCTATCCCCAAAGAAAAGAAACTGGTAAAAGAGCGCACCTTTGACGAAACCACCGGGAAAGGCAAGACCCGCCTGCACTTTGAGGAAAAGGACAAGCCGCCCGGATTTAAGGAGAAGCACAACCCGCTATCCCGCCCCACACAGGAAGCCGGGATTTTGGTACATAACAAAATCCATTCTGTCGAAAAGGATAATTCCGGCGTGGAGGGCGCACACAAGAGCGAGGAAGCCGCAGAACGGGGATTGAAGTACGGGGCGCGGAAAATCAAGCAGGGCTACCGCAACCATAAGCTGAAACCCTACCGGGAAGCGGCAAAGGCTGAAAAAGCTGCTTTCAAGGCAAACGTGGATTTTCAGTATCATAAGACCCTGCATGATAACCCACAGCTTACCTCTAACCCTATTTCCCGTTTTTGGCAGAAACAGCAGATTAAAAAGCAGTATGCAAAGGAAGCCCGCAATACTGCAAAGGGTATCAAGGGCGCAGCGGAACGCACCCGCAAAGCGGCAGCCAAAGCCGCCGAGAAAACGAAGCAGACAGCGGCGTTTGTGGCAAGACACCCGGCGGGCGTGGCAATCGCTGTCGGGGCGCTGCTACTTTTCATTATGCTTCTGTCCGGGCTGTCCTCTTGTGGTGCAATGTTTTCCGGCACGTTAAACGGCGTGCTTGGAACGTCTTATACGTCCGAGGACAGCGACCTTGTGGAAGTGGAAAATGCCTATGCCGGACTGGAAAGCGGGCTGCAAAACGAGATTGACGCTATCGAAAGCACCCACCCCGGCTATGACGAGTACCGCTATGACCTTGCAAATATCGGGCATAACCCCCACGAATTAGCGTCCTATCTGACCGCAAAATACCAAAGCTACACCCGCGCCGAGGTACAGAGCGAATTACAACGGATTTTCAATCAGCAATACAAGCTGACGCTGACCGAGGAAGTGGAAATACGCTACCGGGAGGAAGAACGCACCGACACATGGACAGACGAGGACGGCAACGAGCATACGGACACCTACACGGTACAAGTGCCTTATGAGTATTACATCTTAAACGTCAAGATGACGAACACCCCGCTATCCACCATTGCGGAAAATAATCTGACCCCGGAACAACTGGAAATGTACCGGGTGTACTTGCAGACAAGCGGGAACAAGCCCCTTATCTTTGGCGGCGGCTCTCCCGACACTTCCGCGTCGGAAGATTTAAGCGGCGTGGACTTTGTAAACGGAACGCGCCCCGGCAATACCGCTATCGTTGACCTTGCAAAACGGCAAGTCGGAAATGTGGGCGGCTATCCGTATTGGAGCTGGTACGGCTTTAATTCCCGCGTGGAATGGTGCGCCTGTTTCGTGTCCTGGTGCTACGGGCAAATGGGACTTTCCGAGCCGCGCTTTGCCGCCTGCCAGTCGCAGGGTATTCCGTGGTTTACCTCTCACGGGCAATGGGGCGCGCGGGGCTATGAGAACATTGCCCCCGGTGACGCTATCTTTTTTGACTGGGATTTAGACGGAAGCGCAGACCATGTAGGGCTTGTTATCGGCAGGGACGCAAACCGCGTTTATACCGTGGAGGGCAATTCCGGCGACGCCTGCAAGATTAAGAGCTATCCCCTTGACTATGCCTGTATCAAAGGGTACGGGCTGATGAACTGGAACTGACACATTTTTGAAAATCGAAAGGAGAAAAAATTTATGGCAATGAGTAAAATCGAAAGAATTGAAAAGGAAATCCAAAAGACCCGTGAGAAAATCACGGAGTATCAGAACAAGCTGCGCGGACTGGAAGCACAGAAAACCGAAGCGGAAAACCTTGAAATCGTGCAGCTTGTACGCGCTATGCGTCTGACCCCGCAGGAGCTTACCGCTATGCTTTCCGGCAACGGTATTCCGGGCATTGCCCCTATGCCCACAGACTATGACGAACAGGAGGACAATGCAGATGAAGAATAAAATCCTTGCAAGCATTACCGCACTTTGCGCCGCCCTTGTCCTTGTGGGCGGCTTTTCCGTTACTGCCTACGCGCAGACCCCGACAGAGGAAACCGACGACAGCGGCGTAATCGTGGAAACCGAACCGCAGCCCCTTACCCCGGAGGGCAACATGACCCTTGTGGACGACATCGACGGGGACGCTGCCGAGGATAAGCAGTTTATCGTCGTGAAAAGCAAAGGCGGCAACTATTTTTACATTATCGTTGACCGGGCAGCCGAGGGGGAAAATTCCGTCCACTTCCTAAATCAAGTAGACGAAAGCGACCTTATGGCGATTATCGGGGAGGAACAGACCGAGCAGCCCCCGGCTGTCTGCAACTGTACCGAGAAATGCAAGGCGGGCGAAGTAAACACCGCCTGCCCCGTCTGCTCCGCAGCCATGAATAACTGCACAGGCAAGGAAGCCGAGCCGGAAGCACCCGCAGAGCCGGAGAAACCCAAAAACAGCATGGGCGGGCTTCTCATTTTCCTTGTTGTGGGACTTCTTGGCGGCGGCGCAGCCCTCTACTACGTTAAGTTTATGAAACCGAAGCAGAGCGTAAAAGGCGGCACCGACCTTGACGAATTTGATTTTGACGAATACGACGAGGACGAGCCGGAGGAAGAAGCTGACAGCGCAGATACCGAACAGGAGGACGAGGAAGCATGAAACTTGTGATTTGTGAGAAGCCCAGCGTCGGGGCGGCGGTTGCCGCCGCCCTTGGCGTTACGGGCAGAAAAGACGGATATATCGAGGGAAACGGCTACCTCATTTCTTGGTGTATCGGGCATTTGGTACAGCTTTCCGAAGCTGCCGCCTATGGGGAACAGTACAAGAAATGGAGCTATGACAGCTTACCCATTCTGCCGCAGGAATGGCAGTACACCGTAGCTGCCGACAAGGGAAAACAATTCAAAATCTTAAAAGACCTCATGCACCGCGCCGACGTTTCGGAAGTCGTGAACGCCTGCGACGCAGGACGCGAGGGCGAGTTGATTTTCCGATTTGTCTATCATCAAGCGGGCTGCAAGAAGCCCTTTACCCGTCTTTGGATTTCCTCAATGGAAAACGAAGCAATCCGAAGTGGCTTTGACAATCTGAAGGACGGGCGGGAATACGACGCCCTCTACCATTCCGCACTATGCAGGGCAAAGGCTGACTGGCTTATCGGCATTAACGCGACCCGCCTTTTCTCCTGCCTGTATGGAAAGACCTTGAACGTGGGGCGTGTGCAGACCCCGACCCTCAAAATGCTTGTAGACCGGGACGCTGCGATTACAGGCTTTCAGAAAGAAACCTACTACCATGTGCGCCTTACTCTCCCCGGCGCAGAAGCGGCAAGCGCGAAGATCTGCGCCGCTGATGAAGCGGGCAAACTGAAAGCAGCCTGCGAAGCGTCGGCGGCTGTCTGTACTTCCCTTGTGAAAGAAAAGAAAACCATTGCCCCGCCGAAGCTCTTTGACCTTACCAGTTTACAGCGGGAAGCAAACCGTATTTACGGGTACACCGCGAAGCAGACCCTTGACCTGGCGCAAGCCCTCTATGAAAAGAAGCTCTTGACCTATCCGAGAACGGACAGCGCATTTCTGACCGACGACATGGGAGAAACAGCGACGGGCATTATCAAGGTGCTTTGTGAGAAACTTTCCTTTATGGAGGGCGCGGATTTTTCGCCGGAGATTGCAAAGGTGCTGAACAGTAAAAAGGTATCAGACCACCACGCAATCATTCCCACTATGGAGCTTGCAAAGGCTGACCTTACCGCGCTGCCGGAAAGCGAGCGCAATATCCTGACCCTTGCCGGGGCGCGTCTGCTTATGGCAACCGCAGAGCCGCACGTTTACGAAGCGGTAACGGCGGTTTTCTCCTGCGCCGACCATGAATTTACGGCAAAGGGAAAGGCGGTAATCGCTGCCGGGTGGAAAGAGATTGAACGGCTTTACCGGGCGACCCTCAAAAAGAAGCCGGACAGCGACGACGAAAACGAGCTTGTGTTAGATGTGCCGGACTTTTCCGAGGGGCAGACCTTTGAAAATCCGGCGGCAAAAGTGACAGAGCATGCCACCACGCCCCCGAAGCCCCACAATGAAGCAAGTCTTTTGTCGGCTATGGAACGCGCCGGGAATGAGGACACCGACCCGGACGCAGAACGCCGGGGGCTTGGTACGCCTGCCACCCGCGCCGCCGTCATTGAAAAGTTAGTCAAAGGCGGCTTTGTGGAGCGCAAGGGCAAGCAGCTATTTCCCACCAAAGACGGCACAAACCTTGTCTGCGTCCTGCCGGACAGCTTAACTTCTCCGCAGCTTACGGCTGCATGGGAAAACAATCTGACGCAGATTGCAAAGGGCAACGCCGACCCGGACACTTTCATGCAGGGTATCGAAACTATGGCACAGGAGCTTGTAAAAACCTATGCTTCCGTGTTAGGCGAGAAACAGGAGCTTTTCAAGACAGAAAAAACAGAGCTTGGAAAGTGTCCCCGCTGCAAGTCCCCGGTCTATGAGGGAAAGAAAAACTACTACTGTTCCAACAAAGAGTGCGGCTTTACCATGTGGAAAAATGACCGCTTCTTTGAGGAACGTAAAACCGTCTTTACCCGGTCGATTGCCGCAGCACTCTTAAAATCCGGCAAGGTAAAAGTCAAAAAGCTGTACTCTCCGAAAACAGGCAAAACCTATGACGGAACGGTACTTTTAGCTGATACGGGCGGCAAGTATGTGAATTACAAAGTAACCATTTCAAAGGACAAAGAACTTGAATAGCAAGCATAGGAAGCGGGTACCCACTTCCGTAAAATCCCTGCCACTCATGTAGAGCTTGGCGGGGATTTTGCTTGTTGGGAAGTTTCCCAAACCCTCTAAAAATCCTCAAAAATCTTTGGCAGAAATGCGGGCGCACCGTAGTAGGACTATGTAACCACAAACGCAGCGTCCGCGCTGCCATACGCGAAAGGAGGTTTTACACATGGCAAGTTTGCGCGACAGCGTAAAGGACTATCAAGAGGAACTTAGGGACGGTATTGCATGGGTAGCATTTTGGAAAGAGGGACGTTCATGGAACGCCGAGCTGTTTCATCTTGAAGTGGACGGTACTTTAGAACCGTTTGACAGGAGCCGGTTAGAGGAAATCAAAGCGGCTGACCCCGCCGCCGTTATTCTAAACGGCTACTACTGCGGGCATTTAGGCGAGAATATGAGCCTTGACGAGCTGACCGCCGGAGTGCGCCACCACTACAAAAACGGCACAAATGACGTTGCCGGATTTATCGAAGCCCACGACGACAGACTTCCCCCGGAGCTTATCGAGGAAGCAAGAGCCGCCGCCCATGCAGCGGGGCTTCCCTTTTCCGAAAAGCCCTACCGGGACGGGGAAGATTTTGACCCTTATATATTTGACGGAAGCATGAGCATTGAGGACTACGAACTTATGCACCGCATGATTGAAAAAGAAAGGAGCGAGCAAATGGACGAATGGAAAACAGGTTATTCCTCATACGACCATGACAGACTGGAAGCCGCCGACAAGATGAAGATTGAGCGCGGTATCTATTTTGACACGAAAGGCGCGGATATTTCCCCGCTGACCGCCTTACCTCTTGCCGAGCTTGTGAAGCTGCGGGAGGAAAGCGCGGCTGCGGAGCAGACTGTTTTTGAAAATCTGAAAGTACAGGCTTCCGCATGGGAGGAACAGGCAGGAAAGACCTTGCTATTTGACAAGGCGATTGAGTATGCGAGAATACCCGAAGTGAAGCATACGGCGAACAAGTGGCAGGACGAGGACAACGACCGCCACACCATCAGCAACCGGGTATATAAAATGAGCTACCATGTGTATGAAAATACCCGCTACGACAGAAAAGCAGAGAAATCTATCCCGTACTCCTATACGTTATCTTGGAACATCTACACCAACAGCCCCCACGGGTACGGACAGGCAAAAATTGCCGGACAGGACAGAAAGGTATTTGCTGACCGGGCAGCTATGGAAAAATATCTGAATGGGCGTATCAAGGCGTATGAAAAACTTTTTACGGAAATCTCCCCGGCTATCCCGCCGGAATACGCGGAACAGTTTAAGGTAAACGGGCAGCTCTTACCGGGCTATACCGTAGAGGGCGAGGAAATCAAGCAGCCCGCCGCCGACATTTCCGCCGCTGCACCGAGAACCGAACCGGGACAGGAAACGGAACAGTTTGCAATCCTGATTGACAGCCGCACCCGCTTTGAAACGGGAGAACCGGGTGGCTACTGGCTTTCCATGCCCGCCACAAAGGAAGAACTTCACGAAGCCATGCAAAGCGTCGGCATTACCGCAGACAATCCGCAGGAATTTTTCATTCACGGCTACTCTGACCGGGAGGACAGACACATTGCCCTGCCGTATGACATGGTATGCGCGGCACAGGTGGACGAGCTGAATTTCCTTGCGGCACGACTGGAAACCCTTGACGCTTCCGGGATTGCCGCGCTGAACGCAGCCACGCAGCGCAGGAATGGTTTTGAGAATATCGGGCAGCTCATTGACTTTACCTATAACGAGGACTTTTTCGTGCATATCCCCGAAGTACATAATCTCCGCGAATTGGGCGATTATTACCTTAACAAATCCGGCATGGTGCAAATGCCCGCTGAATGGAAAAACAGCATTGACCCTATCGCCTTTGGACGAAACGCCGCCGCGCAGGAAAAAGGCAGCTTTACGGAATACGGCTACCTTGTGGAAAGCGGCGACGAATGGGAGAAACACTTTGAGGGACGGGACGTGCCGGAGGAATACCGCATTATGAGCTACCCGCAGCCGACCATCGAACTGGACGCAGCCCCGGCAGTACAGACGGCGACCATTCCCGAAGCACAGCAGCAGGAGCCGCGCCCGGTTATCCCTATCGTGCTGACGAGCGAGAAGCCAGCCGAAAAGCTCAAAGAGATAACCGACCGCTTGGAGCAAGGCATTACGGAACTGTTCGACAGCGAGCGTTACAAGGAATATCTGCGCGTCATGTCAAAGTTTCATAATTACAGCTTTAACAATACGCTGCTGATCGCCATGCAAAAGCCCGACGCTTCCCTTATCGCCGGATTTTCCGCATGGAAAAATAACTTTGGACGAAACGTGATGAAAGGACAAAAGGGTATCAAAATCCTTGCCCCGTCGCCCTTTAAGATTAAAAAGGAACTGGAGAAAATCGACCCGCAGACGGGAAAAGCCTTTATCGGCAAGGACGGAAAGCCCGTAACCGAGGAAAAGGAAATCACAATCCCCGCCTTTAAGGTGGTATCGGTCTTTGACGTATCGCTGCCCTTGAAAAGACTTCTCCTGTTCCTGTTGGCTTTGAAAAAATCGAGGGCGGCGCACATGGTTACTACCACTTGGAGGACAAGCGTATTGCCCTTGATGAGGGCATGAGCGAGCTGCAAACCTTAAAGACACTTATCCATGAAATCGACCATGCGAAGCTGCACGACATTGACCTAAACGCCCCTTTAGAGGACTTGGAGAACAGACCCGACCGCCGCACCCGTGAGGTACAGGCAGAAAGTATCGCCTATACCGTGTGCCAGCATTACGGGCTTGATACCTCTGATTATTCCTTTGGGTATGTTGCCGGGTGGAGTGCCGGACGGGAGCTTGCTGAACTGAAAAGCTCTCTTGAAACAATCCGCAGCACCGCAGCGGAAATCATCAACAGCATTGATGAACATATCGCAGAGCTGCAAAAGACGCAGGAACAGGCGCAGACTTCCGAGGTACAGGAAGTGACGCAGGACGCGCCGCCGCAGGAGAAGCCGGAAATCCCCGTACCCGACGCCACTATCAGCGTAAAGGAAATGCAGGACTACGGCTATTCTTGGGACGGTATGTTTCCGCTGAAACAGGAAGCCGCCGAGCGTTTGTTTACACAGGACGGTATCGAGGTTTTCCGTATCTATGAGGACGGCACCGAGGGAGCCGTTACCAGTCTGACCGATTTACAGGAACACGCAGAAAAAGGCGGCTTGTTCGGTGTAGAAAAGGAAACTTGGGAAGCCCTGCATGAATACAACGCCATGAAGCAGCAGATACGGGAAAGTGAGCCGACAAAGGAAGCTCTTTTACTCTATGGCAAAGAGGACAGCTACGGGATTTATCAGTTAGCCCGCGGCGACGCCACAAGGGACTTGCGCTTTGAGCCTTACGACCGCCTGCAGGCGACGGGACACACCGTTGACCGGGCAAATTATGAACTTATCTATACCGCGCCCCTTGAACATGGAACTTCCCTCGAAGATATTTATACCCGTTTCAATATCGACCACCCGAAAGATTTTAAGGGACACAGCCTTTCCGTTT
>OLXC01000932.1_pt1 | contig 10056 bp, 9 predicted proteins | sample 1673851 | NCBI WGS metagenome assembly OLXC01 (sample SAMEA103958130, study PRJEB25191) | human gut metagenome | biome: human-associated habitat [ENVO:00009003]; feature: intestine environment [ENVO:2100002]; material: feces | place: Germany | collected 2013/2015
TGCTTTTTGAGGTGCAGGCGGGCTGGCGCCCGTCAAGGCGAAAAGGGCAAAAAGCGCCGAAAAGGCACGCTGTCAGGCGTGTTTGCCCTTGTTAACCGATGGTAACTATTCATTTTATTATGACTCTGTCGCCGTGGATCTCAAGCCGACCCTGGCAATACAGGCTTATGGCCTGGGGCAGGAGCTTCCACTCCGCGTCCTCAAGGATGCGGCGCGACAGGCTCTCGGGCGTGTCGTTCGGGAGAATGTCAACGGCCTGCTGGGCGATTATCGCGCCGATGTTGCCGTCGATATCCGCGAAAAACGCGGTCGCGCCGGTCACGCGGCAGCCGCGTTCGAGTGCGGCGCGCTCGGGAGCATCGTCGCAGTTGACGAACGCCGGGATGAGCGAGGGGTACACTCCGATGATGCGCTTGCGAAACTGCGTTGATATAACGCCGAGCGGCATGTTATAGCCTGCGAGGATCACAAGGTCAATGTCCATATCGCGCAGCTTGTTGGATATGGCCATGCTGTAGCTGAGTTTGGTGGGGAAAAGCGATGGCTCGACCACGAAGGCCTCAACGCCGGAGTTTCGCGCACGGCGCAGCGCATAAGCGTCCGACTCCGTGCATATTACCGCGGTGAGCTCAAAATTCGGGATCTCACCGAAGTACATAGAATCAAGAACCGTCTGTAGCAGTGCTCCGTCGCCGGAGACGAGTGCCGCCGCCCTTATCATATAATTTCCCCCTTATTCGCCGAGAAGGCGCTTTGCCGTTTCAATGTTCATCTTTTCAACGTTTTTGATATATTCAAATCGCCGGCTTATCATGTCCGCACCTGTTTCGGACAGCGCCGCGTCAATTTCATCAATAAGCCCCTGCGCCGTGACCTCGTCAAAATCCACGCAGGAAATGCCCAGATACTGCGCACAGCCTGATACCTTCGGATCATAGCTCAGGCCGACCGACGGCACCTCGCCGCAGGCCGCATACAGCAGACTGTGCAGCCGCATCGCAACGCACATTTTCATCTGCCGCATGATCGCGATCTCAAGCTCCGCGTCCTCTGTTTTCGGCATTATCTTAAACGGAATGCCAAGGCCGCCGGCTATCTGCTCGGACACGGGAAGATCCAGATCGTAGTTCATGGGCATGAACAGCGGCGTAAGCCCGTGCTTATCATAGCAGACCCTGAGCGCCTTGCATATCTCGCCGCACTTTTCGTCAAAGCCAGGCCATGAGCGCAGACCGAGGCAGATATAGCGTCCGTCGGGGTCGATATCGTGGCTGCGCATGAATGCCGCGGCGTCGGCGTCGCTTCTGCAATGCATGTTCAGCACCGGGTCGCCGGTGACGAGCACCTCCTGCACGGTAACGCCGATCTCGCGCGTAAGCTCAAGGCTCAGCGGATCGCGCAGGGTGATCGCGTCAACGCAGCGGTTTATCGTTTTTGCCGCGCGACGGCGGTCGTAATCATAGTTGAGCGGTCCCATGCCGCAGCCGTACATCTGCACCTTGCAGCCGCATTTTTTCGCGAGCGATATCGTGTGCAGATAAAACCACAGGCTGCGCCGGCTCGTGACATCCTGAACAAGGCTGCCGCCGCCGCTTATAAACAGCTTTGAGCGCCGTAGCTCTCGGCGCAGTCGGATAAACTGGCCTCGCCTTATGGCGCTGAGCGCATGCACCGACTTCGTGTGCTTCGGGTTTTTGGAAACGACCGTTATGCGCATATCGGGATCTATCGTTCTCAGCTGGGCGGCGATGGCAGTGAGCAGGGCTTCGTCGCCTGCGTTTCCGTGGCCGTATGCGCCGCAGATCACCGCGCCGCTGCGCGGCCGGGAATAGCGCTCGAGAACAGTTTTATATATTTTAAGCTGCCTGCGGCAGGTGCTTTCCGTTGAAAATTCGCGCTTTGCCTTTTCGTACACCGCCTGTCCGAGCCTCTTGCGAAGCTCCTCGTCGTTTGCAAGGGCGAGGATGCAGCGCGCCATAGTCTCGTGATCGCGCGGCGAAAACAGCATGCCGGTCTCGCCGTTTGTTATGAGCCTCGGCAGACCTCCGACACGGGATGCAACGGTCGGCTTACCGGCGCGCGCAGCCTCCGTCACGGCGTAGGGGAAGGTTTCCGACAGGGAGCTTATCGCATTTATGTCGATGCTGGCATAGTATCCGTCCATGCCGTCGCTTATCCAGCCTGCGAAAAACACCTTGTCGCGCACGCCGAGCTGCTCGCACAGACCCTCGAGCATTTCGCGCTCCATGCCGTCGCCGGCTATGAGCAGGCGCAGCCGCTCGTTTTTCTCCGCCGCTCCGGCAAAGCCGCGTATGGTGGTGGCGACGTCCTTCACGGCGTCAAAGCGCGCCGCGATGCCGAGAACTATGCTGTCGTCGGGAAAATCACAGCCGATCTTGCCAAACCACTCTCGCCGCGTGATGCTCGGCGCCGGGTGCGAAAAGTCAACGCCGTTATATATCGTCAGCAGATCGTTCGGGTCAAAGCCGCGGTCGATGAGCGTCTGACGCATACTGTCGGAAACGCAGACGCGGTAGTCCATATGATGCAGCGCAAGCTTGTTGAGCCTGCCGTAGGTCATGGCGGCCAGCGGCCGGCCGAGATAATCGAGCTTGTAGTCGCTGTGGACGGTGCTGATAAAGGGAATGTCAAAATGCCGTTTCAGCAGTGCGCCCGTAAGGTTTGCGCGGCTGCCGTGGCAATGGATGATGTCGTAATTTCCGTTTTCTATGGCCTCGCGCGTTTTTTTCAGTCCCACGCCGAAGCTGCCGGGGAACACCCTTGTCGGTATGCCCATTTCGCGCGCTTCTTTTGAAAAATCGGCCTCCATATAGCAGACGAGGTCTGCGTCGATGTTATCATTAAGGTCGCGCAGCAGCGACAGAACATGCGTTTTTGCGCCGCCCGAATCGCCGCCGGAGATAAGATGCAAAACTCTCACGTTAACCCCCACTTGTTTCTCAGGGAAAGATAATATATAATATCATGGTAACTTATTATATATTAATAACTAATTGAGGTCAAGGCAAATGACAACTATCTACATGATCCGCCACGCCGAGGCAGAGGGAAACCTCTACCGCATCGTGCAGGGTCAGCATAACAGCTTTATAACGCCGCGCGGTCACAGGCAGATAGCCTGCCTCGCGGAGAGATTCAAGGACGTGCAGCTTGACGCGCTGTATTCAAGCGATCTGCGCCGCACGGTGACGACGGCAGGCGCGATAACGAAGTATCACGCATTGGAAATGCAGCTCACCGAGCGCCTGAGAGAGATAAACCTCGGCGTGTGCGAGGGCATGAGCTTCGGCGATATGTATAAATTCGACCCCGTGCAGATGGACAATTTCAACAACGATCCTGCGCAGTGGCGCGCCCCGGGGGCGGAGACCTTTGCCCAGTGCACCGAGCGCATAGTTTCGGTCGTTACCGAGATAGCGGTGAAAAACGACGGAAAAACCGTCGCCGTCGTCAGCCACGGCATGGCCATCCGCTCGCTGCTTGCGCACATTCTCGGCGTTGCAAGCCGCGATATTCCCTCGCTTCCTCACGGCGACAACACCGCCGTCAGCAAGCTCATATTTGATAACGGAGCGTTTTCCGTTGAGTATTACAACGATAACTCCCACCTGCCGCCCGAGCTTTCGACCTTCGCCCGGCAGAGCTGGTGGAAAAAAGAGACCCGCGGCGCGGACCCCAACAACCTGTATTACGAGCAGCTCGACCCGAACCGCGAGGGCGAAACATACAAGGAGTTCTATGCGGCCTCGTGGAAGGCCGCGCACGGCGATCTCAAGGGCTTTTATCCCGAAACCTACCTCGCCTCGGCGCGCAGGCATTTTGCCGCGGATAACAAGGCGATACTCAAGGCCTACCGCTCCGACGGCGAGCTTGCGGGCATCGTCGAAACGGACACGGAGCGCTCAAAAGGCGCGGGCGTGGGCTGGATAAGCCTTGTGTACATAAAAGAGCCTCTGCGCGGAGTCGGACTCGGCACGCAGCTTGTCGGCCGCGCGATAACAAACTACGAGATGCTCGGCAGACAAAAGGCGCGGCTGCACGTTTCGTCGGAAAACGCCTCGGCGATAAAATTTTACGAGGATCTCGGCTTTGAGATACTCAGCAGCGAGCCCGGTGCCGGCGCTCCGCTTTACCTCATGGAAAAGAGATTTGAATAAGCAATGTCAATGTGGAACATTAATGCGCGCGTGCAGAAGCTTGACACGCGTGATCGGCGTATCATCGCCGTTTCGGATATACACGCAAACATGCCCTATTTCAGAGGGCTTCTTGAGAAAATAAGCTTTTCGGACGCAGACGAGCTCATCATCGACGGCGACTTTCTCGAAAAAGGCGAAAAAAGCCTTGAAACGCTGCGCTTTATAATGAAGCTTGCCGAGCGCGGCAACTGCCACGCGGTGTGCGGCAACTGCGACACATGGGCCGATGTGATCGACGCCGAATGGCAATACTGGAGCTCGCGCATCGTAAAATACATGCTGTTTAAAAAGAGCGGCCTTATGTGGGATATGCTCACGGAAATGGGCGTTGAGATACGCGAGGATATGGACTTTGAAGGCCTCATCCCGGAGCTTGCCGAAAGATTCAAGCCCGAGTGGGACTTCCTGCATGCCATGCCGCACGTCATCGAAACGCCGCACTATATTTTTGCTCACGGCGGCATAAAGCCCGATATTCCCATCGAGCGGCAGCGCGGCGGCGACTGCATGAAGTTTGACGCATTCATGGATTACGGCTACACTTTCGATAAGTGGGTCATCGTCGGACACTGGCCGGTGATGCTGTATCTTGCCGACCATGTCTGCGCAAACCCGATAATCGACCGCGAGCACCACGTCATCTCCATCGACGGCGGCTGCTCGCTAAAGGACGACGGGCAGCTGAACGCACTTATCATCCCATATGAGGGCAGCGAGAATTTTTCCTTTGAAGCGTATGACCCATTCCCCGTGCGCAGGGTGAAGAGCGCGCAGTGCGGCGGCGGAAAGAGCTATTACATCCGCTGGGGTGACAACGACGTGCAGGTGCTGCGCCGCGGCGAGGAGTTTTCCCTCGTGCGCCATGTCCGCACGGGCTATGAGATGGAGATACTCACGAAATATCTTTACTCCGACGAGGAGTTTTGCAAATGCAACGATTCGACCGACCTCGTGCTTTCGCTTGAAGCCGGCGACGAGGTCAGCGTTGTCGAAGAGACCTCGCACGGCTATCTTGTCAAGCACAAGGGCACGTCGGGCTGGTATTGGGGAGAGCTGATATGATTGAAGATCAGGATTTTTTGCCTGTTTCGCAGGATGAAATGCATGAGCGCGGCTGGTGGTGGTACGATTTTCTGCTCGTAACGGGCGATGCGTATGTCGATCATCCGAGCTTCGGCCCGGCGGTAATAAGCCGCGTTTTGGAGGCCGACGGCTTCCGCGTTGCGGTGCTCGCGCAGCCGGACTGGCACTCGGCGGCGGACTTTGCGGCCTTCGGCAGACCTCGTCTTGGCGTTTTGATCGGAGCCGGAAACCTCGACTCCATGGTCGCGCACTACACTGCGGCCAAAAAGCGCCGCAGCGAGGACTTTTACTCGCCCGGCAAAAAGGCCGGACTGCGCCCGGACAGAGCCACGATAGTCTATTCAAACCGCGCGCGCGAGGCCTTCGGCGCGGATGTGCCGATAATCATCGGCGGCCTTGAGGCCTCGCTGCGGCGCTTTGCGCACTATGACTATTGGGACGACAAGGTGCGCCGCTCGATCCTCGTCGATTCGGGCGCGGACATGCTCGTTTACGGCATGGCAGAGTACGCCGAGCGCGAGATAGCAAGGCGGCTTAAAAAGAAGATCCCCGTTTCCGAGATGCGCGATATCCGCGGCACTGCGTTTTTGGCGCACGACGCAGCCGAATGCGAGTTTGACTCGGTGACGCTGCCCTCGTTTGCCGACGTTTGCGACAGCAAGCGCTTTTATGCGGATGCAACGCGCATAGAATACGCCGAGCACGACCCCGTGCGCGGCAGGGCGCTGATACAGGAGCACGACGGCAGATATCTCATCGTAAATCCCCCGGCGATGCCGCTGGAGACAAAGGAGCTTGACCGCGTGGCCGAGCTTCCGTACACCAAGCAGTATCACCCGATGTATGAGCCGCTCGGCGGCGTTCCGGCCATCGAGGAGGTCAAGTTCTCGGTTATACACAACCGCGGCTGCTTCGGCGGCTGCAACTTCTGCGCGCTTGCCTTCCACCAGGGCAGAATGGTCACAAGCCGCAGCCACGAAAGCATCATCCGCGAAGTCACGGCGCTCACTAAATTCCCGGATTTCAAGGGCTATATCAACGACGTCGGCGGTCCCTCGGCAAACTTCCGCCATCACTCGTGCAAAAAGCAGGCAAAGTGCGGCATGTGCGCCGACAGGCGCTGCCTTGCGCCCACGCCCTGCCCTAACCTCGACGCGGATCACTCGGACTATCTGGCGCTGCTGCGCAAGCTGCGGCAGATACCGGGCGTGAAAAAGGTCTTTGTGCGCAGCGGCATAAGATACGACTACATGCTTGAGGATAAAAACGACGATTTCTTCGCCGAGCTTGTCAAATACCACATCTCCGGCCAGCTCAAGGTCGCGCCCGAGCACTGCATCGACGGCGTTCTTGATTACATGGGCAAGCCGCACATCGACGTGTACGAGAAGTTCATGGACAAGTACAAAAAGATGAACAACCGCTTTTCCAAGGAGCAGTACGTCGTGCCGTATCTGATGTCCTCGCATCCGGGCAGCACGCTCGCCGACGCGGTCGCGCTTGCCGAATACCTCAACAAAAAAGGCCGTCAGCCCGAGCAGGTGCAGGATTTCTACCCCACCCCCGGCACGGTTTCGACCTGCATGTATTACACGGGCATTGACCCGATGACGATGAAATCGGTCTACGTCGCAAAAAGCTTCCGTGAGAAGGCGATGCAGCGCGCGCTTTTGCAGTGGAAGCGGCCGGATAAGCGTAAGCTCGTCATCGAGGCGCTCAAGGAAGCCGGGCGCGAGGATCTCATAGGCTACGGGCCGGAGTGCCTTGTTCGTCCCGACCGTCCGCCGCGTCAAAAGGCTCCCGAGAAGCCCAAAGCGCCCGAAAAGCAGCAGATAACGAAAAAAGCCGGCTACGCCAAGGGCTGGGCAAAGCCCAAGCCCAAGAAAAACACAAAGCCCGGCAGCAAGAAGAAAGGAAAGTGAACCGCATGAAGTACAAAAGATTCGGAAACACGATAGTCGCACGCATCGACCGCGGCGAGGAGATACTCGATAAGATACGCGAGCTTGCCGAAAGCGAGAGCATCAAGCTCGCCTCCGTCACGGCGCTCGGCGCAACAAACGACTTCACCGTCGGCGTTTTCAACACGGCCGAGAAAAAATACTACTCGAATGAGTTCAAGGGCGCGTTCGAGATAGTATCCCTGACCGGTACCATAAATACAATGGACGGACAGTTTTACACGCACATCCACATGTCTGCCGGCAACGACAAGGGCGAGGTCTTCGGCGGTCATCTCAACCGTGCCATGGTATCGGCGACCTGCGAAATGATCGTCACCGTCATAGACGGCGAGGTCGACAGATACGCAGATCCCGACGTCGGACTTAACCTGTTTAAGCTCTGATGCAGTACCTTACCTATTACCTGGCAGCGATCAATGTCGTTTTGTACGCCCTGATGGGGCTTGATAAGCTGTTTGCAAAGCTGCAAAAGCGCCGCATTCCCGAAAAAACGCTGTTTGCCTTCGCCGTTCTCGGCGGAGCGCTCGGCGGTACTCTCGGCATGTACGGCTTCCGCCACAAAACGCTGCACAAGACCTTTGCCATCGGCTTTCCGCTTCTGGCCATAGTCCAGATCGCGGCAGTCGTATTTTTAGTAATCAAATTCGCTTAGAAAGAAGTTTCCCGCAATGAAAGGAAAAATCAAGGGACTGCTGCTGTGCTTTGTCATAGCGGTCCCGGCATGGCTGCTCGGCCGCAAGTTTGCCGTCGTCGGCGGCCCCGTTATCTCCATCCTGCTCGGCATGATCGTCGGCATGTTTCTCAAAAACCGCGCGCCGTTTGACGCCGGCATCAAATTCACCTCGAAAAAGATCCTCCAGTGGGCGGTCATTCTGCTGGGCTTCGGCATGAACCTGACCGTCATCGGACAGACCGGCGTGCAGTCGCTGCCTATAATCCTAAGCACGATAACGATCTCGCTGCTGGTTGCGTTCATCCTCTGCAAGGCACTGAAGATACCCTCGAAGATATCCACCCTTGTCGGCGTCGGCTCGTCCATCTGCGGCGGCTCGGCCATCGCTGCCACCGCCCCCGTCATCGATGCAAGCGATGAGGAGGTCGCGCAGGCGATATCGGTAATATTCTTTTACAATGTCATTGCCGCGCTCGTCTTTCCGCTCATGGGCACGCTTCTCGGCTTTTCAACCACCTCCGGCGAGGCCTTCGGCATTTTCGCCGGAACTGCGGTGAACGACACCTCGTCCGTCACCGCCGCCGCATCCACATGGGACAGCATGTGGGGGCTCGGCTCGCAGACGCTTGATAAGGCCGTCACCGTTAAGCTCACGCGCACGCTTGCGATAATACCCATAACGCTCGTCCTCGCGCTTATCCGCTCGAAAAAATCGGCCGGTGAAGCCGGGAAAAAGGTCAGCCTCAAGAGCGTTTTCCCGATGTTCATTCTCTATTTCGTCCTCGCCTCGGTCATAACGACCATTGCTCAGTCGCTGGGCGTTGACGCAAGCGTGTTCGCGCCGCTCAAGGAGCTGAGCAAGTTCATGATTATCCTCGCCATGGCCGCGGTCGGGCTTAACACCAACCCCGTCAAGCTCATAAAAACCGGCGGTAAGCCGCTGCTTCTCGGCTTCTGCTGCTGGCTCGGCATAAGCTGCGTTGCCCTTGCAATGCAGCACGTTCTGGGGCTTATCGCGTGATGAAATGGCTGATTATCCCGGCCGCCGCAGGCGTTTTGACGCTTGCGGCGGCTTATGCCGCGGTGCGCATCGGCGGCGTCGTTCCGCCGCGCTGCGACGAGGACGTTTCCTCAATGCCCGATACGGAGCAATATAACGTTTTTCGCGCGCAGTCGAAAAAAATGATCCGCGACACGCTGAGCATACCGTACGAGGATGTGTTCATCACGTCCTTTGACGGGCTGCGCCTGCACGCGAAGTTCTATGCCGCGTCCGAGCGCAAAGCGCCGGTGCAGATCATGTTCCACGGCTACAAAAGCTCGGCCGAGCGCGACTTCTGCGGCGGTCTGCGCGAGGGCATCGACGGCGGCTTCAACGTGCTGCTGGTCGATCAGCGCGCCCACGGCGAAAGCGAGGGCAAGTACCTTACCTTCGGCGTGAACGAGCGCTTTGACTGTCTTTCGTGGGCAAACTACGCCGCCGAGCGCTTTGGGCGAGATGTGAAGATATACCTCTACGGCATCTCGATGGGCGCGGCGACCGTGCTCATGGCCTCGGCGCTGCCGCTGCCGGACTCCGTTTCCGGTATAGTCGCCGACTGCGGCTACACCTCGCCGAAGGATATCATTTTTTCCGTCCTGCGCGATCATCACGTTCCGGCCGCGCCCGTTTACGCAGTCGCGCGCATCGGCGCAAAGCTCTTCTGCGGCTTTGACCTCGACTCCGCCTCCGCGCCGGAGGCACTCAGCCACAGCCGCATACCTGTTCTGTTCATTCACGGCGATGACGATCGCTTCGTGCCCTGCCGCATGAGCCGCGAAAATTTCGAGGCCAGCGCCGCCGAGCGCAAAAAGCTGCTCATCGTCTCCAACGCCGGCCACGGCCTGAGCTATATGCTCGACCGCCCTGCCTACCTCTCCGCCCTCCACGAATTTTTAGAGGCGGATTTTTAGAGGCGATTTGGCGCACCTACCAATACATTTATCTCTGGTAGCCCGGTGTCGAAAGTACCGACGAAACCGTCACGTTTCGCGTAACATGAATGCGATGCAGAATTTGTTGCCCCGGTTCGGAACAGTGGAGGAGACCATAGCTGCCTCGCGTAACACAAGTGCG
>OLXC01000933.1_pt1 | contig 10056 bp, 6 predicted proteins | sample 1673851 | NCBI WGS metagenome assembly OLXC01 (sample SAMEA103958130, study PRJEB25191) | human gut metagenome | biome: human-associated habitat [ENVO:00009003]; feature: intestine environment [ENVO:2100002]; material: feces | place: Germany | collected 2013/2015
ATGAGTGCTTACTGCCCTCCGTGGCGGCGGTCCTCGGCGGCAAGCTCCTGCTGCAGCGCGGCCTTGCGATGGTCGAGCAGCAGGTCTTTGTTGTACTGGAAATAGCGGTCGCAGCCATTTTCGGTGATGAAGGCATGGGAAGCGGGGTTCAAGGTCAGCTCCGTGACGAACACCACCATCTCCTGGCTTTCGGCAAAGGCGTTCTCCATAAAGTCAAACGCAGCTTCCAGCGCGGCGCTGGCGGCTTCCTGTGCCTGATCCCGGGCCTCGGCAAGGGACTGGAACTGTGTGCGCAGGAGGTCAAAGGCGGGCTGTGTGCTCACCGCATTGGCGCGGCGCAGCTCCGCATCCCAGCTGCGGAGGGCGGCATATACCTGCAGGCGGGTATTCAGCGCGTCATGGCTCAGCAGACCGGCGGCACGCTGGTGCTCGGCACCTCCGCCGACTACGCCCCGTACGAATTCATGTATGCCGATGACAGCGGCACGATGCAGTACGCCGGTATCGACATTTCCGCCGGCCAGTACATCGCCGATGAGCTGGGCATGGAGCTTCAGGTCGAGAACATGAGCTTCGACTACCTGCTCACCTCCCTTGCCAAGGGCGATTTTGATATCGTCATGGCAGCCATCGAGGTCACGCCCGAGCGTCTCCAGTCCGCTGACTTCTCCGATCCCTACTACACCGACCTGCCGGCCATGATCCTTGTCAAGGCTGACGCCGCCGATCAGTACAACACCCTCGCCGACTTCGCCGGCAAGAGCGTTGGCGCACAGACCGCCACCACCAAGGAAGCCATCGTCACCGACCAGATGGAGGGTGCGAACCTCGTCTCCCTCTCCCTTGTGACTGACCTCGTCAATGAGCTTGTCTACGGCAAGGTCGATGCGATCGTCGTCGATGGCGCTGTCGCCGAGCAGTATGCCGAGGCCAACCCCGATCTGGTCGTCGCTGCCGCTTCCTCCGAGCTCGGTGAAGCGCAGCCCTACTGCATCGCTGTTGCCAAGGGCGACCCCAAGGGCCTGCTGCCCGGCATCAACGAGGCCATCGCCAAGATGACTTCCGAGAACAAGATGGAAGAATTCATCGCCGCTGCCGATGAGCTGAGCGGCAAGGCCGTCCAGCTCATCAAGCGCTATGCCCTGGAGCAGCCCTGGGCAGAGATACACGTCAAAATCGACTGTGACGGCCTGGGCGTCGGCGTCTTTGACCGCCTCATGGAGCTGCGGGAGCAGATCGTGGAGGAAGTTCAGACCCAGCGAGACCGCCGGTATGCCGACGATGAGGACACCCCGCCCCCGTTCTCCCTGGACATCGTGGAGTGTCACTTTGGCGGCGAGGGCGGCACCATCAGCGACGATGACCCCATCGACTACCAGAACAGCACCGGCCTTATGTGGGGGGCCGTCCGGGAGGCCCTGCGGACTCAGAGCATCAAGCTATACCCGGATGACAAGCAGATAAGCCAACTTTCAAACCGAAAGTATGTGGTGAATAGCGCGGGCAAGATTGAGCTGGAGAAGAAAGAGGCTATGAAAAAGCGCGGCCTGTCCTCCCCGGATATGGGAGACGCGCTGGCCCTGGCCCTGCATGACCCGCTGGTAAGCGACTGGAGCATTGACTAAGGAGGACACCATGAAAGCGAAATGCAGTTACCTTGTATCGGCTGACGGCTGGCCGATGAAGTACATCCGGGCAAACACGGCGGCAGAGGCCCGGCTGGCAGAAGATGACCGGCGGCCCCAAAAACCCCGCTGTCTCCCAGGTGCTCGGTAAAAAGCCGAAGCGCGAGGGAGGCGAATAACCGTGCCATTCTGGAACCGATTTAGAGGGGGTGGTGCGGGGAGGGCGAGCCAGACCTACCGGAGCGACAGCGTTATGCTGCCCAGGTGGACCAACCCGCCGGAGCGCAACACTCAGGAGTGGATAGACGCGTTTCACACCAACCCCCGCCTGTCCGTCGTGGAGCGCATCGCCTCCGATCTGTCTTTTGCGGAGGGAAAGCTCTACCGGGTGGATGAGAACGGAGACGAACAGGAGCTTACTCATCACCCGTTCCTGGACTTTTGGGCGAACCCAAACCCGCTGCATGAGATGAGCAACGCGGCCCTGTGGCGGCTCCTGGAGATTTACCTCAAGCTCAAGGGCGAGGGGTACTTCATCATGGAGAAATCGCCCCTGGGCGTCCCTGTGGAGCTGTGGCCGGTCCCTGTCCATTGGGTACAGATGACCCCGTACCTGGACCACCCGTACTACACCGTCCGGCTCACCAACGGTCTGCTGATGAACGTGTCCGTAGATGATATGTTCGTGATGAAAGACCTGAACCCGATAGACCCATTCAAGCGCGGCCTGGGGCAAGCTGAGGCCCTGGCAGATGAGATTGAGACCGACGAATACGCGGCCAAGTTCCAAAAGCGCTTTTTCTTCAACGACGCCACGCCGAACCTCATCATCGGCGAAGTCTCCCGGTTCTATAACATTGAGGAGTCCGTCATCCGCGGCACGCTCAAGAATAAAAACACTGCCGAGGCGCGGCAGGTCGCGATGTATCTGGTGCGAAAGCTCACGAATCTGAGTCTTCCAGACATCGGCAAAGAATTCGGCCGCGACCATTCGACCGTCATCCACTCGCTCAAAAAGGTCGAGCAGCAGCTTGCCGCCGGGACCGGCTCTCTGCCGGACAACATCCGCGATATTACGGCGAACATCAACAGCAAGCTCTGATTTTTTCCACAGGGACGTGTGGAATCCACAGATGGGCTCTGTGGAAAGCTGTGAAACGCATGTTTCACAATTTGAGGTGTGGAAAAGCGTTTGGAACGTGAACATGGGCCTGTGGAGAAAAAAGCATTGCAGCCGCTGGGCCTGCACCGGTTTTCCACATAAATTTCCCCTACTGCTACGTACTTCTAAAAAAAATCCTTTCTTTCTCTGGAAAGAAGAAACGGAGGAATCCATATGAAATTTACCTGTGAAAAAAATGCGCTGGTCAGCGCCATCTCCGTCGCCTCCCGTACCGTCGCGCAGAAGAGCACCATTCCGGCGCTCGAGGGAATCTATATCCGCGCAGGTGTCAAGCTGACGCTTTCCGGTTATAATCTCGAAACGGGCATTACCATCTCCGTCGATGCCGAGATCCAGCAGACTGGCGCCTGCATCATGCCCTCCCGTCTCTTCTTCGACATTATCCGAAAGCTGCCCGACGATACCGTCAGCATCTCGGTTGACGAAAAATTCAAAGTATCCATCCGCGGCGGCATTTCCTCGTTCACCATCACGGCTATGTCCTCCGAGGATTACCCGGAACTGCCGGAAGTCGAGTCCGACAAAGGCATCAGCCTGCCGCAGAATGAACTCAAAGCCATGATCGGCGGCACCAGTTTTGCCGTCAGCGAAAATCAGGCCCGTCCCATTCATACCGGCTGCTTGTTTGAGGTAGAAGATACTTCGATTACAGCCGTCGCTGTTGACGGCTACCGGCTGGCGCTGCGCCGCTGGAAATCGGAAGAGCCGATCGGACGGACACTCAAGTTTGTTGTGCCTGCCGCCGCTTTAAAAGAAGCGGAAAAAATTCTCGGCGATACGGACGACCCTTGCACGTTCTTCCTCGGCAGCAAGCATATCCTCTTCACCATCGGCGAGGCGACACTGGTCTGCCGCCTGCTGGAAGGCGAATTCCTGGATTGGCGGCGCGTTCTGCCGCAGAACCAGCCGGTGAAGCTGGCCGTGAACGTCGCAAAAATGACCGATTCCATCGAGCGCGTCGGCCTGATCATCTCTGAAAAGCTCAAGAGCCCGGTGCGCTGCAAATTCGGCGAGAATACGGCGGATTTCCGCTCTGTTTCCACCATCGGCGAAGCACATGACGTCTGCCAGATCGCGGGCGACGGGCAGGATATGGAGATTGGCTTCAACTGCCGGTATCTGCTCGACGCGCTGCGCGCGATCCCGGATTCTGAATGCTCGCTGGAGCTGGTCAATGGCCTGAGCCCCATCGTCATGAATCCGTGCGACGGCTCCGGCCGGTACAGCTACATGGTCCTGCCGGTCCGGCTGAAAGCGGGGGAATGAGATGAAGGTCAGAGTTACCAAAAAGCTGGCGGAGGGTCCGATCGAGATCCCCATCCATACGGAATTCATCAAGCTGCAGGATTTTCTGAAATTCGCCAACGCCATTGAATCCGGCGGCATGGCCAAGACCTTCATTCAGGAGGGCGACGTGCTGGTCAACGGCGAAGTGTGCACCATGCGCGGCAAAAAGCTGCATCCCGGCGACGAGGTGACCTTCATGGCCAACACCTGGCGCGTCACAGAAGAACAGGCATGAAGCTGCAGTCGCTCAAGCTGTATGATTTCCGGAATTATGCCGCTGCCGGCGTGCAGCTGCACCCCGGCGTCAATCTGATCGTCGGCGAAAACGCGCAGGGGAAGACGAATCTTCTCGAGGCGGTCTTCTATCTTTCGACCGGGCGGAGCTTCCGCACGGCGCGGAATCAGGAGCTGATCCGCTTCGGCGCGGAATTTGCAGATCTTGGCTGCGAGCTGTTTTCCGGCGGGCGGGAGCAGTCGATCCGTGCGGTCCTGTTTTCCGGTCGGAAGCCGCGGCAGCTGTATATCGGCGGCGTGAAGCAGCGTTCGGCCACCGCGCTCCCGGGCGTATTGACGACGGTTTTGTTCTGCCCGGACGATCTGCTGGTTTTGAAAAGCGGCGCGGCCGGACGGCGGAAGCTCGTCGATACCGCGCTCTGCCAGCTCCGGCCCGGCTACGCGCAGGCGCTGGGCGAATATCAGAAGCTCTATGACAGCAAATCCCGGATCTTAAAGGACTATAACGACCGGCCGTCTCTGCTTGAGCCGCTGCCGGAGTTCAACTACCGCATGGCGCAGGTCGGCGCGATCCTCATCTCCTACCGCGCGCGGTATCTGCGGGAGCTTTCGGCGCAGGCCGGGCAGTTCCATGCAGAATTTTCCGGCGGAAAAGAGACATTGCGGCTGCGCTATCAGACAGTCTCGACCGTCACGGACCCGTTTGCGGAGAAAAAAACGATCTTTCAGCAGCTGCTGGACCACCAGCAGTCGCATTACCGCGCGGAGCTGGAATCCGGCCAGTGTTTGTCCGGCCCGCATAAGGACGATTTTGAGGCGGAGCTGGACGGCCTGTCCGTCAAGGCCTTCGGCTCGCAGGGTCAGACGCGGACTGCGGCCATCAGCCTGAAGCTCGCCGAGCGCGAGCTGTTCCGCCGCGATACCGGCGAAGAACCGGTGCTGCTGCTCGACGACGTGCTCTCGGAGCTCGACGCGAGACGGCAGGATTTTGTGCTCAATCAGATCCGTTCCGGGCAGGTGCTCATCACCTGCTGCGAGCCGGACCGGCTTTCCGACATCGGCAAGCGGATCCTGATCGAAAACGGGCAGGTACGGGAGGATCCGGCATGTATCTGAACATCGGCGGCGATTTTTCCGTTCGCGGCGAGACCATCGTCGGCGTATTTGATCTGGACAATACCAGCTGCTCCAAATGGACGCGGAAATTCCTCGCGGAGGCCCAGAAGGCCGGCGCCGTCGTCGAAGCGACGGACGAGCTGCCGAAATCCTTTCTGGTCGCGGCGGAATACGGACAGACGCGCGTCTATCTGACAAAATATAACGCTGCCATCCTGCAAAGACGTCTGCAGGAACCGCAGCGCAGCCCCATTCCTGGAAAAGGAGAAAAACTATGAGCGAAGAAATCAAGGATATCATCGAGGCCGAAAAGGAATACAACGCCAGTCAGATCCAGGTGCTGGAGGGACTCGAGGCCGTCCGCAAGCGGCCCGGCATGTACATCGGCTCGACAAGCGCTTCCGGCCTGCACCATCTGGTGTATGAGATCGTCGACAACGCGGTCGATGAGGCGCTGGCCGGATACTGCAAGCACGTTGTGATCACCATCAACGAGGGCAATACCATCACCGTCACCGACGACGGCCGCGGCATCCCCGTCGATATCCAGGCACAGACCGGCAAGCCCGCGCTGGAGGTCGTCTATACGGTTTTGCACGCGGGCGGCAAATTCGGCGGCGGGGGATACAAGGTCTCCGGCGGTCTGCACGGCGTGGGCGCGTCGGTCGTCAACGCGCTGTCCGAGTGGCTGGAGGTCGAGGTCAGCAAGGACGGGAAGATCTATCAGATGAAGTTCTCCCGCGGCCATATTACCCAGGAAATGCGCGTCATCGGCACCACGGACCAGCACGGCACGAAGGTCACCTTCAAGCCGGACCCCGAGATGTTCGACACGCTGGAATACGACTATGAGACCCTGCATACCCGCATGCGCGAGCAGGCGTTTTTGAACGCGGGCCTGCACATCACCATCAAGGACGAGCGCATCGAATCCGCCGACAAGCCCGAAAAAGAGCGCATGGACTCCATGTGCTACGAGGGCGGCATCCGCGAATTCGTCCGCTGGTACAACCGCCACAAGACGCCCCTGCACGAGCAGGTCATCTACATGTCCGGCACCAAGGGCGACGACACGGCCGAGGTCGCACTGCAGTATAACGACTCCTTTGCCTCTACCATCGTCTCCTTCGCCAACGACATCCATACCCCCGAGGGCGGCATGCACGAGGAGGGCTTCAAGCGGGCGCTGACGAACGTGCTCAACGCCTACGGCGTCAAAAAGGGCTATATCAAGGGCGACGACAAGGTCTCCGGCGACGATGTGCGCGAGGGTCTGACCGCCATCGTCTCCGTCAAGCTGACCGAGGCACAGTTCGAGGGCCAGACGAAGGCCAAGCTCGGCAACGCCTCCATGCGCACGCTGGTCAGCAACATCGTCACGCAGCAGCTGGCGGAATTCCTGGAAGAAAACCCCGCCGTCGGCAAGGCGATTCTGGACAAGGCCATGATGGCCAATCGCGCGCGCGAGGCTGCGCGAAAGGCAAGAGAAGCCATCCGCCGCAAGACCGGCCTCGAATCCGGCCAGATGCCCGACAAGCTGCGCGACTGCAACGACACCGACCCCACTCTCACCGAGATCTACATCGTCGAGGGCGACTCCGCCGGCGGCTCGGCCACGCAGGGCCGCGACTCCCGCTTCCAGGCGATCCTGCCGCTCTGGGGCAAGATGCTGAACGTGGAAAAGGCCCGGGCCGACAAGGTCTACGGCAACGACAAGCTCCAGCCCGTCATCACGGCGCTCGGCGCCGGCATCGGCGACGAATTCAACCTCGACAAGCTCCGGTATCACAAGGTCATCATCATGGCCGATGCCGATGTCGACGGCAGCCATATCCGGACGCTGCTTCTGACGTTCTTCTTCCGCTTCATGCGGCCGCTCATCGAACGCGGCTACGTCTATTCCGCCGTGCCGCCCCTGTACAAGCTCTCGCGCGGCAAGACGCAGCGCGTAGCGTACTCCGACCCGGAGCGAGACCAGATCTCGGCCGAAATGCGCGCGGACAATCCGAACGCGAAGATCGATATCTCCCGCTACAAGGGCCTTGGCGAAATGAACCCGCATGAGCTGTGGGAGACCACCATGGATCCCACCACCCGGACGCTCCGCCGCATCACGCTTGAGGACGCGGTGCAGGCGGACCAGATCTTTACGGTCCTGATGGGCGAGGATGTCGAGCCGCGGAAAGAGTTCATTGAAGAGAATGCAAAATATGTAGTAAATCTGGATATTTGATAGATTTAGTTGCCTCCGGCGGCCCTATCTTTTCCCTTGCGCGGGAAAAGATAGGGGAGAAAAGGGCACTTATCACTCAGAAACCGCCATCACGTATCTGCTCTGTAGCTGGACGCACTTCTGCGGCGTCCCGTTTGCCTGGCAAGGAATGACTGCCGAAAGGGCACGTCATTGTTGGTGATGGCTGAATCGGGTTTCTGAGATTTGCCAGGTGCGCCTGCGGGCGCGGGCGGTTATGCCCGCGCTGCCGGTGATGGCGGGATCGGATTTTTGAAATTTGTCAGGTGCGCCTGCGGGCGCAGGCTGTTACTCCTACTCTGAAAAGGAGACCCAAGTTCTATGGCACATAAGAAAGATTATAAGCCCGAGGACATCATGTTCCCGGAGCAGAGGATCGTGCAGTCGGAGCTCGTGCATGAGATGAAGAGCTCGTATATCGACTACGCGATGTCCGTCATTGTCGGCCGTGCGCTGCCGGATGTGCGCGACGGTCTGAAGCCCGTGCACCGGCGCATTCTCTACGCCATGTATGAGGATGGACTGACGTCCGACAAGCCGTTCAAAAAATCGGCGACCTGCGTCGGCGACGTGCTGGGCCGGTATCATCCGCACGGCGACGCGTCGGTCTACGACGCGATGGTCCGTCTGGCGCAGGATTTCTCCATGCGCTACCCGCTGGTCGACGGCCACGGCAACTTCGGCTCCGTCGACGGCGATCCCCCCGCGGCCTATCGTTATACCGAGGCGCGCATGTCGAAGCTCTGCAACGAGATGCTGCGCGACATCGACAAGGATACGGTCGCCTGGGATCCGAACTTCGACGAATCGAGAAAAGAGCCGCGCGTGCTCCCGTCCCGCTTCCCGAACCTGCTGGTCAACGGCTCGAGCGGCATCGCCGTCGGCATGGCGACGAATATCCCGCCGCACAATCTGACGGAGGTCATCAACGCCTGCGTCTGCATCCTCGAAAATCCCGAGGCGGAGTTGGCAGACCTGATGGAGTACATCAAGGGCCCGGATTTCCCGACCAGGGGCATCATCATGGGCCGCAGCGGCATCCGCGCCGCCTACGCCACCGGCCGCGGCAAGATCACCGTCCGCGCGCGCACCGAATTTGAGGAATTCGGCCAGAACCGCGAGCGGATCATTGTGACGGAGCTGCCGTATCAGGTCAACAAGCGCCAGCTCATCGCCGCCATGGCCGAGCAGGTGCGCGACAAGCGGCTCGAGGGCATCTCCGACATTCGCGACGAGACCGACCGCAACGGCATGCGCGTCGTCATCGAGCTCAAAAAGGACGCGAACCCGCAGGTCGTTCTGAACCGCCTCTTTGCCCAGACGCAGATGCAGACGACCTTCGGCGTGACGATGCTCGCACTGGTCAACAACCAGCAGCAGCCGAAGATCCTGTCCCTGCGCCATATGCTCGACGAATACCTCTCCTTCCAGGAGGAGATCATCACCCGCCGGACGCAGTTCGACCTCAAAAAGGCGCTCGACCGGCAGCACGTGCTGCAGGGTCTGCTGATCGCGGAGGACAACATCGACGAGGTTATCCGGACCATCCGCGAGAGCTATGACAACGCGAAAGAGCGCCTGATGGAGCGCTTCAGCCTGTCTGAGATCCAGGCGCAGGTCGTGCTGGACATGCAGCTCAAGCGCCTGCAGGGACTCGAACGCGAGAAGCTCGAGGCGGAATACGAGGAGCTCGAAAAGCGCATCGAATATTACCGCGAGCTGCTGGCGAACGAAGAGATGCTCAAGGGCGTTCTGAAGGACGAGCTGATCGCCATCCGCGACAAGTACGGCGACGACCGCCTGACCGAGATCCAGGACGTCGAGGATGAGATCGACATCGAGGATCTTCGTGCCGACGGCATACAGCCTGTGGCCGAGGCCGGCAACTTCACTGACGACGAGCAGGCGCAGTTCTTCGAGATGCACTTCGGTTCGCGCGACAGCGTGCTTGACAGTTTCGAGAACGTGTGGCTGCCGCTGCCGATGTTCTTCCGCCGCGGCAAGAACCTGTTTGATTTCGGCCCCTTCGACTGGGTGCGCCTGAAACTGATTCCGGTCAATGATGACCGTGGCGACGCCGCAGGTGCCGCTCCCGATGCCTCCCGTACCACCCGTGGCCGCGAAAAAGGGCAGAAACGCCGATACACGGCGCTGCTGGCGGTCGATACCCGCACCCGTTACAACGGCGAGCGCGGCAAGCATTACGAGTCGCCGACTTTCCCCGACAACTATCAGGGTGCCATAGAGTTCGGCCTCTGCCGCAACGAGCTGTACGTGATGGACTACTGCATGCCCAACCGTCCGTGGAGCTATGTCGACGAGTATCTGCGCGAACTGGTGCATCCGGGTGTGCGCAACGT
>OLXC01000936.1_pt1 | contig 10038 bp, 8 predicted proteins | sample 1673851 | NCBI WGS metagenome assembly OLXC01 (sample SAMEA103958130, study PRJEB25191) | human gut metagenome | biome: human-associated habitat [ENVO:00009003]; feature: intestine environment [ENVO:2100002]; material: feces | place: Germany | collected 2013/2015
ATCCATTGCCCCCCTTTCTTTCTGTCGGAGGGCGCAAAAAGACGTTTTCCCTCCGCGAAACGCGTTGGGGGCCGCCCGCTTGCCGTTTATCGGTAGCACCATTTTTACAATAGCACAAGATTTCCAAAAATGCAAGAAAAAGCCTCCCAAATCGGGAGGCTTTCGCAGTTCATTGACAAATTCTGCTTTTTATTATACAACAATTCTGCCCTTATGGGCGGGAGAGACGATACGATACACGGTAGGCGGTTCGGCTGACACTTCCGAAAGGAGGTGCATGCCATGCGTATTACGTTACATATTGGTGCTTTTACAGTTACCATTATCGTAAAGAGACGCGAAAACCGCCACTCTGCCAAGTGACGGTTTTCAGGTTCGTTTAATTACGATCACATACTGAGCTAAGCGCTTGCCGCAGCACACTTTTTATGCCTGTTACAGCGTCTGCCTTGTTTAATGTCAAGGCGGACGCTTTATTTTTCTTCCGGCCAGGGAACGGGGGTCTGCCCCTTATCGATGATGAGATAGGCCCTCTGAGCGATGCGTGCCATCGGCGCGTCGGACAGAGAGTCGGAGTAAAACGCCTCGGTCACGGCGCCGGGGTGAGCGGCATAAAACCTGCGCACCTTTTCCTCGCCGTGGCAGTTGCGGCCGTACATTTTGCCCGTGCGCTTATCCATCGGCGAGGCGATAAGCTCGATGCCGAGCCTGTCGGTCATGGGCTTTACGACAAATTCGGGAGAGGCCGAGATCACAATGTCGTCCGGCCTGTGCTGCGCGCGGTACCACGGTGCGATCCGGCTCTCGTGCTCGTCCCAATAGACCTTCAAAACGGCGTCGATATCGTCGATGCGGCGCACAAAGCTGAATATGTTCTCCTTGAGCTTTTCCTTGGGGATGAGATTTAGAAGATACGCAAGCCCGATCACGGCCATCCTCGGCAGCCAGCACAGCAGAACAAACGGATGGCGGCGCATGTACCACCTGACGAAGGTCACGGATGAATCGGGGTAGAAGATCGTTTTGTCAAAATCGTATGTATTCATAGGCCTTATTTCACCTTGTATATCCTGTATGCGCCGGCGACCGTCAGCATAAATGCCAGCGTGTCCGCCGTGACGGCGGCGATCATTCCTATGCTTCCGAGAGCTGCGAGCAGCAGCACCGCAAGCTTCACGACAATGGCAAGCAGCAGGCTCAGCCTTACGGTGCGCGATGCCGCTTTGCATATGCGCATGGCCAGCGGCAGCTTGCGTATATCGTCGCTCATGATGAGTATATCAGACCTCGACGCTGCCGCACGGGGATTCAATGCGCCGATGGCAACGCCGACGTCGGCCTTTGAGATGACCGATGCGTCGCTCACTGCGTCGCCTACGAACGCAAGCTTGCCTGCGTGCTTTTCACGCAGCAGCTCGCCGACGGCAACCACCTTGTCCTCGGGAAGAAGCTCGGTCATAACGTCCGAAACGCCGAGGGCACGCCCGACGGCCTTGCCGACTCGCTCAGTGTCGCCGGTAAGGAGCACGGCCTTTTCGATGCCTGCGTCGTACAGCTCACGCACGGCATCCTTTGCGCCGTCCTTAACCCTGTCGTCGATGATGATATAGCCGTAGTAAATGCCGCCGGCGGCGACGTGAACAACGGACAGATGCCGGTCGGTGCGGTCGCACTTAATTCCGTTCGAGTTCATAAGCGCCGTGTTGCCGACGAGAACGCGTCTGCCGTAAACATCGGCTTCAATACCGCGCCCGGCAAGCTCGCGCACGTTCGTGACATGCTCGGGATCGATGACCGTTGTGCTCGCTCTGCGCAGCGAAAGCGCGATCGGGTGGTTTGAATAGCTCTCGGCCGCGGCTGCGAGGGAAACGAGGTCTGCGCTGCTGATGCCTTTTGGCTCAACGCCGGTGACGGAAAAGCTGCCCTTGGTGACGGTTCCGGTCTTGTCCATGACGACAGTTGCCGAGTCTGCAAGGGCTTCAAGCCCACTCTTGCCGCGGATGATAATGCCGTACCCGACCGCAGTGCTCAGTCCGGCAAAATAGGCCATGGACGTGACGATAAGCGGCTGAGCAAACGAAGCGGCGGCGAGGAAGATCAGCGCCCTGTGCGCCCAGTCGAGCCATTCGCCGGTGATGATCGACGGGATGATGACCAGCGCTATTGCAAGGGCGATAACTATGGGGGTGAACAGCTTCGATATGCCGGCAAAGCGCTTTTCACGGCGCGAAACGCTCTTGGGCGCGCCCTCGACAGCTTGCGAGGCGCGAACGAGAGTCGAGTTGTTGTAAAGCCCCGTGACGCGGATCTTCAGCGTGTTTCCGAGGTTTACGCAGCCCGAAACGACCTCGTTGCCCACGCCGACGTCGATCGGCTGCCTGTCGCCGGTGTAGGCCGAGGCATCGACCGAGCTGCTGCCGTCAACGACTATGCCGTCGAGCGGAATAAGCTCGTTTTTTCCGACGGTCATGACCGTTCCGGGACGAATGCGCACGGGATCGACCATGTTCATCCTGCCGTCCTGCTCGACCGCAACGTATTCGGGCCGCAGAAAGGCGAGATACGGGGTGCGCTTCTGATTTTTGCCTGCAAAGATGTGCTCAAAGCAGCTGCCGGCGTCAAAGGCCACGAGCACGAAAAACGCCTCGTTAAAATTCTGCATGCAGGCCGTTCCGGCGCATGCGAGAACGATCAGCAGCTCATACGACAGCACCTTGCCGCCGAAAATTTTTCCGAATGCATTGCGCAGCGGCGTGACTGCGGCAACGACAATGGGCACGATCGCCAAAATCAGCGTCGCCCATTTAGGCAGATTGACATATACGGCGCCAACTGCCGAGGCGGCAATGTACAGCGCAAGCGCTATGCCGAGCCAAAGCAGCTCACGCTCGAGCGCAATGCGGTGCATGTCGCGGCGGATATCCTTATGCTTCATTACTTTCACTCCAAACGCGAGGGTAAATGTTTATACGTCAAAATGATACGCCAATATGGTGCCCCGTGTCAAATCCGCATACACATAATTTTAATAAAATAGCTTATTCCTTGACATAATCTTTGCAGGATGCTATGCTATACTTAATGTAATGTAGGAGGTGTGCTGCTTGAGAGGCTCGATGCTCAAGGAGATACTTCAGGAGCAGGGCATAAGCATCAGCGAGCTTGCCCGGAGGCTGAACGTTTCCGCACAGACGCTTTACAGCATGGTAAAGCGCGATAATCAGAAGGTCGATTTCGACATGATGATGCATATCTGCAAGCTGCTCAATGTTCCGGTCGAGCGGCTGTGCGAGGATAATGCGCTGCCGAAAATGCCGGACCTGCGCGAGTGGCAGTTTATCGGCAAATACAGGCGGCTGAGCGAAAGCGGCAGGGAGCTTGTCGATATGGTCATCGACCATGAGCTGTCGCGCCGCGAGGAAGAGCCGAGCGTAAATTCGCCCGAAAGCAAGATAATACCTCTTTACCTCACCCCGGCCGCGGCAGGCTACGCATCGCCCGCCCTCGGCGACGATTATGAGGACTATGCGGTCGAAAAAGGCAGCGCTGCCGATTTTGCCGTGCGCATAGCAGGCGACAGTATGGAGCCGTATATCCACGACGGAGATGTTGCGCTGTGCAAGCGCGGAGCCATTATCCACGACGGCGACGTCGGCCTGTTCTTCGTTGACGGCGACATGAAGTGCAAGCAGTATTGCCAGGATTACAGCGGAAACGTCTATCTTTTCTCGGCAAACCGCGACAGGAGCGACGCCGACGTGACGGTTCCGGCAAGCTCGGGCATAACGCTCATGTGCTTTGGCAAGGTGCTGCTCGATAAGAGTATACCGCTGCCGGAAATGCGGTGACTATGACGTTTGAAAACAAGCTGCCCTCGGGATACACGACCGGGACGATAGACCTTGACGGCGATAAAAAGCTGAGCCTTCGGCTGTATGCCGCAGCCGCGGCCGTCGCCGTGGTGCTCACGGTGGTCTGCTGCTTTTTAAAAGACATAAGCCTGCTGTTTGATGCATCGGGTGTGTTTGCGCTGTTGGGAAGATTCGTGCTCATCATGCTGATAACGGCTTTCTGCCTTGTCGGGCAGGAATATTTAAAATGTATTATCATCGGCAAGCTCACCGGCAAGCCTGCGCGCGTCGTGCGCGGCAGGATGAGCGCATATATAGAATACAAGTGCTGGCTGGATAAGCGCAGCTACTTGATAATGAGCCTTGCTCCGGCGGCTGCGGTCTGCCTTGTGCTGCTCATACTTATGATAATCCTGCCGGATAAGCTGTTCTGGCAGTGTTATGTGATATTTATCGTCAGCCTCACCGGTGCGTGCGGCGATGCATATGTTGCGTACAGGCTTTGCAAGGAAAAGTCGGATGTGCGCATAAAAAACGAGGGATACAAGATACTTATTGCAACGGAGAAATAACTAAATGCAGATAAGCGAACAGATACTCAGCATGAAGGACGACTGCGTCAAGATACGCCGCGACCTGCACAGAATACCCGAGATCGGCTTCGAGCTTCACAAAACGCACGAATACATAAAGCCGATAATCGAAGCATGCCGCCCCGATGAGCTGAAGGTGCTCGCCGAAGTGGGACTAAAGGCGGTGTTTTACGCCAAGGACGCAGACCGCACGATAGCATTCCGCGCCGATATGGACGGAATGAAAAACACCGAGGAGAACAAATGCCGCTTCCGCTCGCGCAATAAGGGCGTGATGCACGGCTGCGGCCACGACGGACATATGACGATCCTTTTGCTTCTGGCAAAGTGGATATCGCTCAACCGCGATAAGCTCAAATGCAACGTCGTGCTGCTGTTCCAGCCCGGCGAAGAGGGCTGGGGCGGCGCACGGAAAATGATCGACGAGGGCGCGCTCGTATCGCCGAAGGTCGATCGCATCTACGGGCTGCATCTTTGGCCGACCGTGCCCGGCGGCAAGATCGGCATACGCTGGTCAAACCTCATGGCGCAGACAAGCGATTTCGAGATCAAGGTCCACGGCAAAAGCGCCCACGCGTCAACGCCGCAGATGGGCATTGACGCCATCGTTGTCGCAGCCGAGCTTATAACGATGATACAGTCGGTCATAACGCGCGACGTCGATCCGCATCAGGATGCACTGCTGACCCTCGGCAAGATCGTCGGCGGAACGTCGCACAACGTCATTGCCGAGGAGGTCACCATGAGCGGAACTCTGCGCGTTTTCAGCAACGAGCTTTACGATAAGCTCATGCGTCAGATAATTGCACTGCTCAAGGGCCTTGAGATGGCAACGGGAGCCGGCATCTCCATGCAGACTATCGTTCACTATCCCTATGTTGCAAATCCGCGTGCACTGGTCGAGAAGTTTTACACTGTGCTCGATTCTATGGACGATGTCGTTCTCGTCGAGCCTGTCATGGCGGCGGAGGATTTCGCCGAATATCAGCAGGAAGTCGAAGGTATGTTCATGTTCCTCGGCGTGAACGGCGGCAGAGGAGGAGCCCCTCTGCACAGCAGTAAATTTGATTTCGATGAGGAAGTGCTGCTTGTCGGAGTCGAGGCATTTAAAAGAATATTGGAGAGTGAAAATTATGCATGACGAAGTATCAATTGAGAAAAAACTGCCCAACCGAGTTGATGGTACGCTGCGTAAGTTCGCACTTCGTGTGCCCGAATGCATTTACAAATGCAGCGGTATAATCGTTTTCGGAAAGCGCATCAAATCGCTCGTGTTCTCGACCGATCTGAGCATCATCAGAAACGTCAACGCCGACGCGATCCTGGCGGTGTATCCCTTCACGCCGCAGCCCGTCATAACCCAGGCGCTGCTCACCGCGGCGGATATCCCCGTGTTCTCTGGCGTCGGCGGCGGACTCACGCAGGGGCAGAGGGCGATAAACCTTGCCATGTTTGCCGAGATGCAGGGCGCGACCGGCGTCGTGCTCAATGACCCTACCTCGAACGAGGTGCTGTCGCTCGTGCGCCACACGGTCGATATCCCCGTGGTAGTGACGGTCGCGAGAAAGGAAACGGATTTTGAAGCCCGCCTGAAGGCCGGCGCGGATATCTTCAATGTCTCCGCGGCGGCAGATACGCCGGATCTGGTCCGCAGGATAAAGGACGCACACCCCGATGTTCCCGTCATTGCGACCGGCGGCCCGACGGAAGAGAGCATCATGAAGACCATTGATGCCGGTGCAAACGCCATCACCTGGACTCCGCCCTCCAACGGCGAGGTTTTCCGCGATATCATGGCGGCCTACCGTGAGGGTAAGCCCCATCCCTAATGAATATAAGAAAATCCCGAAGGAATTTTCCTTCGGGATTTTTTATGCGTATTTACATCAAGCGTTTGCCGAGTAAGTGAAGCTTACGCCGGGATAGCGCGTCTGCGGATCGATCCTCGAGCCGTTTATGTACATCTCAAAATGCAGATGCGGGCCGGTTGACATGCCGGTCGAGCCGACATAGCCGATGGTCTGACCGCGCGAAACGGTCTGGCCGACGGAGACTGCGCGCGAGGACATGTGCGCGTAAAGCGTCTGCATGCCGTTGCCGTGGTCGATCATGACGTAGTTGCCCCAGCCGCCGTTCCAGCCGTCGGCCGAGCGCACTACCGTGCCGGAGTCGGCTGCGTAGATCGCGCTGCCGTAGCTTGCGGCGATGTCGGTGCCGCCGTGGTTTTTGTACTCGCCCGTGATGGGGTGGGTGCGCGGACCCTGACGGCTTGTTATGTAGGTGCAGTAGCTCGGCCAAACGAGGTTACCGGTGCCGACGGTGCTGCCGCCGCTGTTGCCGTTATTGCCGCCCTGCTGCTGTTGCTGCTGTTTGTTCAGCTCTGAGATCTTGGCCTGGATATCGGCGTTAAGTGCCTTTTCCTGCGCGGAAAGCTCGCTGAGCAGCGAGGAGTTGGAGCTTATATCGCCCTGAAGCGAAGCGATAACAGCATTGGCCTGGGCAATGTCCTTTTCCTGCTGGGCCTTGAGTGTCTCAAGCTCTGCCTTGCTGTCCTCCATCTCGGCCTTGGCCTGCTCATACTCAGCCTTGACGGCCTTGAGGTCGTCAACGGACTGGCGGTAAGCATCCTCAAGTTCCTTGTCGCTTTTCATGATATCGCCGATATCATCAATAAGGCTCAAAAACTCGCCGATGCTGCTGGCGCCGAACAGAACCTCGAAATAATTGTATCTGCCCGATTCCTCCATGGCGCGAACGCGAACCTTGTATTTTTCAAGCTGAGCGTCGGCAACTTTCTGAGCTTCCTCGACCTCGGCGGTCTTCTGCTCGATAAGCTCGGTGTGCAGATCTATCTGCTCGTTTAGATTAAGGATCTGCTTTACGGTGATGGCGTTTTTCTCGTCAAGCGCGTTTTTCAGCGCTATCTGGTCACTCTGCTGACTCTGAAGAGAGTTGATCGTAGACTGGAGGCTGCTCTTCTGACTCGAAAGCTGAGACTTCTGAGACTTGAGCGCGTCTATCTCCGACTGCGACACGGCAAAAGCCGAAACGGACATGCACGAGAGCATAACGCTCATCGTCATGACCAGAGCCATCGCGAAAGCAAAAAACTTTTTTATTTTTTTCTTCAGCATAATGATCTCCAATACTTTTAGTTTACCATAATATTATACACCCCTTGTCAAGCCGGGCGCATTTGTATTATGAACTGCGCTTATTATGCCATAAAAACCGCGCTTTTTTGTTAATAAAGTATGATTAAAGTGTAAAAACCGCCCTGCATCCATAGGATATAGGATGCAAGGCGGTGAGCTTTTGATTATCAGAACAGGCCGTTTGCAGTGAAGATAGCTGCGAAAACGGTGGAAACGACAGTCATGAGCTTGATGAGGATGTTGATCGACGGGCCGGAGGTGTCCTTGAACGGATCGCCTACGGTGTCGCCGACGACGGCTGCCTTGTGAGCATCGCTGCCCTTGCCGCCGTGGTGGCCTTCCTCGATGTACTTCTTTGCGTTATCCCATGCGCCGCCGGCGTTGGACATGAACATTGCCATCATAACACCGGAAACGAGGGAGCCTGCCAGCAGACCTGCAAGAGCGGTCGAGCCGAGGATGAGGCCGACTGCCAGAGGTGCAACGACTGCCATGATGCCGGGAACGAGCATTTCCTTAAGAGCAGCGGTGGTGGAGATAGCAACGCAGGTCTTGTAGTCGGGCTTTGCCTTGCCTTCCATGATACCGGGGATCTCGTGGAACTGACGGCGAACCTCTTCGATCATGCTGTAAGCGGCCTTGGAAACGGAGTCCATGGTCATTGCCGAGAACACGAACGGGAGCATGCCGCCGATGAGCAGACCGATAACGACGGTGGGACTGGTCAGTGCGACCTGGTCTGCGGTCAGGCCGGTAGCCTGGGTGAAGGAAACGAACAGAGCAAGTGCGGTCAGAGCGGCAGAGCCGATCGCGAAGCCCTTGCCCATTGCTGCGGTGGTGTTGCCGACTGCGTCGAGCTTGTCGGTGATCTCACGCACGGAGTGGTCAAGGCCGCTCATCTCTGCGATGCCGCCGGCGTTGTCGGCGATGGGGCCGTAAGCGTCAACCGCGACGGTGATGCCGGTGGTGGAGAGCATGCCGACTGCCGCAAGAGCAATGCCGTACAGGCCTGCAAACTTGTAAGCAAGGAAGATGCCTACGCAGATGAGGATGACGGGGACCCAAGTGGACATCATGCCGACTGCGGTGCCGGAGATGATGGTGGTTGCCGAACCGGTCTCGGACTGCTGAGCGATCTTCTTAACGAACTTGTAATCGCCGGAGGTGTAGACCTCGGTAACGATACCGATAACGAGGCCGACGACCAGACCTGCAACGATCGCGATAGCAGGACCGTAGCTGCCGAGCATGACCTTGCTGAGGATGATGGCGGCTATAACAACGAGAAGGGCGGAAACATACGAGCCCATCTTCAGTGCCTTGTGGGGGTTGGAGCCTTCCTTGCCGCGGACAAAGAAGGTAGCGATAACGGATGCGAGGATACCGCATGCCGCGATGACCAGCGGGAAGATAACGGACAGATCGCCGAACTGAGCAACGACAACTGCGCCGAGGGTCATTGCGGAGATGATAGCGCCGACATAGCTCTCGAACAGGTCAGCGCCCATGCCTGCAACGTCGCCTACGTTGTCGCCGACGTTATCTGCGATAACTGCAGGGTTGCGGGGGTCGTCCTCGGGGATGCCTGCCTCGACCTTGCCGACGAGGTCTGCGCCGACGTCAGCAGCCTTGGTGTAGATACCGCCGCCGACACGGGCAAACAGAGCGATCGAGCTTGCGCCGAGGGAGAAGCCGAACAGAACGTTGGTGTCCTCGAAAATGAGGAACAGGACGGATGCGCCGAGAAGGCCGAGGCCGACAACGCACATGCCCATGACAGAGCCGCCGGAGAATGCAATCGACAGAGCCTTGTTCATGCCGCTTGTGCGTGCTGCGTTTGCGGTGCGGACGTTAGCCTTGGTTGCAACATTCATGCCGATGTAGCCTGCAAGGATGGAGAACAGAGCACCGAACAGGAAGCAAAGTGCGGTGATCCAGCTGCCCAGACCGAGGCCGATGGCAATAAACAGAACGACTACGAAGATCGCAAGGATCTTGTACTCTGCAAAAAGGAAAGCCTTTGCGCCATCGTTGATAGCCGCTGCGATTTCCTTCATGCGCTCGGTACCTGCGTCCTGCTTGGAGACGAATGCTATCTTATAGAAAGCAAACAGCAGAGCGACCACTGCGAGAGCAGGTGCCAGGAACTTAAGGGATTCCATAAAATTCACTCCTATTAAATTGATTACTGAACTGGGAGTCGCAACGGATACGGTGTTTATAAGCCGTTAACAACTCGTTTATGTATTTTATACTATTATGGGGCAAAAATCAATTTTAAAATTAGCGCCTTTCGTTCAATTTCAACAAATTTATCAATTTCTACGAAAGATGCGCGATTTTAGCGCTCAAGGTGTGCAAAACACACAAAAATGCATCGAAGAAGGTCAAAACACTGATATTTATATAACGAAGTTACCCCGATTTTGGGCATTCTTC
>OLXC01000940.1_pt1 | contig 10025 bp, 7 predicted proteins | sample 1673851 | NCBI WGS metagenome assembly OLXC01 (sample SAMEA103958130, study PRJEB25191) | human gut metagenome | biome: human-associated habitat [ENVO:00009003]; feature: intestine environment [ENVO:2100002]; material: feces | place: Germany | collected 2013/2015
AAAGGGCAGAAGCTCCTAGCCCAGGGCAGCGCCCTGGGTAATTATGGACACAAACTTGTCGCCCTGTAAGGGCAAAAGCTTCAAAATACTGGGCAATGTACAAAGCTTTTGCCCTTACAGGGCGTCTTGCTGATTGCCATTATACCCAGGGCGCTGCCCTGGGCTAGGAGCTTCTGCCCTTTCAGGGCGTGTGGGGTGTGGCTTATGGCACACCCTCACTAATCACTACTCACTAATCATTATCTAAATCTAAAGGTTCAGTTTCTTCTGTACCAGTTTGCTGATAGCTTCTACTCTTTTGCTCTGGCGCTGGATGTCTTTATGAATATCATCGCGCACGGCATTGATGTCGTTGAAGAAATCGGCAAAGGCAGACTGAATCATGTTCGGCTTGCGGTCGTTCTTGTTGGCAAATGGGTTCACCACCATCTTGATTCCTTTTTCTTCCAGGTGAACATCAATCTCTGCACCCGTCATCACAGGGTCGCCATCATAATGGATTACGCCTGGCTGACTGCGGGTGATATGGAGCTTCTTGCAGCGGAACGACTTGATCTTCGAGTTCTTGTCCAGCGTCTTGTTGAACATGTCGAAACTTACCTGAGGCGCCTCGATTACATCGAATGGTTCCATGATGACAACATCCATCAAACCGTCGCTCATGGATGCTTGAGGGGCAATATAGGCATTGTTGCCATACTGAGATGCGTTGGCACAGGAAATGAGGAACGCCTTATACTGCTTGGTGCCCGTCTCGTCCTCCAGCGTGTAAGTCTCAGGCTTATACTTCAATCCCTCGCGCAGGATATTTTCAGCATAAGTGATAGGACCACGCTTGCCGCTCTCGGCAAACTTCATGCTGACGAAAGCGTCAAAGCCCATGCCGCAGGTGCAGAAGAACGGGTGGTCGTTGATGACACCATAATCCAGATCTCTAATCTGGCATTGGTTGATGACCTCTATGCATTTCTTCAGGTTCATTGGGAGCAGCAGATGTCTTGCCAGTCCGTTGCCCGAACCGCAAGGCAGAATGCCGAGGGCAGTATCGGAGTGAACCAGTGAGCGGGCCACCTCGTTGACGGTTCCGTCACCGCCAACCGCCACAACCACATCTACATGGTTGTTCTTCGCTTCGGTAGCAATTTCCGAAGCGTGCCCAGCTCTTTCAGTCATTCTTATCTCGTACTCAAAAAGCTCTTTGTCCAAAACAGAATCTATCAGACTGGGAACTGCCGCCTTGCTGGCTGTTCCTGAAATCGGATTCATGATGAAAAGTATCTTTTTCTTCATTATATAGTCAAGAGTTTGTAAAATTTAGGCTGCAAAAGTAATAAAAATACCCAAAATAACAAGAAATATCGATTAAAAAAACTATAAAAGTAAACTTTCTTATGAAAAAAGCCATTTATTGAGTTCTTTTTTGTATCTTTGCACCCTGAAACTTAGAAAAATATAAAAAAAGATAATAAAGTACACCTATTAATAATGGGACAATTACAAGAAAGATACAAGAATTATCGTGAACCTCAGAAGTATATGGCTGCCGGTGTGTATCCATATTTCCGCGAGATCACAAGTAAGCAGATGACAGAGGTAACCGACATCGATGGTCATAAAATCCTGATGTTCGGTTCTAATGCTTATCAAGGTTTGACTAACGACCAGCGTGTTATTGATGCAGCAAAGGCTGCGCTCGACAAGTATGGTTCTGGTTGTGCAGGAAGCCGTTTCCTCAATGGTACGCTCGATTTGCACGTGCAGCTCGAAAAGGAGCTTGCTGAGTTTATGGGCAAGGATGAAACTTTGTGTTTCTCTACAGGATTCTCTGTAAATCAGGGTGTCTTGGCTTGCGTAGTAGGTCGTAACGACTATATTATCTGCGATGACCGCGACCACGCAAGTATCGTAGATGGCCGCCGCCTCTCATTCGCTACCCAGCTTCACTACAAGCACAACGATATGGAAGATTTGGAGCGCGTGCTCTCTAAACTCCCTGAGGAGGCTATCAAGCTCATCGTTGTGGACGGTGTGTTCTCTATGGAGGGCGACCTGGCTAACTTGCCTGAAATCGTTAAGCTCAAGCATAAGTACAACTGCTCTATCATGGTAGACGAGGCTCATGGTCTTGGCGTATTCGGCAAGCAGGGTCGTGGTGTATGCGACCACTTCGGTCTGACCGATGAGGTAGACCTCATTATGGGTACATTCTCTAAGAGTCTGGCTTCTATCGGCGGTTTCATCGCATCAGACAAGGATACGATCAACTTCCTCCGTCACAACTGCCGTACTTATATCTTCAGCGCATCTAACACTCCAGCTGCCACAGCAGCAGCTCTCGAGGCTCTCCACATTATTCAGAATGAGCCAGAGCGTTTCGAGAATCTCTGGGATGTAACCAACTATGCCTTGAAGCGTTTCCGCGAGGAAGGTTTCGAGATTGGCGAGACAGAGAGTCCTATCATTCCTCTCTACGTGCGCGATGCTGAGAAGACATTCGTTGTTACCAAGATGGCTTACGATGCAGGTGTGTTCATCAACCCTGTTATTCCTCCAGCTTGTGCTCCTCAGGATACATTGGTACGTTTCGCACTCATGGCTACTCATACTAGAGAGCAGGTTGAGCAGGCTGTCCAGATCTTGAAGAAGATTTTCGTAGAAGAGGGAATCATCAAGTAAAATCAGATTTCTGATTTAAAAGTTCAGCAAGTATTGTTGCGGTTCTTTGCCGCTACTATATATTACAGAACTTTTGCATGTGGTTCAAGTACGGGCTGAAGGCCCAAAAGCTCCTAACCCAGGGCGATGCCCTGGGCTAGGAGCTTCTGCCCTTTCAGGGCGTGTGGGGCAAAACAGGGCGTGCTGCTTCCAGGGGCTTCTGCCCTTTACCTTTCCCTTCGGCCGGTGACCGTTGGTTCAGGGCGTGCTGCAACTATTCATACATTATCGGCTCAGCCAAGCCTCCGGATTGAGTTTGGCAGTCTCCTTGCGAAGCTGGAACTGGAGGATGTTATCAGAGCCAACACTACCCAAAGCCTGACGGGTACTTACCTTCTGACCTTTATGAACGCTGACCGATTTCAGATTACAGTAAACAGAGATGTAGGCACCATGACGGACCAGCACGTTCCACATGCCACCATAACCGAAGACGGCACTCACCTCACCATCGTAGATGCTGCGAGCCACACACCCCGGCTTGCCCTGGATATTGATACCCTTATTGTCGAGCGTTACACCCTTCAAACCTTCTACATGATACTGACCGAAATGACTCACCACACGGTAACTGCCGCTGATAGGCATCGGCAATCTACCACGGTTAGCCTCGAATCCACCGCTCAGCATGCGGTCTACCGAACTCAAGGTAGAAGCCTCCTGTGCCTCCTTCCTGGCAGCGGCAATCTCACGGGTACTGCGTTCCGCATCCATCTTCGCCTTCAACTCGGCAGCCCGTCTTTCAGCCTCCGCCTTTCTTGCAGCCTGTTCGGCAGCAGCCTCACGGGCAGCCTGTTCTGCGGCGGCACGCTTGGCAGCCTCGGCAGCAGCACGCGCCCTAGCCTGCGCTTTTGCCTTCGCCTGAGCAGCAGCCTGGGCAGCAGCCTCCTCCTGAGCCTTTCTTGCAGCCTCGGCAGCCAGTCTTGCTTCTTCGGCAGCCTTTCTGCGGGCAGCTTCGGCAGCAGCCTCACGCGCCTTGGCTTCGGCTATACGACGGGCATTCTCCCGGGCAGCAGCCTCGGCAGCAGCTTTCTTGCGAGCCAGTTCCTCGGCACGCTTCTTGGCGGCAGCAGCGGCAGCAGCCTTTCGCTTAGCCTCGGCAGCAGCACGGGCTCTCGCCTTGGCTACTTCCAGAGCAATCAGACGGTCAATCTGTGCATTGATTGCCGCATCTTTCTGACGCTGGTCGGCAATCACAGCCTGAATGGTCTTCTGCTGTTTCTGCAGTCCCTGCACCATTTCCTGCTGCTGGGTCTGCTTACCTTCCAATGCCATCTTCTCCTGCTTACCCTTATATAATAAGGTGTTCTTATGTCCCTTTACATGCTGCAACTGCCGGTACTTCTCGTTCACCTGCTTCTGCTTAGCCTTTACAGCCTCGCCCTGCACCTTCTGATAGGAAGAATACTGGCGGATGAAGGAAAGGCGGCGATACATCTGTGTCAGATTCTTGGCACTGAAGATGAACATCAGCTTGTCCTGAACCGTATGATGACGGCTCATATAGCGCATGGAACGGATATACTTGTTCTTACGGTCCTGCAACTGTTGCTGAAGCGTTTTCAACTGTGCCTGCAGAATGCCGATATTGCCGTCAATATGATGGATATCCTTCTGGATACCGTCAATCTTCTTCTGGCGCTGGTCTATTTCTCCGTTCAGCGCCATCAGGTCTTCAAGACGTTTCTTCACATCCGCCTTATTTCTCTGCAAAGCCTGCTCCTGTTCTCTGATCTTCTTCCGGATAGAAGCGCGCTGGCCCTGCAAACCCCGGATAGAGGCATTGCTATAGGTTGCCGCCTTGCGTTCTGCTCTGGTTGACGCAGCTGATTTGGATGTTTTTCTGGACACATGCCTTCTGCTGTTCTTCTTTCTGGCAGGAGTAGCAGCCTTCTTTTTCGCAGTTACGGCAGTCTTCCTCACCGGCTTCTTCTGGGCAGTATGGTTCTGCGCAAAAGGTGCGAGCGAGAAGGTGATTGCCATGATGAATAATAAGATTCGCTTCATTTCTTATATTAAAAACCCATGTTCTATAATTTCAAACTCTTGATGAGTATTTACATACTCAATATCTTGCTGAGCACATCAGTTGGAGAAATCTGCTTGTATTTGCCCGAAATCTCGGTCTGAGTGCTCCATTTGCTGTCGGTCTTCACCTGATTCAATTCCAGATTGATCTTAGCCTCCTGCTTTTTCCTGGTAGCAGTAGTGGTCATCGACAGATTCAGGGAGGCAGGGAACATCTTGACGCCTACACTCTTGAAGTTGTCGTAGTCGACGTGGAGATTGGAGGTGCCGTTCTGCGCACTCTTATAGACAACATCTGCTGCTGTGATACGGCCGGTAGTGCGGTTGGCTGTCCAGGCATAGGTCATATTGCCGTTCCTGAAACTAACCGGCACAGCATCTCCTGCCACATCCAGTCTGGCATCAAACTTCTTCAGGTCTGATTCCTTCACAGTCCTTTCGCCTGGCAGGAGCAGCTGGTTCCAGAAGAGCGCCTGCAGAGAATAGAAGGAGATGCCCTGCTTCTTGAGGAAGTCTACCTGGGTATAATCTGCCTTGATATATTCCTTGTGCAGACGGTCGATGATAAGTACATGGTCGGGAGTAAACTCCAGACGGCCAACCTCTGTACCCAAGATAGGAATAAAGAGCTGGATGCGGATGATTTCATCCTTACGCATGCTCAGTTTGCCCGGCACAGTAATGTCCTTATCACCAGCCTGGAGCGTAAACGACATGTTGCCTACAATATTCCTGGTATACACCTGATTGTCTGAAACCTTCTGTACGAAAGCCAACTTCCTGAGCGTCTCACTCTGACGAGAGCCAGAACCCTTGGTGGCATTCTCTTTCTGATGACTGGCTGATGTGGAGCCAGAGCCCTGTACATTCTTGCTGGTTCCGCAAGAACCGAGGAGCAGGATGCTGCAGGCTGCGGCAAGCAGCATCATCTTATTCTTCTTCATTGTATATTTCATCTTTCCTGATTTTTCTACTTTCCGTTTATTTCTTCTTACCTTTTCTAACTGACTTCTTCGTAGCGGCAGGTTTCTGCTTTGGCGCATTACGCTTCTTCAGTTCTTCTTCGGTAATATATTGTCTGTTCTTAATCTTCCATGCCAGCACCTCAGTCTGGTTCTCGCCGGTATAGGCTTTCTTCCAGAAATCTACGGATTCATCGGCCATACCATTCATATAATAGATATCGCCGGCATGTTCCAGGACCGTACTGTTATCCGCGGTGGAATCGCGGTTTTTGAGTGCCTGATCTATATAGGTCTTGGCATCAGCATAGCGTTCTTCCATAAAGAGAATCCAAGCATAGGTATCCAGATAAGTACCGTTGTTCGGCTCTGCCTTGATGGTCTTGTAGCTCATCGACTCAGCCTTATGCAGGTCAACGCCCTTCTCGCTCAGATAGTAGGCATAGTTGTTCAGCGCCATCACGTTATCATCTTTCCATTGCAGGCAGGAGTCGTAAGCCGCAAAGGCTTCCTGCTCTTCACCTTTCTTATGAAGGATATCGCCGGTTACGGCATAGAGGTCAGAAACCAGGTTAGCCGGCGACTGTGCATTCACCTGCGCCAATCCGAGACGGAACTCACGGAGCGCTTCGTCTTCCTTATCTTTCTGATAATACGCCATTCCACCGAAGTAATAGAACACCATTTCTTCGGGATTATACTCCTGAGCCACCTTACATTGCTGGGAAACCAGGTCATATTTCTTCTCGTTCCAGAGCATCTGTACGAGTTGCATTCTGGCATTCACGTTATCCGGAGCTATGGTAAGCACCTTTTCGAAGGCACGGCAAACAGAGTCGGCCGGCATCTTCTTCAAACTCATATAAGCAGCTCTCATCTCTGCCACTTCGGCTGACGGATGAGCCACGTTGAGCGCCTTGTCAAACAGCGCAATCACCTTGGTAGAATCGCCCCCTTCGCTCTCGTTCTTCTGAATGAAAGAGCGGTACATCATCACCTTGGTCTCCAGATCCGATTTCGGACTCATCAATATCTTATCGAGCATCTGCTCGGCAAGCTGCTCCTGATGGGTGGCATTATAATAGTCGTAAAGCGACATCTGGGCATAGGAATTGTCAGGCTCTTCCTTCAGCACATCGGTAAAGCACTTGTAAGCTTCCTTCTGGCGGTCGTGCTGTACGAGCCAGTTGCCCAGCATTGTCTTGTACTGCATATCCAGCGGATGCTGGTCTACCAGCGACTTCAGTTCCTGATAGGCAGCCTTCTTGTCGTTCATCAGTTCATAAACTCTCATTTTAGAGAGGGTGAACTGTTCGCTTTCACCTTCTTCCACCTCAAGACGCGAAATGGTTTTAAGTACTGATTTATAATCCTTGTTCTGGGAATAAAGCTGAACCAGGATGCGGAGGGCATCGGTATTATCGTGGTTTTTGGCATACAGATTCTCATAGGCATCGATGGCAAGATCGTATTTCTGGCTACCTATATAATATCTGCCCAACTGCTCTGCATAGGTCTGGTTTTCCGGATTCAGTTCTATTGCCTTCTGCATATAGGCAAGTGCCAGGGAATCCTGCTTGAGCTGAGAATAGAAAAGCGACTCATAGAAATAGGTTTCAGCCGCCTTCGGGTCAATCTTCCTAGCATGCTCAAAGAGGTCGAAAGCTGCCGAATAATTGCCGGCAGCCTGCTGGCGCGCTCCCTCCAGGAAGAAATAGTTGTAGCGCTGGCGGTCGTTTGGAGAGAGATGATCCTCCTGAACCGCCGGCTTCTGAACCGGCTGCACCTTCTTCTTACGGGCAAGCGACGGCATGGCTACCGAACCCAGCAAGACCAGCCCCATTGCCCAACTGATATTTCTAAGATTCATCTTCACGATTCTAATCCTTTCTATTCTATCTTTTCTATTCTATCTTTAACAATCTGTTATTTTACACCCGTATGACCGTATCCGCCGGCTCCACGTTCGGTTTCATCGAGCTCATTAACCTCGGTGAAATCGCATTGTTCGTGCTTAGCCAGCACCATCTGGGCTATACGTTCGCCATCGTTGATAACGAAATCCTCTGTAGAGAAATTGATGAGCAGAACCATGATTTCACCGCGATAATCGGCATCGATGGTTCCCGGCGTATTCAATACGGTAATGCCATGCTTCAAAGCCAAACCGCTGCGAGGACGGATCTGCGCTTCATAACCTGCAGGCAAAGCCATATAAAGACCGGTTGGCACCAGTCGTCGCTCCATAGGATGAAGCACGATTGCCTCATCGATGTTTGCACGCAAATCCATGCCGGCACTCTGAGGTGTGGCAAACGCAGGTAGAGGCTGATGCCCCTTGTTGATAATCTGTACTTTTATCATGACTTTTTCTTTTTTATCTGTGTCTGAGTTTAATAATCTGCAAAAATAAGCAATTTTGATGGAATAAATGAATTTTTGAGGATAAAAACATGTAATTTATCATATTTTATTTTGATTTGTGCTTACTTTAGTGTATTTTTGCGCTACAGAATCAAGTAATACAATAATATGGAATGGAAACAACTGATATCCAACAAGCGTTTCGGACAGGAGCATAAGCATGCCGAGCGCCATGATGATCGCTCTGAATTCAAGCGCGATTACGACCGTCTTATCTTTTCATCGGCATTCCGCCGCCTGCAGAACAAGACGCAGGTTTTCCCTTTGCCGGGCAGCATCTTCGTTCACAACCGCCTCACCCACAGTCTGGAGGTGGCGAGTGTGGGCATGTCGATAGGTAACGACATTTCCCGGCGTGTCATCCAAAAGCGGCCTGAACTGAAGGATACGCTCGTTGAGGAGATAGGTACCATCGTAAGTGCAGCCTGTCTGGCACATGATTTGGGCAATCCGCCTTTCGGTCATTCCGGCGAGAAAGCCATCCAGACTTTCTTCTCTGAAGGACCGGGTCAGAAAATAAAATCAATGGTTTCATCGGAGTTTTGGGATGATATTACGCATTTCGAAGGCAACGCAAATGCCTTCAGAATCCTGACCCACCGGTTCAAGGGGCGCCGTCAGGGAGGCTTCGTGATGACCTATTCCATGCTTGCTTCCATCATGAAATACCCGTTTGCAAGCAGTCTTGCCGGCAACCACGGCAAATTCGGTTTCTTTGCTTCCGAAGCGGAATCTTACAGGAAAATTGCCGATGAATTGGGCATTTTTTGCAAATCTGCACCGGGTGAGCCTCTCAAATACGCCCGCCATCCACTTGTATATATGGTAGAAGCAGCCGACGATATCTGCTACGAAATCATGGACATCGAAGACTCCCATAAGCTCAAGATTCTTTCCTTTGCCGAGACCGAGCACTTGCTGCTGAGTTTCTTCGATGAAGATATCCAACAGAAGATACGCCAGCGCATCATCGACGAAGAACTGAGTGACGAAAACGAGAAAGTGGTTTACATGAGAGCCAGCGTCATCGGCAAACTGGAGAACGAATGTGTGGCAGCCTTCCTGGCGCACGAGGAGGAAATCCTTGCCGGAACTTTCGAGGGCAGTCTCATCGACCACATTTCCGAGCGCCAGAAAAAGGCATACAAGGAATGTGAGAAGATCTCCTACTCTAAGATTTACCAAAGCAAGCCGGTACTCGACATAGAACTGTCGGGTTATAAAATCATGGCAACTCTGATGGAGGTTTTCATCGAGGCAGCCGTCAACCCATCGCGTTTCTACTCCAAGCAGCTCTTACGCCGGGTAAGCAGCCAGTATGATATAGAGAACGAGAATCTGGAGGAGCGCATCATGGCTGTAATTGATTATATCAGCGGCATGACCGACATCTATGCGCTCGACATCTATCAGAAGATCAACGGAATCAGTCTGCCTATTGTATAAGAGAAGCGCCCTCTTTTTAGCTTACTGAACTTTCGCAAGTCCGCTAGGCGGTAGGGAGATACACAGGTTACGGTTTCATGGCATGAAATATTTTGTTTCATACCACGAAACTGTTTGGTTCAAGCGGAGAAACACTTTGTTTCATCCTGTGAAACAAACCGAAACGTCTCAATCCAACTTCCGCCCCATCGGCAAGAAGTTTTGCTTTACTCGTAAACGAATCCAGCATCTTCTGCATAATGTTCACCAGAAAAACGTGATAGATAACCCCAAATCGTGAGGGATAGCGTGATGGATTTCGTAAACATTTCGTCAATCCACCACGCTTAACAAAAGAGATAATAACCTCATTATCAAATAATTAAAGTTTCAAAAAAAGGGGAAACGTGAGGGATGTGAGGGATAAAACAAATCTTAAACTAAAAAAATAGCACGGACAATTTGAATTTG